>Ga0247680_1000117_pt1 | contig 34303 bp, 32 predicted proteins | sample CNK21_metaG_FD_182803 | JGI IMG/M metagenome (GOLD analysis project Ga0247680, IMG submission 182803) | Soil microbial communities from Purdue University Martell Research Forest, Indiana, United States - CNK21 | ecosystem: Environmental > Terrestrial > Soil > Temperate forest > Bulk soil...
TCGGGCATCGCACCTCCTGCTCCATTAGAAAACACCATCACCGTTCCCTCGTCCTCATGGAAAATCAGCCTTGGTGCCAAGGATGTAAACAGAGCCACTTAACCAACTTTGAGAACTCCAAAATCTTGCCAGACTTGCCATTTGGAACCTTCGCGGCTAGCTCCTGGTGGTTTGGCAGCGTGAACCCCGCGTCTCGCGCCGAAGCCACCACGGCTTTCAGGATATTCACATAGCCGCGAATTCGCCGGCGCCAGCGAGGAAATATGATCAACGAAATCTTTCATGGCAAGGTTGGTGACGTCGGCCAGATACCGCTCACCGAAGAAGGGATACATCCACTTGTCCAGGGCGTATCGCCGTGTGTCGATGGTCGTCCGAGCAAGCCGCGTTCTGCGAACTGACGATCGGGATCAGATCCGATGCCAGGAGGTCAAGAGTGCCTACGCTTGTCCAGAGGAATCTCGTCGTAGTCGATCAATGCTGAATGGGAATTCTGTGCAACTGGCTAGTAGAAAGGCTCCGCCACTCGCGGAGAATACTGAGAAGTCCAGAGGGGCCTTAATCCCCAGAGCTCCAGCCATCGTAATTGCGAACAATAGAAGCAACACTCCACTTAGCAGAGCCGCGGTCCGCGTCTGCCATCCCATCAGCAGCAGAAAACCAAGAAAGGTTTCTGCGCAGGTCGAGACAATGGCTAGGGTCTTAATCGTCCCTCTCGGTAAGAACCAATTGAGCTGTCCGGTATAAGCCACGAATCTGGCGAAAGTTCCCCACGCCACATGATGCTCGCCAAAGGATCCCCAGAACCCAAATCGATCCCCAACCGCAGACAAGAAAGAGAAACCAAGTGCAAAACGCAGGAATACAGAACTGAAAGCCACCAGAACCGCGGAAACAGGATATTTATTAGTTGATCGAAACTTAAACACAAGAATTACCCTTCGAACTGCGTCAATCATTCTGTACGCCGAGAATCCCGCGAACTGGTCAAGCCCGTTTGCTTCGCGAAAACACAGTCAACATGAGACGTTCGATGTTAGTACCAGAATTACGCTCCTGGAATGAAAATAGGAGCATCTTTGTCATTTATCAGGAACACCAGAAACTTGGCCGGTGTTGTCTTGCTCGGGTTGCGACCGATTGTATGAATGTCGTTAGGGCTCTCATGAGAGGTCTGTCCAGGACCAAGCGTGACAGGCTCCTCGCCTCTTACACCGATAACGACCGAGCCTTCCAGAACGGAGATGAATCCTTTTGCAGTGCCTGCGTTGAGTAAGAACAGTCCGAAGAAAAGCTGGAAGTTCAGTCGATCTTTGTTTTTAGGAGGGGGTAATATTGAACCCAGACCATGTCCGTTTTGGCGACGAACGCTACATGGCATGAGGCGCATTCTTGACTGGTACTCTCCTTGGCAACCGCTTCATATGGCGGGGCATGGTGGCCGAAGGTGAAAAATCCCCAATCGTTCGTACCGGCAAAGCGCTTGCTGTCCTTCACCATCACGTCGAGACCGCTCAGCGAACCAGGGAAATACCCGCGCCCTGAAGCCGAGTCAGTCGACCCGTCGGAGTGCCCGCCCCCCTGTACCAGCGCCAGTTCCTTGACCATTACAGTGCCTTCCGGAAACTTCCCGTTTTCCTGGTAATAGCGAAAGTTCTCCTTTGCGATATACACGCTGTGGAATTCGGGGAACGGGGCATGGCCGTCATTAAGCCCGTTGGGCGTAATCGGTCCTCCGATGAAAACCCATGATCGGAAGCCCGACGGCAAAACTAGACTCCCGTCCTTTGTGAATACCGGCCTTGTGTCACCGGACTGTGGGCTCACCCCTATCGCCGCCATCAACAAAACACCGATCGCAAATCTTGCCACGTAAGCCATCATCGACTCGCTTTCTAACTCGGCATCGCCGCGTCGAGCTACTTGGTTTTGTCGCCGTCGCGGAGAATTGGATAGAACTGGACCCAGGTCATGTCTGTCTTGGCGACATAGGCTATATGACAGCCGGCGCACTCGGCTACGGAGGCTTCCTTAGCCCACGGAGAATAAGGAAGTGGGTGATGCCCGAAGTTGAAGAAGCCCCATCCGTTCGTTGCAGCAAATCTCTTGCTGTCTTTTACGGTGACATCCATGCCGTTGAATTCGCCGTTGAAATATCCTCTACCTGACGGTTCGGTGCGCGAACCGTCGGGAAAGGTCGGATTGAGAACGCGCGTAAGTTCCTTGACGAAGACCGTTCCCTCGGGAAAGACTCCGGTCTTGAGGTACACGTCTAGATTTTTCTCTTCGACGTAGACGTGGTGGTATTCGGGGAAATTGGCTTTGCCGTTGTTGAGGGCATTGGGTGTTAAGGGCGCGCCGACAAAGGCCCAGTGACGATAGCCTTCCGGCAGCTTCAACTTCCCATCGGCGTCAAATACAGCCGTCGCCAGCGGAGCGGCCGCAACCCGGCGTGAATAACGGGGCAATAAGCTCGCGGCAACTACACCCAATCCTAAAATCAGTACAGCGATAATTCTCCGCATTGCACAACCTCCTTGGTAGCGTTTCGAAGCTGACTTTCGGCGCACAGTTTTCCTCACTTTGAGGCGAGGACTGGGTAACCTTGGACGTAGATCCAATCCTTCGACCGCGCGGGAATGTGGCATCCCAGGCAATCCTTCTTGTAATCAGTTGCCACCTGCTTATCAGGCGCGTCGGACTTAAATAGTGCCCATCCCCATCCGTCTCCCCAGAGTGGATTGTCTTTATAGCGCCCCTTTTCGTCCTTGATCAATACGAACCAGACTTTCGTCCCCGAGGCCCAATGCGCGTCGCCTGTGGTCATCTGTGCGTGATCCGTGCCGAACACTTCCTTGACCAGGACTGTACCGTCCGGGAACTTCCCAGTTCTGCGGTACGCCTCCGCCGTACCGGGCGACGCGTACGTCATGTGCATCTGATTTCCCTTGGGGTCGAGGACCGTATAGGCGCCCAAGGACTGGTAGGTATCGCGAACGTCCGCTGGCTTGCGAATGTTTCCGCTCTTGTCGACCAGCGCATATCCATTGGGGCCGCTCTTGCTTTGTGACCGGACTTCCGTATATCCGACCAGCATGCAGAGCGAAAAGCCAATCAGGGGTATGACCAAACGCATAACGATTCCTCCGGGGGCCCGGTTTGAATCTACGGGGCCCAAATTAGCGATGGCGGCCATACTTATTGGTATGCCGACCGCACTTTCGGCCGCATCGCTCTTCAATTTCGAAGTCATTCATGCAAATGCCGGGCCAAAGAGAGGTGCGTTGCATCTATCGCGAATGTTGGCTGTTACGGAAAAGTCGGAGCTCCCCACTGTCAACGCGGCGCCAGACAGTGTTCGGCGGGGTCAACATGTTGACAGCATCATGTCAGCGAAGAACCGAGAGATGAGGCAAGCAAGATAGAAAACGGGGCGTCCACTCTGATGGAAATTGATTTGCTAGTAAAACAGACGCAACGAAAATTCGCCCGCAGAATAAGTGAGGGTAAAACAATGAGGAGAGCAATGCGACCGCTATCCTTAGGCCTGGTATCGACGGCAATAGCATTAGGGGTGTCGGCCGGGCCTGCACAGAATGGCGCCGACGTGAAAGTTGTCTTCGAGCGCGCCATCCCGAATATCGAAGGAAAGAGCATGGTTGCCGTCATCGTGAGCTATCCGCCTGGCGGCAGATCGGCGGCCCATCACCATGCCCTGTCAGCATTCATCTACGCTCACGTTCTGTCAGGTGCCATTCGAAGCCAGGTTGACGATGAGCCGGAAAAGGTCTACCACGTCGGCGAAGGCTTCTACGAGGTGCCCGGCGCGCATCACAGGATCAGTCAGAATGCGAGTGACAGGGATCCTGCGAGCCTGTTGGCTATCTTTGTCGTCGATTCCAAAGACACCCAGCTGACTATACCGGACAAGAAGTAAGGATCGCGATGAATGGCCTGACGATAGCGTAAGCGCTTGGAATGGCTATGAGCGACCTTACAAAGCAAAGAGGACCAGGGTGATTCCAGAAGCATCCCGTCCGGCTGCAGTACCGGATGCGGGATGCTCCAGACGGGAATCGAAACCGGCAAGCATGACCAACTGGCATCGGGATAACGCGGCGCGTGTTTTCCTCCATGATTTATGAGTTCACAGCAGACTTGCGGGCCTGGAAGAGCGAGAGCAACAGTGCTCCTGCCGATGCGGAAAATACGGAATAGTCCAGCGGCGACTTGATACCAAAAGAAATCGCCATGGCCGTACCGAACAAGAGGAGCAAGATGGCGCTGCCTAGAGCGACCCAGCGTGGCCAGATACCAAGAATCAGCAGGATGCCGAGGGTGGTTTCAGCAGCGGTGGCCGCCCACGCGAGAAAAGGGACGCTGAACGCCGGCATAAAGGAATTTACTTGAGCCACGTAGCGCGTAAAGTTGGCGAAGTTTCCCCAGCTTGCGTTCTTGCCCCAGAGACCAAAACGGTCGGCGACGGGAGAGAGAAAAGCGGAGCCCAGCGCGATTCGAACGTATAGAATTCCCAGCCTCTCCCAGGGCGCAGTGCACGGGCCTTTTGCCTCGTTCGTCTGCAAAGCTTCCGAACCTGTCGAGAGTAGTTGGCTCATTTATTGATTGCCTCCAGCTCCCTCACCTCACCGAAGCGATAGACGGGTTGTTGCGCACGTCCCACCCGCCGCCGAGGGCGCGGAAGGTGCGCACTGCAGCGCGGGCCGCACCCGCTCGGGTGTTCTCCACATCATCTTGCGCAACAAGGAGTTGACGATCCGCGTCCAGGACGTCGGTCAGCGGGATTGCGCCGGCCTTGTAGGCGCGCTCAGAAAGATCGCGGGCTCGCGTAAGAGAGGCGACTTCACCTTGCAAGTCCTGCAGACGCACTTGTGTTTGCGCAAGTTCCATCAATGCATTCTCGATATCCTCCGTAGCTCTCAAGGCCGCCTGCCGATACTCTGCAAGCGCTTCAGCATAGGCTCCGCGCGACTGGGCGACCTCAGCTGCAACCTTTCCAAAATCGAACAGGCGCCACCGCAGCGCTCCCGTCCCAATGGACTGGAACGCCTTTCCATTGAAGAGAGTGCCCCCGTTGGTGCTGTCGAAACCAAGGGCCCCGGAAAGCGAAACCTTCGGGTAGTAGTCCGAAATCGCAACGCCGATTCGCTCGTTCGACGCGGCAAGCCGGCGCTCGGCTGCAATGATGTCGGGCCGGCGGCGTAAGACGTCGAGAGGCTGGTCGGCGCCACCAATCGCTGGAATTCCGGGAATCGTGCCCGGCTTGGAGAGCTCTTCTGCATATGTCCCGGGCTGAGCACCCATGAGGACATCGAGACGGTTCAGTTGGGCTTCGAGGGCTACACGCAAGGAGGGCACGGTTGACTTCGCCTGTTTTAGAAGGGCCTCCGCTTGGGCGATCTCTCGATCGTCCGCCACTCCCACCCGTCGACGAACCTCGACCAACTCGAGGAGATGTGTATCAGTGTCGATGAGTTGCTGCGCCACGGCAAGCCGTGCCTGAAACTCTCTTACCTGAAGATATGCGTCCGCCGCCTCGGCAGCGACAGTGATCCGAGTTCCAACCTGGTCGGCCTGCGCAGCTTGGAGTTCGTCAGCGGCCGCAGCTTTGCCGCGGCGCAGCCCTCCGGCAAGATCGATTTCCCAACTCGCGGCGGCTCCAACCGTATACTCTCGCTGATCGCGTCTGTAGCCTGGAGAACCATTCGCGGCAGAACCAAACGTATTCGCAATGCTCTGGTGCACGGCTGTGCCCGTCGCCTCCAAATCGGCCGTCGGCAATAGTCGCGCGCCCGCCGCTGTCGCTGCTGCTCGCGCTTGCCGGACACGAGCAAAGGCGGCGGCAAGATCAAGGTTCTGCTCCAGAGCGCGCTGCACCACCGTCACGAGCATGGGATCGTCGAAACCCGTCCACCAAGTGTCGAGAGGCGGGGCCGAAAATTCCGGCTTCGTCGCGCTGACCGCGGCAAGATTATGAAATGGAGCGAGATTGGTAGTGGGCTTCACATAGCGTGGACCTACCGCACAACCACCTGCAATTAGGCTGAAGGCAAGAACGATCGCCGTGGCTTTTAGTGCGGCTTGACCCAATGCGCGTTCCTTACGGTTACGGCCGAAATTGCGGATGAAAGTGTAAAAGGCGGGGGTGAAAAGAAGACCGAAGCCTGTCACCCCGAGCATCCCGAACAGCACGGCGGTACCCAGTGACCGCCGCATTTCGCCACCCGCGCCGGTAGCTACCGCAAGCGGCGCAACCCCCAGGATGAACGCGAAGGACGTCATCAAAATAGGGCGGAGGCGTGTGCGCGCGGCATGCACAGCTGCCTCCGCGGCAGTTGCACCGCCTTCTTCCTTCTGTCGCGCGAATTCGACAATCAGGATCGCGTTTTTCGCGGCCAGGCCTACAAGTACGACGAAACCGATCTGCGCCAGGATGTCGATCGGCAAGCCTCGTGCGAGCAGGCCGCTCACCGATGCGAGCAGGCACATCGGCACGATTAGAACGATTGCTATCGGCAACTTCCAACTTTCGTAGTGCGCCACGAGCACGAGGAAGACGAAGAGAGCGGCTGCGCCGAAGACAACGAGTGTGGGAGTTCCATGTTGCTGCTCTTGGAAGGAGAGATCCGTCCACTCAAACCCGATTCCTTGCGGGAGAACCTGATGGGCAAGCTCCTCCATCCGGAGCAGCGCGGTGCCAGAGGCGACACCCGGAGCCGCTACACCTTGCACTTCCGCGGCTGGAAAAAGGTTGTAGCGCGGTACACGATACGGGATCGTATTGTCCTTCAGCTGTGCCACCGTTCCGATCGGTACCATTTCACCGGAGGCGTTGCGTACTTTCAGTTGCATGATGTCCGGCTGGTTGCGTCTGTATTGACCGTCGGCTTGGACGATCACTTCGTACGTCCGGCCCAGTAAGTTGAAATCGTTCACGTATTGGGAGCCGAGATAGACTTGCAGAGTCGAAAACACGTCGGTCGGCGTGACTCCAACCTTCTGCGCTTTCACGCGATCGATGTCCGCGTAGACTGAGGGCGATCCGGTGTTAAATAACGTGAATGCGCCAGCGAAATGCGGATCCTTGTTCGCAGCAGCGACGAGATCATTCGCCGCCCGCACAAGCGCCTCCGAACCAAGCCCGGCACGGTCCTCCAGCATCATCTTGAAACCACCGGCACTCCCGAGGCCTTGTACAGGAGGAGGAGGGATGGTCAGCACGCGCGCATCCTTGATCACGGACAGGCGTGCGCGGAGGTCCGCCAATACCGTGTTCGCGGTGACTCCAGGAATTTCGTGGTTGTAAAGAGAGGGCAGGCCGCAAAAAATCGTTCCGGAATTGGACGCTACCGTCGATGTTGTCGCATCGAGGCCCGCGAAGGGAGCAACGTGTTCAACACCGCGCGTATTCAGGATGATATCGGCCGCCTGCTTCACAACCTCCTCAGTCCGCGCAAGCGTCGCTCCCGGAGGGAGCTGAATGATGTTGATCAGGTATCCCTGATCCTGCTCCGGAATGAAACCCGTTTGTGCTCGTGAGAACTCCAGGCCGGCAACGCCGATCAGCGCGACATAAATTGCGAGGACAACGGCGACTCCTGCCACCAGGCGGCGTGTGAGATTTCCATATCCGTCAGACGACTTCTCGAAGCCGCGGTTAAACAAGCCAAATACTAAGTCGAAAAAACGACTCACCAAGCCGCGCGACGAGGTGCCTCGCGGATGGTAGTTTTTGAAGAGTACCGCGCAGAGAGCCGGGCTCAAGGTCAGAGAGACAAAGCACGAGATGACGGTCGATGCTGCGATCGTGACGGCAAACTGCCGAAAGAAAAGTCCGGATATTCCCGAGAGAAAAGCGGAAGGAACGAACACGGCGCACAACGTGAGTGCGATCGAGATCAATGCTCCGCCGACTTCGTCCATTGTCTTGTGAGCAGCATCCGACGCCGAGATACCGTCGCGCAGGTTGCGCTCGACGTTTTCGACAACAACAATCGCGTCGTCGACGACGATGCCAACCGCGAGAACCAGGCCAAAAAGCGACAGGTTGTTCAGAGATATTCCGAGTGGATACAGAATTGCGAATGTCCCGACGAGGGAGACGGGAATTGCAACGACCGGGATAATCGAGGCTCTCCAATTTTGAAGAAACAGGAACACCACGCCGAGCACGAGAAGGATAGCAACAAAAATTGTGATGACCACCTCGCGGATCGATTTGGCGATGAACGTCGTCGGATCGTAAATGATTTTGTAATCGACGCCTTGCGGGAAGTCTTTCTCGAGGTCTTTCATCGCCGCGACGACCTCACGGTCGACTGCAAGCGAGTTTGCGCCGGGTTGCGCGTAGACCAGGAGCGACGTAGAGTCACTGCGATCCATGTACGCAGTGGATCCATAATCCGCGGCACCAACTTCGACTCGACCGATGTCGCGCACACGGGTCACCCTTCCTTGCTTATCGGATTTCACGACGATGTCACCGAATTGCTCGGGTGTAGAAAGCCTGCCGAGGGTTTCAACGTTGATCTGGTAGGCCTCGCGCCCTGGAACGGGCGGTTGATTCAGAATCCCAGCCGAGACCTGCAGGTTCTGGGCGCGCAGCGCCGCGAGCACGTCACTGCCGTTGAGATTGTTCGCTGCAACCTTGTCGGGGTCGAGCCAGATACGCATCGCGTACTCACGGCCGCCCAAGAACTGCACATCTCCGACACCCTGGAGGCGCGCGAGAATATCCTTTATGTGCAAGGTTGTGTAGTTTGAGAGATACAGGTTGTCGCGTGATTTATCCGGTGAGTACAGGTGGATGGCCAGAAGTATGTTGGGCGTCGCCTTCCTGACTTGTACACCAAGACGCTGCACGTCCTCCGGCAACCTCGGCAAGGCGTCCTCGACCCGGTTCTGCGTTAGCATCTGTGCCACATTCAAGTCGGTGCCGATGCGGAAGGTAACAGTGATCGTGAGCTTGCCATCGCCGGTCGACTGGCTACCCATGTAGAGCATATTCTCGACGCCATTTATTTGCTGTTCGAGTGGAGTGGCCACGGTCCGGGCTACGGTGTCCGCAGAGGCACCCGGATAGACCGTGGTGATCTCCACCGTGGGTGGAACTATTTCCGGATACTGCGCGACTGGCAGGATGGTGATCGCACCGATCCCAAACAGTGTCACGAAAGCACTCAGTACGGTCGCGAAACGAGGGTGTTCGATAAAGAAATGTGTCAGGCGCACTTTCGGCTCGCTTCAGTCCTTACCGTCGTCATACTGGATTGCGCCCTCCCGGGTGGCAACTTTGGTGCCGGGCGCGGTGTGCAATAGGCCACCCAAAATGACTCGGTCGCTCGGTGCAAGCCCGGAGCGAATCACTCGCAAACCGCCGCGAATCTCCCCTACTTCCACTTGTTTTGGCGCCACCATCCCATCCGTCGAGACCGTCATAACCATGTGTTGCGATTGGTCGGGCAGGACTGCGCTGTCCGGGACAAGCAGCGTTGGCGACGGAAGCGCGACGACCACTCGAACACGAGCGAACTGGCCTGGCGTCAAGACAAGATCTGCATTCGGAACAGTGGCTCTGGCGCGAATCGTGCCGCTCGACCGATCAAGCACATTATCCAAGAAATCTAATACGCCGCTCCGCGCGTACTGTTTGTCATCGCCGAGGGCCACCTCAACTTTTTGGACATGCGCCCCTTTGAGGTGTTTGCCGTACTTGGAGTAAGTCAAGAAATCGGACTCACTCATATCAAAATCGAGGTAAATCGGATCAAGCGACACAAGCGTCGCAAGCAACGTCGTTGGACTCGTCGCTGTGCGACTGCCAGCGATCAAATTGCCCACGGAAACGAGATGCGTGCCTATGCGCCCAGTGAACGGGGCCGTAATCCGGCAATGGTCGAGGTCGAACTGCGCATCCCGGATCCGGGCCTTCGCGTCTTCGACCGCAGCGCGCGCGGACCGCTGATCGGATGTGCGCTGGTCCACGTTTTCCACGCTTCCAGCGTTGCTCTGCTCTAGATCCTTGGCCCGGTCAAGTTGTCGGTCAGCCAGTTCTAAATGAGCCGACGCGACGTTGAGTTGGGCGGTCGCCTCCGCGAGTGTGATCTCATAGGGCCGGGGATCGATAGTGAAAAGCAGATCACCCTTCCGCACGATGTCGCCGTCCTTGAAAAATATCCCAGTGAGTGTGCCGCCTACCTGCGCGCGCAGCTCCACTTGCGAGACCGCCGAAAATTGACCAAGGAAGCCCAACTGTGTGTCAAGGCTCTGTACCAACGGTTTGCTAACCACTACTTCCGGGAGTGCCGCTGGACGGGTATGGGCAGAACTTCGACTTGCGCCACGGGAATAACTACGCCATCCACCCCCAAGCGCTATTAATGCTAGACCAGCGGCCACCCACAGCCTCGCTGATGCTCGCCCGCTGGTCTTCCGGCCCATACGCTCCGCCCGGTCGGACTCCAGTTCTGTGTCCGTTGCCATTTCCTTGGTTCTCCCGATTTATTGTTCCCGTACTTTCGCACCTGTTCTGCATGAAAGCTCAACACCACATCTGGATCGTGTGCGCCTACATGAAGCCTTAGCCCCATTTCGCCCCAGGCCGAGCCGTTCCGCTGTTGTCCTTTCGACCGCCGCATCGATCTATCGATTGTGCTTGCCCGGCACAAAGGATCAACGCGTAAGCCACAGCGCGTATTGAATCGCCTGAAACATCGTCAAGCGATAGTGAACTCGAAGAATCCGGTACCAGTCCAACATCGATGGTCGATTCATGATTGCACTCCTTTGGCAATGGATTGCCCTCTCTCGAACGATGGCTTCCATCAAAACAGGAATAGATTTCGGCAAAGCGACCATCACGCAGCAGGAAGCGATTCCATCTTTGCTGCCTTGTCCTCGGGCCTATGCCAGCGGGCGTTCTTGTCCGCAGCCCGAATCCACGGATTAGCCAAACGCCCTCCCGGAATGGCCGCTTTGAGGGCCCGGCGGGAGCGAAACAGCCGTGCTTTCATTGTTGATAATGGAACACCTAATCTTTGCGCTGCGTCCTTGGTCGGAAGCCCCTCAAGGTCGCAGAGCTCGATCGCCGTGCGAAAAGGGCTTGGCAACTTCAACAGTGCCTCTGAAAGAATCCTTCGCTGTTCAACCCGGGCGCATTGTTCTTCCGGATTAGGATCATCAGAAAGTGGGTCGATTCCTGGTGCAACCAGTTCCTCGCCTATAAACACTGGCTCGAGCGGAAACTCGCGTCGGTACTTTCGCTTGCGTAGTCGCATCAGGGACGAGTTGATGGCGATCCGGTGAAGCCAGGTTGAGAACTTTGCGCGTCCATGGAATTGATTCAAGTTCCGAAACGCGCACAGCAGGCTGTCTTGTACGGCATCTTCGGCATCATGAGGATTCGAAAGAATGCGAAAGGCTGCCTGATAGAGGTGTGAGCTGCTCGAAGCGAATAGATCATCCAGAGCTTCCCGGCTTCCATTGCACGGAAGCCGCAAGAGACAAGTCGAATTCTTCGGGCCCTCAGAAGTTTTGTCGAAGGACTTTCTGTCCCGGCTAGTGCTTTGGCTATCCATGGATACTTTTCCCTTTCGCGATGAGTGGTTAACTGCGGGACGTTTGTCGAGCCCTCAACCGTTCGCGACACACGTCTCGGGGAAAAGCATTCTCGCTGCCAATCCACGTACATTCGGAAGTGTCTGATTGATCGCAACTTAGTGCCATCAGCTGAACTGCTGGACTCGGGAGCACGTCGTTGATTGGACAGCCGTCGTTAGAGTGACAATTGTTGACACACGCTGAAGACAGGGCCTTCAAGGAGAGGATGGAATCGCTAGGAGGTCCGGGAACTAGCGAGCCGAAGCCCACTCGATGTTGCTTGGGAAATCCAACTTATGCGAAGGTAGGCCTGCCATCCAGGCTTGCCAGACAACCGGGCGCCACACGATCGTCACATCTAGGGAGCCGGGAGGGCGAAACAGGCCAGCGAGATTGCACATCAGAGCCTCATAGGGCCCGGCAAACACGGGAAGAGATATCTCAGGTAATCACCCTAGGACATTTTAAGGTATTTCTGGGCTTGCGGCCACGCCATCGAATGCGCATTTTTAAGGCCCGATGCAAGTGTGTCTTCCAGTCATTATGACCTCGAAATCCCAGCGTCGCCTCAGCGGCAAAGCGCGGCAGCGATTTGAACAACGATGGCGAGCCACATTCGAAAACTCAGCAATAGCCATGATGATGACTGATTTTACGGGCCGCATCTTCGCCGCGAACGAAGCCTATCGAAAGATGTTGGGCTACACCGAGTCGGAGCTTTACCGGCTCACGTTTCTGGACATTACGCATCAGGAGGACCGGGCTGCCAACCTAAGATTGGTCAAAGAACTCCAGGACAGAAAGCGTCAACACTTCCAAATCGAGAAGCGGTACCGTCACAAGGACGGCAGTCTGATTTGGGTGCGCACTAACGTCACACTGGTTCCAGGAATAGGAGATATGCCGCCATTTTGGTTTAACGTCGTCGAAGATATCACCCCGCGCAAGCGTGTAGAGGAGGAACTGAGGCTACAGATCGCTCGATTGCGCGAAACCGAAACGCGCCTACAAGCGTTTTTTGAGAACAGCCCAAACGTGATTTTCTTAAAAGACCGGCAGGGCCGATATCTCTACGTTAACAAGCAGCTCAAAACATCCCTGCGGGTCACTGATGAACAAATCAAGGGGAAGACGGACGATGAAGTATTTTCAGCAGAACAAGCCGCTGCCTTTCAGGCCAATGATCGACGCGTGATCGAGGGCCGCGTTTCGATGGAATTTGAGGAGACCGCTCTCCAGGAAGACGGAGAACACACGAGCATCGCCCTCAAGTTTCCCCTGTTCGATGCCGAGGGAGAGATTTACGCGATTGGCGGTATCGTTACCGATATTACTGGGCGCAAGAGGGAAGAATCCGCGCGCAGATTGAGTGACGAGAAGTATCGTGTTTTAGTGGAGACGGCAAATGACGCCATAGTCACCATTAACGAAAGCGGTTGCATCCTCTTTGCCAATCCCGCTACTACAAAGATCTTTGGTTATGACTCAACCGTGCTGATTGGGAAGCCCGTGACCCTGCTGATGCCGAAATTCATGCGGAAGATGCACGAGAGCGAATCAGTGAGCCCATCGGCAAGGGGCGAGCGGCATAGGAACTGGCGAGGTATCGAGGTGATCGGGCTGAACAAGAATGGACAAGAGTTCCCAGTGGAAATCTCTCTTGGAGAACTGAATCAAAGCGGGCAGCGGACATTTACTGGATTTATCCGAGATATCAGTGAGAGGAAGCACGCGGAAGAGATGCGAAGCGTTGCAGTTGAGTTTCTCACGAGGCCATTCAGCGACCAGGATGTACTTGATGCAGTCCGCATCTCATTGGAGCGGCGCCGCAACCGGCGCGAACAAGGGCAAGAAGTATCCAAAATCCGACAGGACTTTGAGTCACTCACTCCTCGGGAGCAGGAGGTAACCTCCATGGTCGTTTCTGGCATGCTCAATAAGCAGATTTCTGGCAAACTCGGGACGTCAGAAAACACTGTTAAAGTTCAGCGAAGTCGAGCGATGGAGAAGATGCACGCAAAATCTCTTCCAGACCTCGTGAGGATGATGGAGCTCCTCAAAGATCTCTCCGAAGAGCCCGGGTAAACGAAAGCATTACGCAGTATCCACCTTTTGCCCAATAGATTTCTTCTCCTCCCGGAAGTAACCTCCATCGTTCCTTTGGGCTCGGCACGTTCACGACGCCCCCGTTCTGATGCTTTTATCCGCGCGTGAACGCTGGACCTTTAGGCGGACGACCACTCTTCGGATATCCCAAGGATATATGCGCGCGAAGCTGATCTTAGGCATAAGCCCAGGGGAGTGGGCCAATCGGAATGATTTCGGTAAACAGCTTGTTTCATAACGGCGGATGACGACGTCTGTGTTACTGCCGGGCAATTGATGGAAAGGGCCGTAAGACCTGTGACGCCTCGGCACCTTGGAGGGTATAAATATGAGTTCAGCTCCCACATCACGAGCAAATATTCCATTGGAAGGTTCAATTCCTGTAGCGGGGGCTCCCCTAGAGTCGATCCTCTGCACGGAGGAGTTGCAGCGCCGTGCTTCGCGTCCGCCTGATTCTGAAAAGGAGAACCGTGCGCTTGTTAAACTGGTCAGCGCGTTAGCTGACTCGCCGAGTACGATCTTTCATACACTTGCTGAGACGATCCAGGATATTACGCAGTGTGACTCCGCTGGCCTGAGCCTGCTGACAAAAGATGGCAGAAATCCGCATGTTGACGGCCAAAGGTTCTATTGGCCAGCCATTTGCGGAATGTGGAATCCCCACGTAGGGGGCGGGACCCCACGCAATTTCGGCCCGTGCGGAGACGTACTCGATCAAAATCGAACCTTATTATTTACCCATTTCGAGCGGCGCTATCCCTACTTGATGCCCGTCAGCCCAGCTGCCGAAGAGTGCCTGCTGGTCCCGTTTTACGTCAACCGCAAGGCGGTAGGAACGATATGGGGAATCATGCACAGTGACCGCCGCAAATTCGACGCAGAAGATGACCGGGTTATGGCATCTCTTGGGAAATTTGCGTCTTCCGCGTATCAGGCATGGATGCACATAGAAGAGCTCAAAGTTGAGGTGGCCGAGCGCGAAAAGGCAGAAGCAGAAGTCCGTGAATTGGCAAAAGGGTTGGAAGCGAAGATCCGGCGTCTCGTCGAGGCCAACGTTGTGGGCATTGCGATGTGGAACCTGGAGGGTTCGATCATCGAGGCCAATGATGCGTTTCTCCAAATGGTGCAATACGACCGTGAAGATCTCACCTCCGGTCGCGTGCGCTGGACGGACCTGACGCCAGCAGAATGGCGTGGCAGTGACGAACGGGCGATATCTGATTTAAAGGTGCGTCGGAGCTTCCCTCCGTTCGAGAAGGAGTACTTCCGGAAAGACGGCAGCCGAGTGCCAGTACTGCTCGGCGGTGCCCTCCTTGAAGGTGACGGTAACGAAGGTGTCGCTTTCGTGCTTGATTTAACAGAGCAAAAGCGCTCGCAAGAAATGCTTCAAGAGGCCCAACAAACGCTGTACGCAACACAAGTGGAGCTTGCACGGGTCTCCAGAGTCACAACAATGGGCCAATTGGCAGCATCCATCGCCCACGAGATCAATCAACCTTTAACCGCTATCACGAATAATGGCAGTGCCTGCCTGAGACTGCTCGCCAATAGTAGCCTCGATCCTAAGGTTCTTCGGCGGGCTCTCGAAGAGATTATTTCGGACGGCAGTCGTGCAAGCGCTGTTCTAGCTCGTATACGCGCATTCATAAAGAAGGCGCCTGCGGCTAAGCAGGTAGTGGATATAAATGAGGTAATTCAGGAGGTGCTAGCTCTAGTTGGCCCCGAGCTTCGGAAGAATCGAAGCTCAGTCGAGAGCCAATTGACCAAGACCTTGCCGCTCGTGACAGCGGATCGCGTTGAATTGCAGCAGGTTTTGCTGAACTTAATCATGAACGGTATCGAAGCCATGGCTGGGGTTACAGACCGACCTTGCCTAATCGGGGTGCAATCCCGGTTCGACGAATCTGGGAACGTACTGGTTTCCGTTAGCGACTCGGGCACTGGCCTGCGTTCGGAAGGTCATCGCATTTTCACTCCGTTTTTTACAACGAAAGCGAACGGTATGGGCATGGGTTTGTCCATTAGCCGCTCCCTTATTGAGAATCAGGGCGGTCGGTTATGGGTAGAATCCAACTCTCCCCACGGAGCCGTGTTTTCCTTCACGCTGCCCACAGCCGCGGGGAGTCCGCCATGAGCCAAGCTCCCGTGGTTTTCGTTGTGGATGATGATCCCTCCGTACGTTCCTCCCTCAAGTTCCTTATGAGCAGTGTTGGTCTGCAGGTTGAAAGCTTCGACTCGGCTGACGCTCTCTTGCAACGAAAGCTGCCAGACGCGCCCAGTTGCCTGGTACTGGATGTCAGACTGCACGGGTTAAGTGGCCTCGATTTTCAGCGCGAGCTTGCTGCGAGAAACTGCTATATGCCTATCATCTTCATCACCGGCCACGGCGATATTCCCATGAGTGTTCGAGCGATGAAGGCTGGAGCCATTGAATTCCTCACCAAACCATTCCGCGACCAGGATCTCCTGGATGCTGTTCGCATCGCTTTGGCGAAAGCCCGCGAAAGATGTGAAAGGAAGAAAGAAGTTAGTGACCTCAAAGAGCGCTTCAACTCTCTGACGCCTCGCGAGCAAGAGGTGATCTCCATGGTCGTTTCAGGCATGCTCAACAAGCAGATTGCTGATCAACTCGGAACTGCGGAAAACACCGTGAAGGTTCATCGGAGCCGGGCAATGGAGAAGATGCGTGCGCAATCCGTGCCTGAACTCGTAAAGATGCTCGGCAAGCTTGAGTCTTCTGTGGCGCCGTGAAGGTTATAAACTGATATTTAAATCGAACCAGTAACGAGCGTTTCGAGAAGAACGAAACGCCCTCCCCAAACCCAGGTAAACGAAAGCATTACCCGCGTTGTCCTTTCTGGGACGCAAAATCCACCAACGCCCAATAGATTCCCTGTCCATTTGTAGGTAGCTTGGGTCCACTGGAGATCCAAAGTGGCAAGGAACTTAATCTCGGTCATTGACGACGATGAGTCAGTTCTCAGGACTACGACACGGCTCATCGAGTCGTTCGGTTTTCGAGCGGTAGCATTTGACTCTGCCGAGAATTTTCTTGGCTCTGGCCATCTGAACGACACTTCGTGTCTCATCGTTGACGTACAAATGCCCGGCACGAACGGACTGCAGCTGCAAAGCCAGCTGGCTGCGGCTGGTTGCAGCATTCCCATCGTCTTCATCACTGCCCACGACGACAAAGAATCCCGCCGGCGAGCCATGCGAGCCGGCGCTATCGCATTTCTTGGAAAGCCTTTCAGCGATGAGCAGTTACTGCAAGGCATCCGCTTAGCCTTAGATGAGTTTGGTGACGAGCCCGGAGCGGCACGGAACTTCATCTCGGTCATTGACGACGATGACTCGGTTCGCAGGACCACAACACGGCTCATCGACTCGTTCGGTTTTCGCACCGCTGCCTTTGAATCTGCTGAAGTGTTTCTGAGCTCTGGCCAACTGCACGATACCTCGTGTCTCATCGTTGACGTACGGATGCCCGGCATGAATGGATTACAGCTTCAAAGGCAGCTCGCTGCCGCGGACCGCCGTATTCCTATCATTTTTATCACCGCCTACGAGGACAAAGAATCTCATCGGCTAGCCATGCAAGCCGGCGCTGTCGCATTTCTGGCAAAACCTTTTACCGACGAGCAGCTACTCAAATGGATTCGTTCAGCCTTACGCCAAGAGAAAGGCAGTATGGAGAAGAGATGATCATGGACTGATAGAAGTGAATGCATCAATGATTCTGTCTGAATGATGCTCAGCCCGCGATTTTATGGAGCTTCTCAAGGAGCCCATCATGGAGAACGTCAACACAGCCTTGCCAGTTGGTCAGGATTGTGCGGAGGACAAATTTGAAGAAATCATAGGCAACAGCCCCGCACTCGAAATGGCACTCGCAGAGGTGGAACGGGTGGCACCCACCGATTCCACTGTGCTGATCCTTGGCGAGACAGGTACGGGCAAGGAGTTGATCGCCCGAACCATTCATAACGCCAGCCGACGCTGCGGACGTCCGTTCGTAAAGCTGAATTGCGCTGCCATCCCCTTCGACTTACTGGAAAGCGAACTTTTTGGACACGAGAAGGGTGCGTTTACTGGAGCAATCTCGCAGAAAATTGGCCGTTTCGAAATGGCCGACACCGGCACACTTTTTCTGGATGAAATCGGGGATATACCGCTCGCGTTACAGCCGAAGCTGCTGCGCGTTCTGCAGGAGCAGGAGTTTGAGCGTCTGGGAAGCGGGCGAACACATCGCATCAACGTCCGTTTGGTTGCGGCCACACACCGAGACCTACCACAGATGGTGACAAGGAACGAATTCCGCAGTGATCTCTATTATCGTCTCAACGTATTCCCTGTCGTGCTACCACCGCTCCGAGAACGCCACGGGGATGTCCCACAGCTAGTCACTTATTTTGTTGAGATTTACGCGCGTGGCATGGGCAAACGGATTAGCCACATTCCGAAGGAAACTTTGGAAGCGTTCACGTTGTATTCTTGGCCGGGGAATGTGCGCGAACTTCAAAACTTAGTCGAGCGAGCCGTAATCCGATCGGACGACGGCGTATTATCGAATCCTTTTTCAAATTCTCTGCCTGTATCAAACAAAAATCGCGCGACTTGTCCACACGGCAAGTTTGTAGCGTCTCAACGAGCCCTGATCTTGGAGACATTGCGGATTGCAAACTGGGTGATTGGCGGACCATCCGGCGCCGCCGCACATCTGGGATTGAAACGGACTACCTTGATTGCCAAAATGAAGAAATTCGGGATTTCGCGACCGGTGCCCTCAGACGACCGCGATGAGCTAACCGACAGTTTGCAAGGAGGGCCCGCAGCGAGCTGCGGTTAAGTGGCATTCGGCGAAGGTTGCCGTTTGCCGCGTCCCGGAATTACACGGTCTGGCGTGCCGAGGGCTCGATAGGCAAGACGAATTGAAATGTTGCACCAGGCCCTGTATTAGGAGTCGCCCACAAACGGCCGCCCTGTGACCCGATGATCGAGCGGCTGATCGGCAATCCCATACCTGCCCCTTGAGATTTTGAAGTGAAGAATGCGCTAAAGGTTTGCTCTACGTTTTTCGGCTGTAATCCGATCCCCATGTCCGCTACCGAAACTAAGAGCTGGTCGTCCCCGTTTTAGTGTGAATTGATCGTAAGCTTTCCGGGTGCACCTATATCCTTCATGGCCTCTATCCCGTTCAGCATCAGATTCATCAGAGATGTTAAGCTGACCTTTGTACAAGGAATGCCACACGCAGAGTTTCCCAGTTGTCTGCGATTCTCCTTCACCAGGAACAAGCTGGAGAAATCGCGAAAACCCAGCTCCTCTGCGTGCGCATGTCTCAGCCACGATTGGAACAGTTACCGTGGCAACCCGCGTCAAAGTTAGGCTGATGCAGCTTTGTGCGTTTTCTGAATTCGGTCGAGAAACTCATGCATCAACGACCCAATCCGATCCACTTCTTCTTCCAACGCGAAATGACCCGTGTCGAGAAGATGGAGCTCTGCACCGGGAATCTCTCTTTTAAAGAGTTCAGCACCTTCCACTGTGAAGATTCCATCGTTTTTGCCCCACGTGATCAGCGTAGGGGGCTGATGTTTACGGAAGTACTGCTGCCAATCGTCGAAAACATCCAGATCTCTCTTCGCATTGTAGAGGATTGAAAGCTGGATATCCTTGTTTCCCGGGCGGTCTTGGTAGGCCTGGTCGATCACCCAGTTGTCAGGGCTGATCTTCGCCGGATCGCTGACACCATGCAGATAATGCCACTTGGTTCCTTCAATCGTCAGAAGCCAGTCGAGTAGAACTTGAGCGGTTTTTTCGCTCCGTTCTTCCCAGTAGTCAGATAATCCCCCCGTCAAGAACTCCTTATTTATGGCTTCAACATGGGCGCCCCCGTTTTGGACGATCATAGCGGTCACTCGTTCGGGATGCATGACAGCTAACCGGAAGCCAACCGATGCACCTATGTCCGAAAGGTATAGCGCACATGAAGCAAGATTCAGCTTTTCAGTGAACTTTTCGGTCACAGTCGCTAACCGTTCGAAGGAATAGTCGAAATCGTTGACCGAGGGTGCTGAGCTTTCGCCATATCCAGGGAAGTCTGGGGCAACGACATGATATTTATCCGCAAGCATGGGAATCAGATTGCGGAACATATGAGAAGACGACGGAAAGCCGTGCAAGAGCAGAACGGTGGGAGCATCCCGGGGACCGGCTTCGCGATAGAAGATTTCCAGCCCCTCCACGTTAAGCGTGCGATAGAATACGGTCGGCGTAATCGTGTTCGACATCTAAACTCTCCTTCGGCACGTGAATTTCACCTTCGTAAGCGTTAGGCAATCCCGAGTCCTCAGGGACGAACGCGGATGATCGTCTTTCCCTTGATCCGTTCGGTCCGGTTGAACGCGGCAACGGCATCGTCGAGGGCAGCCACGTTACCGATGTTTGTCCGCAGCCGACCATTCCGGGCCCGCTGGACGACCTCACTCAATTGGGCGCGATCGGGTATGACGACGAAGTCGACAGTCAGGCCGCCAGAGGGCCGCGCCTCGGTCGGGCCGGTGATGGTCACCAGCGTTCCTCCAGCGCGAATCACGCCCGCAGACCGCTTCGCGATGTCGCCGCCGAGGACATCGAAAACCAAGTCGACCTTGCCGACATCTTCTAGGGCGTCGTTATCGAGGTCGACGAACTCCTGCGCGCCGAAGTCGAGAGCCGTCTGACGGCCGCCAGCACGCCCCGTGCCGATGACGTACGCGCCGGCCTCACGTGCGAGCTGGCTCGCCATCGAACCGACCACGCCGGCCGCACCGTGCACGAGGACGCTCTGCCCTGCGTGAAGGCGGCCGTGCTCGAACAGCCCCTGCCACGCGGTCAGGCCCGGCATCACGAGGGCCGCGCCCACCGTGAAATCAACGTCGCCCGGCAGCGGTGTGAGGCTGCGTTCCTCGACGGCCACATACTCCGCCAGCGTGCCGTCGCGATACCAGTCCGTGAGGCCGAACACCCGCTGTCCAATCGACAGCCCCGTCGTGCCATATCCGAGAGCGGTGACCACTCCGGCCAGTTCGTGTCCGGGGATTGAAGGCGTCCGGTCACGCCCGATGCGATCGGTCCAGGTCGAGGGCCACGTCAGCTCATCCCCGGTGAATCCCGACGCATGAATCTGAACAAGGACGTCGTTTATCGCCGCCTGCGGCTCGGGTCGCTGCACCAGCTTCACCCCGGCCATTCCCGCAGCCTGGTCCGCCGCCACAATCGCCTTCATCGGTCACCTCCCTGTGTCGAGTTCTTGCCTGTAAGGTAGCCGCTTCGTCCGTTGTCTCTGGAAAAGTTATCGAACAGAAACGGATCGATCAAAATCTTGAGCACATGTATGCTTGACGTTCGTGTGTGTAGAAAAAGGTTCAGTTTAGCAGGCGCCCGTAGCTAGGCTCGATAACTCTCGGGCGCGATGCTTGTGTAACGCGTCTGGCCTTCGTGTTCGCTGCGACAATCCGACAATTTCAACTGCGCTTTGCCGCCTCGGCAAGAACGAAGTCGTTCGGATCGGCCTCGCCCGTGTTCGCTGTATACAAGGCTAGAAGTGAACAGCCCTTTTTTGTGGTGTGGGGACCATGGACGGCGCCTGGTTTAGAATGCAAAAAATCCCCTGAACCATACTCCTTGTTTTCGTTAATGAAGTCACCATCCAAAATGCAGAGCACCTCGGCGGCTTTCTTGTGCAGGTGCGCCGGGATGAATGCACCGGGTTCCATCCGGATATGTATCATCGACGGACCAAGAGCGTAGTCTCCATTCAAGGGTTTTATCTTGATGTCTCCGGTGTAGCCTGGAAACGGCAAGTTCACTGATCCGACGTCCGCAGATTTCACAACTCTATCTATCATCGCTGTTCTCCTTGTGCATCTTAATCTAACGACTACTCATGCTTCTCAAATTGGCTCGAAGGCTCATCTGCGCCCACCATCGAAAAGTGTCACCGGAAGACCGCAGCGGGAATAGAGCATCTGCTTTGCCAAACGAGCAGTGCATGCCTAAATCGTAGAAACACACATTCCAGGGGCTTTTACACGATCGCTTGTTTGAACAATATAGGTGTCATCGAGACAGCGCGTGACATCGCGCGTCAGTATTTTGACAAGCACTCGCAGGGGAGACGGCGAGCGAATGACTGTATTTTGACTGAAGGTGTCCATGGAAAGACCACCGCTTCTCCAAGTGAGTGGTCGCTAGCTGCATACCGCGGCATAGCAGCTCCGCATAAAGTTGCCGTTCCATCCAGCGGACCACTGCTAAGCGACTAACGAGAAGTGGAAGGCCAGTTGCAATATCGAACCACGGAGTAAACAAATGAATTCAGATGAAGTGAACTGGCTATTGCAAACAATCGAGGATCCGGAAAATGCAAAGCGCTTCGTCCAGGCTCAGTACCAGCGCGGAAGAATCCCAGATCACGTGATGGCGAGTTTAGCCCGAGACCGGAATTGGACGGACTGGCCTGCCGTCGAAAAGCCGGCTATCGAGGAATTTGACCTTGCGATCCTCGGTGGTGCCGCGGGCTCAACCATCGCCGCTTGGACCATTCCAAGTCATCTCGGTTGATTTGAAAAGTATAAGTCGAAACACAAGGAGCCATTCTGGCGCGAATACCGCGGAAACTTTGTCTTGGAGTTTTTAACGATGAGAAATCGCCTCTTGCTTGCTGCTTTGGTGTTGCTCCCGGCATCTGCCGCAGCGGCGGACGAATTCCCTTCTCTCCCGACTGCTGAGGAAATCGTCGCACTGATGGGCATTCAAGACCTGCAGCGCCAGGTCTCCATTGAGGGATACGCCGGAATGCGGCGGTACGTCTTCGATAATCAGCACCTCCACAAGCGCGCGGAGATGCTCGTTCAGGTCCAAGGGGACCCGGACGGCACAAAACATTTCGAGGTCGTGTCGGAAGAAGGCTGGAAAGCAGCGCACAAGCACGTTTTGCGAAAGATGCTGGAATCAGAATCGGAGACGTCGCATCCCGAAGCTCGCGCAAAAACTAGAATCAATCCCGAAAACTACGACTTCAAAATGGCTGGAACAGAAGTAATTGACGGCCGCACAACTTATGTTTTGGAAGTCAGTCCCAAACGCAAAGAGAAATACCTATTTCGCGGCCGCATTTGGGTGGACGCTGAGGATTACGCGCTGGCCCGCGCGGAGGGCCAGCCTGCAAAGAATCCTTCGTTCTGGATTAAGAGCACCCACTTCGTCCAGATCTACCAGAAAAATGGCCCTCTCTGGTTTCCCCTTTCGACGCAAAGCGTCACGGAAGCCCATATCTTTGGCACCACGGACGTGAACATTGAGTATTTCGATTACGCTCCCAAGACGGTGCACGCTTCCGACAACTCCGTCATCTCCGCAAAGGAAATGCCCAAGCGATGAAAAAGACAATGACAACTATCAATGAGTGCCTAATTCTCGCCGCGGGCAACGGGAGCCGAATTGCATCCGTGTCCGGCGGCATTCCCAAACCTCTTGTTCCCCTGCGAGGCATACTACTTCTCGAGAACGTCATGACCTCGTGTCAGGAAGCTGGAATTACGAGATTTGTGATGGTCGTCAGGTACGGCGCCGACTTGATCCGCCGCTGGCTTGCCAAGCGGCCGGTTGACGGCATTTCTGTCACCTTGATAGAAAACCCGGACTACCACAAAGCCGATGGAGTCTCCGCCTTGGCCGCGAAAGATGAATTGCGCCGGACCCTGTGTTCGTAATTTGCTGAGTTGCCATTTTCCCTTCCTAAAATTCCTTCGTCAGCTTTTGGCTACCACCAAGTTTCCGCTTGCACGCCGTACGTGAGTCCGCTGGTTCTGTCCTGGAAAGGTATCCCGCCCACTAGGCCCCTGAACCCGTTGGACCAGTTCGCGTACGTCATAAACAACCGAAGCACAGGCCGGCTGAAGAACTGGCGGCCTGCGCCGATTTGCGGCGCGACGGTGAACTTGCGGAGCCAGCCACTAAATTGCGTGTTGCCGTTTTGCGTCGTAACAAATCCGTTGGTGTAGTCAGCACTCCCCTCAAAGGCCAGCGAAATATATTTCGTAAAGAAGACTTCCGGCCTCACACCAAACGAGGCCCAATCGTTGAAGCCATGGCCAGGCTGCCCATCCCTCTTCCGCTGGAAGATGAAGATCGGCATGATCGCGAACCGATCGTTAGGCTGAACGAGCAAGTGTTCTGTGATCAGAAGTCTTTCGGAACTCTTGATGTACGGAGTAGGATTATCGATCGAGGTACTGAAATTACTTGCCGCTCCCTTGCCGTATTGGAAGGAAAACGTGTGGTAGCCGCCGTGCCATTCCAGGCGCTGGTGGCGTACGCCAAAAGCATATCCGTTGGCAGTTGGAATTGTTGTACTAGTTTGCGTGGTGCCGCCCTTCGCAGTCGCGAAATCAAACCAAACGCCCCACAGCCCAAAGGGTCCTTTGAGATCATAGAGACGGACATCGATGTTGCTCTTCGCGTAGCTGCCGTTCTGCGTAACGATGTCCGGCCTCGCGCCTGCCAGATATGCCACAGAGACCTTGCCAATGTGAATATTCCAGTCTTCGACACCCGCTCCGTAGCCGCTCATGTCCAGGGGATAAAAGTCGTTTATCTCGACATGATACCGGCGGTAGTATCTTTCGCCCGCCCAGAACTTTGCGTCCGGTTGGCTCTCTAGAATGTGACCGCCTTGCACAAAGGCTTCCCGCAGACGGAATTGGTCATTCCCGGTGTTGCCCGGAAAGTTTGCATAGCTGGCCGAATTGGTGGTGTTCGCCTCGATCATGACTTCTGTTTTTATCCACGCCTTGTCGCTGTTGTGCTCGGGGTTCAGCCAGTTGTTGACGAAAATAAACTCACCGTACGTTTCCGCCTCATTTCCCAAGCGGTATTTCGCATCCGCTCCGGGAGCTTGAAAAGCGACCTGCCCACCACCCTGGCTATTCAGACCATAGCCTGAGCGAAAATAGCCGTGAAATTCGAAGCTCTGCACCTGCTGCTCCAGTCTCGCAATCTTCGCTTCCGCCTCATTCAGCAGGTCATACGTCGGTTCGGAAGGCACTTGCCCTTGGTACTTTGCCCCGACTTGATCGGACTGTCCGCGGACGGCTTTTTCAGCTGCTTGTTGGGCGGCTAGCTCTACTGCTGAGACCGTCCCCTCCTTGGCTTTTTCGCCGGCTTCTTTTTGCTTTTGGATTTGCTGCTCCAGCGCAGCGATGCGCTGCTCGAGATCGCGAGTGGTTGCGCCGTACTGCTGCTTAAGTGCTTCCAGTTGCTTCTGCAGATCATCGGTTTGCGGGGCGGCGGGTTGCTGCGCGGCGGCGGGCAAAACTCCCGCGACCATCAGGGCGACGACCCAGGGCAGGCGTTTCAGCTGGAACAGGCAGTACATAGCGTGTTATTCCTGATGTGATACTCAGTTCGAGTTTTCTCCCGCACGACAAGACCTTTGGCTTCTGTCTTCACACATTCGTACGAGTTCCTCAATTGCTTTGGCAAATCCTTCCTCCTCGTTCGACGAAGTAACGTAAGTGGCCGATGCCTGCACTTCGGCGCTCGCGTTGCCCATCGCAATGCTCACGCCGCTCTTCTCAAACAACAGAACGTCATTGGGCATGTCTCCGATGGTCGCGATCTCCTCCGCCGGAATGTTCAGCAGTTTTGACATTGGCAACACCACCCTGCCCTTGTTGGCGTGGGGATGCGTCACATCGAGGTAATAAGGTTGCGAGCGCGCGGCGGAAATGTGCGTCCCGCCGGCTTGCTGAACATCCTTTTCGCATTTCACAACTCGATCGTAATCGTCGCTGACGCCGACAATCCTCACCACGCTACCGAGTAGTCCTGCAAACGTCTTGACCATTGTTGAAAGAAACTTCACGGTCCACTGCTCGCGAGTGACGTGAGGTGCATTCGGGTCGCGCACAAACCATCCGGTGTCCCTATATACCCAGACATCGAGACCATAGCTCTCGATCGCCTCAAGCTCACGGCATTTCCCGCGCCGGCTTTCCAGCTTGCAAGCCGGGCTCCGACGAATCCTCGCTATTCATGAAATGCGCCACTGCCGCTTCCCAACCCTTCTGCAGCAAATACAGAATCAAAATGGCGAAAGCGACCACGGCAAATCCAATCGCAAAAAATGCAAACACAGCAATCAATTCCTGCACAAAGTAAAATCGCAAGCCTACGCCAACTACCAGGAGCCACCACGTCCACTTCCAACGCTTGCCCTCTGTTTTCATTACTTTCCTCTTTTGCAGCCCTTCACAGGAGGACTCCTACCAGCTCTGCGCTGCCTCTAGTTGAGGTCCATTCATCTGTCATCCCGCTTGCTCAGTTGACCACGCTCAACAAAAACGCCGTTTGCCGGCGTTCAAATTCCGTGAAGCGGCCGAAATTCGGCGAGGTGACGTTGTTATAGACCTGACTGAAATTTCCGTGATTTGTAAGGTTGATTACATAGAAGCCGAGACGGATCTTGCGTGAACCGAGACGAAACCCGCGCGGGATGCGGAAGTCCCGGTAGATCTGGGAATCGATGGAAAAAAACATCGGGAATCGCTGCGAGTTGGGAAGCCCAACGTAATTCTGACGCTCATCTACTCTGGAGTAAGGAAAGCCCGTGTGCACGTCGACGACCGGGCCGAAAACCAAGGCGAGCGGAAGATGAAAGGTTCCCCAAGCGACCACACGGTTCGGCACATCCGAAGGGCGAACACCGTAAGCGTTGGACCGGATGACCGGCTGCTCGAACGGAATGAAGACATCCCCGAGCGTGTTCAAATCTCCGCGCGACCGGCTCCAGATGTAGGAGACGCTCAAGTCGCCATCCTTAGTGGGATGAAACCGCAGGGTTGCTTCCGCTTGGTTGTAGTTTTCCTTCCCCGTGTTGAGAAGTGCGAGAACGCCTGGCGTGCCTCCCTCGCCGCCAAACGGAGAAATGACGAATAGATCGCGCGTCGTGGTGTGCATATAGCCAAGGCGGAGAACGGCTCCGGTCCAAAGCGTGCGGTCCACTTCTGCGCTAGTCACGAAACTGCGCGCGCTCGTGTTCGGCGCACGACGGATTCGCGACGCGACAGGACCGCTTCCGTTCGAGACGTACTCGTTCTCGAAAGCAATCGTATTTCCGATAGGCTGATCACTCGGATCGAACTGGCTGATAACGCGTGTCGGATTTCCGGCAAAATCCGCCGCGAGCAACGGAACGCGGTCATAGAAAACGCCCGTTCCCGCGCGGAGAATGGTTTTGCGATCTTTGCCCGGCGCATAGACGATGCCGAAGCGCGGCGCGAAGGCCGTCGCGCGGCCCATCGTCTGACTGGTGAGTCTTCCACCGAGATCCGCGGCCAAGCGATCGCTGAGCATCCAGTGGTCCGAGACAAACTCTTCGACATCCGTTACGGATCCGCCCAGCGATCCCGTGCCGATGAATTGTATCTGTTCGGAAAGACTGCCGTCTTCGCGGAGCAGGCGCACCGGCTGTGACCCAGTACTGCCGCTAAATGAACGGCGCGTTGCGTCCACACCAATCCTCAATTCGTGGCGCCCAAGAAAAGTTCGGGGAGCAAACTGAAAAACCGGGGCGGCTTGGAACTGGCTGGAGAAGCGTGCCCAAGAGTTAAAGAAATTGCCTCCCCAGCCATCAGGAGTGAGAAGCATCGCTTCGCTGCCCTGCCCGTGCGCGTTGCTGTCAAACCGCGTGTAGTTCAATGCCATGCGGAATAGTGCGCCGGAAGAGAAGGTGTATGCGTCAGAGAGGCTTACGGAGACGCCTTTCCTGTCGTAGTCGGAAGAGGCGGTTTGAGGAATCAGCGCGGTGATATTGGCGAATTGGGTTCTCTGCGGAAATACGTTCAACGTCACAGTTACGACCTGCTTTGACGAAACGATCGCCTGCAGCGTGCTGTAGGAATTGAATCCTTGCTTCTTGACTTCGTTACGGGGCCACGCAAGGCCGCGCACGGGATCACGGATGACATCGTACTCGAAGACTTCGGAAAAACTGATTCTGTCTCCGTGCAACGGTCCGCCAAAGACGACACGCGGCGTGGCGCGCCCAACTCCGACAAAGTGGTCATTCTTGCCGCGCAAGCTGACATTGAGGTCGCGCACGCCGAACTTCCAACTTTCCGGTGGCGGCACCGTTTCGACAACCGTCAGGCCACCGGAGAATCCGCCATTTTCAGCACTGTATGGAGTCTGGACTACGCGAGCAGACTGCACTGCATCGAGTGGAACAGGGATCGAAAACGAACCGGTGACCGGGTCGGTCATTTTCGAGTTATTCACCTCGAGCATGGACTGATCCTCGGCGGCCCCGCGGAAATTCAGTTTTCCATCCGGCGTGCGGACCACCCCAGGGGTCAGCTGCAGCAATGATTTGAAGTTTTCTTCGACAACGGGGAGACTCGCGATTTGTTTGTCGCTGAGTTTCGAATCGCTGGGAGAATCAGCTGAGAGCGGCTCGGCCTGTTCCTTCACCTCGACTCTCTGCCTGAGCCCGGCCAACTTTACTGAAATATTTTGAGTGATGGACGCTCCATTTCGTACGTGAAGTGTGGCCGTAAATGGCTCGAAACCTTCTGCTTCTAATCGCAGAATGTAATCTCCGTCCCCCACGTCTTTGAATTCGTAGTAGCCCGCTTCGTCCGTTACTGCCGACAAAGAAGCCGCATCATCGGCCAGAGGCTTCAATTCCAACTGAAGGCCCCCGGACGTCGAGGGTTCCTGCGATGAGTTGACCAGCGATACGGTGCCTTTGACCGTTCCGCGCTTCTGGCTCGGTTCCTGAGCCGACAGAGGCAGGGCGCAAATTAGCATCAAACTCAGTAGGGCGACTCCCACAAGGCAACGAAAGGAATTAGAGAATGTATGCGTTTCCCAGGGCATGATGTCCCTAGTCCCGCGCGTTCCGCTGGGACCGTAGAAAACGCCGCCAGACACCAAGCTCCGCGATCCAACTTATTTCATAAACCAGCTCGCGTTCTTCGTTCGCGTGTTCTTGTTCATTCCACACCATGCGATTCTCGGTTTCCCAACGCGCATCGCCCCCCGCCGGAAACGCCGGAACGCGAGGGGCTACATAACTGACCATTGCAAACATCCGTTCACCTGCTAGTGCTGGAACTCCGAAGATCACTATTTTGCGGCCAGCGCTCGTGGTGCGTTGCTGCATTCCCTCTTCCATTCCAGGGAGGTTCACCACAGCGCATCAGCACAAGGAGGGAAGCGCAACTGCTTGAAGGGAATACGCTAGGTGGTCCCGAATAAAATCAACCACAGTCGCCCTCGCGCATCCGAAACGGCGCTGACGAAAGATTGACAGCAAAGTCGAAAGCTCGCCGCACACCGTCGGTGGGGCGGGCTTTCGTTATGGCACTTGAGGACCGCCAACATCCCCTAAGTGGTTTCCGATGCGTGACATGCGGAATTGCCGGTTCACGACTGCGCACGGCTCGTGGGATTCCCCGAACTGGAAACCGAGATGCATTACCTCCGTTTAGGAGGGTCCATGTCGAGTTCAACGCAGCAACCTGTTCAAACTTTGCCAACGCTGCCGGCGCAGCCGTTCCGCCTGGATGTGCCGCTCCACGATCTTCTACAGAAGCGCTCCGAGCGCCCCATATACCACCCCACACTGGTGAGGGCGGAACGCGAGCCCCAACCGTCGCTTACTCTGCCCTCGCCGGTCTTCCCGCAACACCCGGCTCTTATGCACGAGCTCGATGCTGCCGATATCGCCGCGCACGACGTCGTGCTGCGGACCGGCAAGCGGCACTGGCCTGCGTCGAAGGTTCTAAAAACCATGAAAGGCTGGATGTTTCCATATTTCAAGTCACGAGTCCTGCCGGGCGAGTTTCAGCCGATCATCGCGTACCTCTTTACGGAATGGAAATGCAATCTGGACTGCCATTACTGCTGGTCCTACGACAACCGTATCAAAGGCATGACGGAGGACACGGCGCGCCGCGCCATCGACTGGCTGGAGTCCACGCCGTGCCGCGTGCTCGCACCCACGGGCGGCGAGCCGCTGCTCCGTCCGGATTTCGTGCACAAAGTGATCTACTACGCGGCGAAGAAAGATTTCTGGGTGTACCTGGCGACGAACGCGCGGCTACTGCGGCCGGAAGTCATAGATCGTCTCGCCGATGCCGGCATAGCTACGGTCAACTTCGCCGTGGATGCGATTAAGGAAAAGCCGGGGCTTCCCAAAGCGTTTGAGCATGTCAGCAATCACTTCGACTATCTCGTGCGCCGGCAATACCGCCACGGCTACACCGTTTTTTTCAACACCAACATCTGCCGCACCAACATTGAAGACGTGAAGGAACTGGCCACTATCGCACACGAGAATGGGATATCCATCACCTTCCACATCAACGAAGCTCCCATGATGGAACAGGGGCACTTCAAACATCTCCACGAAAACGACACCTACATCCGGCCGGAAGATTTTCCCGTGGTCGATGATCTTCTCGATTGGCTCATCGACAAGCAGCGCCAGGGCTGGAAGATGGTGGATTCGATTCCCCGTTTGCAGAACATGAAAGGTTTCATGCGCGGCGGGGGCGAGCACTGGGGATGCCGCGCCGGACAGAACTGGCTGATCATCCGCACAAACGGAACTCTTGCTCCCTGCTTTCCGATGTACAACGCCTCGTACGATTGGGGAACGGTTGGCGATCAAAAGTTCGACGTCAAGCAACTCGCAGAAATGAAAAAGGGCTGCGAGCCGAATTGCTTCTCGACGCTTGGGTACAACGTTGCGTATTGCTACAGCGCGGCCCGCGTGATGAAGTGGCTGTGGAAGCAGGCTATGAATGGTTTCCAGGGCGTAACCGGAAGTTTTGAATAGTCCGTCGGAAAAATCTAAGGAAGGGGCTCGAAGGGAAATGTTAGAACACGCAGTCACTTCGCCGCCACTGCAACGGACCGCGGAAGTCCCTTTCGCGGCATATAAGCACCAACAGGCCGCTCTCGCTCGGCGTCGCCTTTACCCGGTGACGGCCTTCTACACCTTGTACGCGATTCTAGTGTTGGCGATCGCGTTTTCGACAAAGTATCCTTGGATCGCAGTCCTCTTCTTCTTCGCGGGCTGCGCGACCTGGACTCTTGTCGAATACCTTTTCCACCGTTACGTTTTGCATGGTCGATTCGCCCCTGGCAAGGGATTGATCCGCAGGTTCCTGCATGAGCGCCTCGATCCGCTCCACTGGGATCATCACAAGCGGCCCTTCGATGGGATGCATATCAGCGGCGGATTAAAAGACATTCTGCCTCTGTTTTTTGTTGCAGCGCCCGTCAGCCTTCTGTTTCCCGTGTATACCGCGCCTACCCTGCTCGCTGGGGTCGTACAAAGCTACGCCTGCGAAGAGTGGCTCCACTATGCGCTGCACTTCTCTAATTCCCGGTTCCCGCTCTTTCGACGGATGAAGAAATATCACCTGTATCATCACAGCCCCCGAGGGATCGACAAGGGATATGGCATCACCACACGCTTCTGGGACAGCGTGTTTGATACCGGATTCCCGGAAGCTGTGCGCCAATCCCTGAGCAAGAACTGAAATGAAGAACGACGGCTACGCTCTCATAACCGGTGCCTCTCGCGGTCTCGGAATGGCCTTCGCCCGTGCGCTAGCGGAACGCCATTGCAATCTGGTACTTGTTGCCCGTTCTCCGGAACCTTTACGCGCATTCGCAAACGAATTGCGCCGCGCTCACCCTGTTTCCGTGGTCTCCATTCAAGTTGACCTTTCTATCGCCGGAGCGGGCCAAATCCTAGCGGAGCAACTTTCGCACGGCGGTATCCCAATCGAGCTACTCGTTAATAGCGCCGGCTTCGGTCTCCGCGGAGAATTCCGTGCCAATTCCCTGTCCCGGCAATTGGAGATGCTCCGTCTCAACAACCAAGCTATCGTCGAGCTTATCTACAGCCTGCTTCCGAGAATGCTGGAGCGAGGCCAGAAAGGCATCATCAATATCTCCTCGACCGCAGGCTTTCAGCCTATTCCTTTTGCGAGCGCCTATTCCGCAACCAAGGCGTTCCTGACAACGTTTTCACTGGCCCTTGAACAGGAATTGCGCAGCGTCGGCGTAAGTGTTGTGACGGTTTGTCCGGGAAGGCTACATAAGAAACAAAACGGAGATTCGGGGCAGCCGGTCAAGGAAAAATGGGCGGGCATTTGCCAGAGTACCGAGCAAGTCGTCGACGAGGCACTGCGAGTCCTCGCTCATGGAGGCGGCCTCGCGGTTCCCGGCGCTATCAATAAGTTCAGCGTCTTCGCGCAGCGCTTGATTCCACGAAGAATCGTACCCAGACTGGTCGCAAAGCTATCAAAGGCGTGACAGAAGACCCTGGAAAGGATCAAGCTATGCCTGTCCCCCATCTTGTTACGCGACCAAGCAGCTAGAGCATGGTGATCGACGTGCCCCTCAAGTCGCGACTCCCGCTCATGCAGACATAACCACATGATGCGCAAAGTGAATATCTCCGGTACTCACGTATTTCTGGCGATGGCGGCTGGCCTTTGCATGGCCGGGCCGTTCGCATGGATGGTTATAAAGTACTGGCTGTTTGCTGTGTGAGGAGAGGCAAGTTGAATCTCCTCAGGCCGGTCGGCTTTGCAGAGCCGGCCTTTGAATCGCGCGCGAGTTCAGTTCGTTAGAACGCTGCCCTGTCATTGGTTAGAACCCTACACCGTCACGGCGGCATCTCAATCTGACCCTCGACATTATTGAGCTCATGTGGAGTGTTTCACTAGTGGCGCTTGATGATGAAGACGGTTTTATCGTCAATGCGGTCTTTCTCGCCACTATGGCGCAATTCGTCGTCCCTTTTTAGGGCGTACTCGAGTAACGCATTGCAGATTTCCTTCGCCGAAAGCTGATGGTGTTCACGCATCACTTTTTCGAGACGGCTGCTTTCCTCTTTATCGTCGCCGCTATACACGCCGTCGGTGTAGAGAAAGAAGATGTCCCCTGTATTCATGAGTGTGAGCTCGGCTACCTCCGAAGATTTTACTCGTCGCTTCCGGTAGTCCAAGGAGAGATATCGGTTCCGGTCAGGATGGTCTTCCGGGATTTGCAACCCGAGAGGGAGAAACTGCACCATACGGCTCTTGTCCAATTTCACGAATTTGCCAAATTCCGCAGAGTAGACGAGTGGCGGCGGATGTCCGAAATTCACAAATCGAAACTTGCCGGATGGCCGGATTTCGCCATACAGCATCGTGGCGATCTCCTGTACCCCATCGGTCAAACTTCGCCCGAGTGCATTGCGCGCGGTAGATGATTGAGCCAGGCGTAGGTTCAGCCTCTCGAACAATTCCGGGGTAGTCTTCCCATGATGATCGAGCTCAGAAAGCATCAGCGCTTGAAACGTGTCATGGACAGTCGAGGCGATTTTGGCGGCAATGATTCCGTGGCCTTCGGCATCGACCAAGAGGACTCCGGCGGTGCTGCGGAGCGCGCGCAAGTCTTCCGCTACGCGCATCTGCTCTGAGCTTCGTGCTTCCCGATACGCGGTTTCCTTTTCCGCACTGAAGCCCGGGCGCAATTTCAGCCAGCTGACATGGTCGTCGACCGAATTACGAGGAGGTACACCGACGGCCAGCTTCTCCAGGTACTCCTGCGAGCGCTTCAGTACGAGCTGGATGCGACCGTCGATATCGTACCGTTGCTGAAAATTGATGTATTCAAACAGGTCGCCGCCGACGGCCTCGGCAGGAGTGGAATTGCCATACATTTCGATTCCGGGCAATTGAGGAATTGCTCCTTCCACCGGCATCAGCCGCTTTCGCAGGTAATCGTCGATATTCGTGGGCATAGAAAACTTTTCCATTCCGACTACTTTAACGCACGTCGCACTCTCGCTAGGAACGCAAATTCCAAAAATCCACAATTACGCCAAATCCCATCACGGCGGCAATGGTGATGCGCTCTTCGAGCTAAGGGACGGGTTCAACACCGGCTGGCTCGTGAAAGGCGAAGGATATGTTCCCGGAAAGCAGGGCGTCGTTATCTATCTGAATGGACAGACCCGGTTCATCCGTGCGGAGGATCGATTGGCTTGCGTGCATTGTTAGGAATCGAACCACTTCCGAAGCTTCGGAAGCTTCTAGCCGGATGGCTGAACAGCAGCGCACCACAACGGCATGAGAGCGATTAATTCCGCGCCTCCTTCGGTGGTGTCACTTCTGGTGTCAGTTCGATTGGCAATGCAAGGCGAAAGGAGGCATGGCTAGGCGTTTCAACATATTCGCATCTGATTGAAACCGCGCCTCTTGACATATCTTGACAGATCCTGGCGGTATGGTTGAGCGGTCTTAAAAGTCCGAAGCGCATCTGCCTCACCAATATGCAGGATACTCGTTTAGGGTAAAGAGGGTGCCTTCCCCATAAGCGTTAACTTAACGGTTAACTTGGGCCTGGTTGGCGCATATGCTGCGCGCATGGCAGGGGAGCGGAAAGACTCGCCAATCGATAATTGGGCGGTGCTGCGCTCGTTTTTGCCTGCGGGGTGGGAAGCGAAGGCGCGGCAAAGCGG
>Ga0247680_1000118_pt1 | contig 34197 bp, 31 predicted proteins | sample CNK21_metaG_FD_182803 | JGI IMG/M metagenome (GOLD analysis project Ga0247680, IMG submission 182803) | Soil microbial communities from Purdue University Martell Research Forest, Indiana, United States - CNK21 | ecosystem: Environmental > Terrestrial > Soil > Temperate forest > Bulk soil...
CATGGCGCGTGGTCAGTGCCGGACTGCAGCGAAACAGACCACGCGCCACGCGCAGACAACCGACAACGCGGCGAAGCCGCAGACAACGCGCGTAGCGCAGTTACTCGATTGCCGTCACATTCTGAAAACCGCGCGGCAGTTTCAATCCGCGCTGTGCGCGCTTGCCGATGTACGGCTCGAGATCGGCCCCCTTCAGATTCGTATAGCGCTTGCCGGCGTGCACCACCAGCGTCCCGTCCGCGGACACGACGGCGATGCCGGCCACCTTCTCCGGAAAGAGCTCCGTCTTGTGCAGCTTGATCGTCTGCACCCCCTTGCCTCGCGCCAGCAGCGGCAGCTCCACCGCCTCGAACAGCAACAGCTTCCCGCTCGTCGTCGCCGCGGCCACGCAATCGGTCTCGATGACGTTCACGCGCTGCGGGCGCAGCACCGTCGAGCCATCGTTCACGTTCACCACCGCCTTGCCAGCCTTGCGGTCGGTGATCAGATCCTCCAGCCTGGCCACGAAGCCGTAGCCATCGTCGGTCGCCAGCAGCCAGAGATCCTCGGCATCGCCCATCAGCACCGCCACGAACGTCGCTCCGGGTGCCGGCGACGTAAACGCCGTCAACGGCTCGCCATGTCCCTTCGCCGACGGCAGCTCGTGCGCCGGGAGCGAGTACGTCCTCCCCATCGAGTCGATGAAAACCGCGAGCTGGTTGCTGCGCCCCCGAGCCGCGTGCAGAAAGGCATCGCCCGACTTGTACTGCAACGTGGTCGGATCGAGCTCGTGCCCTTTGCCGGCGCGGATCCATCCCCGCTCGGACAGCACCACCGTCACCGGCTCCGACGGAATCAGCGCCGTGGCATCGAGCGCCTTGGCCGCCTCGCGCTCTACGATCGGCGATCGGCGGCGGTCGCCGAACTCGGCGCCATCTTTTTCCAGCTCGTCGCGCACCTGCTTGCGGAGGCGCGTCTTCGAGCCGAGCACCTTCTCCAGTTCGGCGCGTTCGGTCTGGAGCTTGGCCTGCTCGCCGCGGATCTCCATCTCCTGGAGCTTGTTGAGGTAGCGCAACTTCAATTCGAGAATGGCCTCGGCCTGCAGATCCGACAGCTTGAAGCGCGTCATCAACACCGGCTTCGGCTCGTCCTCGCGGCGGATGATGCGGATCACCTCGTCGACGTTGAGATAGGCGATCAGATAGCCGTCGAGGATGTGGATGCGGGCGTTGACGTGGTCGTACCGGTGCTGCAACCGCCGGCGCACCGTCTCGATCCGGAACTCCAGCCACTCGCTCAGCAGATCCTTCAGCGGATAGAGCCGCGGCCGGCCGTTCAGGCCGATCATGTTCATGTTCACGCGGTACGTCCGCTCCAGATCGGTGGTGGCGAAGAGATGCGCCATCACCTCATTGAGATCGACGCGGTTCGAGCGCGGCACGAGCACGATGCGAGTCGGGTCCTCGTGATCGGACTCATCGCGCATGTCTTCGACCATCGGCAGCTTCTTGGCGTTCATCTGCGCCGCGATCTGCTGCTGCACCTTCGCGCCGGAGACCATGAACGGAAGCGCGGAGATGACGATGTCGCCGTTCTCGACCTCCCACTTCGCACGCTGCCGGATCGAGCCGTTGCCGGTCTTGTACATCTCGCGGATCTCCGCGGGCGGCGTGATGATCTCGGCCTCGGTCGGAAAATCGGGCCCTTTGATGTGCTTGGTGAGCTGGGCGATGGTGGCGTCGGGATTGTCCAGCAGCTCGATACAGGCGCCGACCACCTCGCGCACGTTGTGCGACGGGATGTCGGTGGCCATGCCGACGGCGATGCCCGATGCGCCGTTGAGCAGCACGTGAGGCAGCCGCGACGGCAGCAGCTTCGGCTCGCGCAGCGTCCCGTCGAAATTCTGCCCCCAGTCGACCGTCCCCTGTTCCAGCTCTGACAGGAGCGACTGCGCGAACTTCGAGAGCTTGGCCTCGGTGTAGCGCATGGCCGCGAACTCTTTCGGATCGTCCGGAGAGCCGAAGTTCCCCTGCCCTTCCACCAGCGGATAGCGCATCGAGAACGGCTGGGCCATCAGCACCATGGCGTCGTAGCAGGCCGTGTCGCCATGCGGATGAAACTTGCCGATGACGTCGCCGACCGTGCGCGCCGACTTCTTCGGCTTCGCGTTCGGCCCGAGCCCCAGCTCCGACATCGCATAGATGATGCGGCGCTGCACCGGCTTCAGTCCGTCGGCCACATGCGGCAGCGCGCGGTCGAGGATGACGTACATCGAATAGTCGAGGTACGCCTTCCGCGCGAAGTCGGCCACAGCCTGATGCTCGACCTCGGGGATGATGGGCGGCGGGGGTGTGAAGGAAGTCTGATCTTTCGATTTGCGGGTAGCCATCAAGTCCTGGCGCGGGCGGAATTCAGTGACTCCGATACGTTACTGCATCTACTCGTATCGCGCGAATGTGAAGAATCGATGACTCAGCGATATATCCGACGTCAATGCCGAGGTACTCTTTTAATCGTGGACATCAACGCGCAAATGTGGGCACGCTTGGCAGAGACTCTGATACTCGTGCTAGTGTTGCCTTGGCGCGACCGCCTGCGCATGGCGATTGAGAAGAGCGGCAAGAAGCACAGCGCCATTGCCGCCGAAGCCGGTGTAACGGCAGCGACACTCAGTCGGGTGTTGACGGCCGCGCATGAGCGCCCGACGCTGGACACGATCGTCCGCATCACGCACGCGATCAATGAGAACGTCGGCTGGCTCCTTGATGAGCCGAGCTACGTCCTATCCGCTGACGAACAGCGAAAACTGCATGAAGCCGTAACGATTCTTGAGACTTCGCTGCGAAACTCGACGCGGCAGCGTCACACAACCCGCGCCGAGCCGAATGCCGTCGCGGTCAGCGCGAATCGTGAGATCCCGCGTGCCTTTGCTGCCGCAGGCGCCCGATTGATCTACGAGGCTTCGGGCGACTCAATGATCGGCGCCGCAATCGCGGACCGCGATCTGCTTTTCGTCAAGCCAACGAGCAGCATCCGCGAAGCTTCCCGAAAGGTCGTTATCTGCCGCCTCGACGCCGACGAATACGTGAAGCATCTCGACCTGCGAAGCGGACATATCCGCCTCCTCAGCCGCAACGACCGCCACGGTCCGATCGAAGTTCGTACGGACGACGATTTCAAACTGATTGGAATCGTCGTCGGCCGTGCGGGCGCTCCCGTGGTTTGAAGGCGGATTCATTCATCACGCGGAGGCGCGGAGACGCGGAGGTGGAGAGTTTTTTCTCCGCGCCTCCGCGTCTCCGCGTGAACTCATTGGTCTTCGTGGCCGCGGCGCGTGCGGCAGCACGTATATGCCCGCGCTCCACATATAATCCCGCCCCTCGTGAAGCCCACGCGCGCGCAACTGGAGGACGTGCTCGCCTCCCTGAAAGATCCCGCTCTGCGCTATGCCGACGTCCGTTGGACGGCGACGCATCAGCAGCATGTGCGCGTGCGCAACGGCGAGGTGGAGACGCTCTCCTCGACCATCGACCGCGCCATCGGCGTCCGCGTGCTGGTCGGGGACGGGTGGGGGTTCGCGGCGAATAGCGATACTTCCGAGGAGTCGCTGAGGAAGACGGCGCGGCGGGCGGTGGAGGTGGCGGCGGCCAGCAACATCGCCTCCACGCAGCGTGTCGTGCTCAGCGACGTCGAGCCGCATGTGGCCACCTGGTCGTCGACCTACGAGATCGATCCGTGGTCGATCCCCATCGAACAGAAGATCGAGCATCTGCTGGCCTCGACCGAACCGATGCGCGGAGATGCCCGCATCCACCAGGTCGTCGGCGACATCTCCTGCTACCGTCAGGAAAAGATCTTCGCCTCCACGGCCGGCAGCTATATCGAGCAGACGACCACCGAGATGGGCGGCGGCGTGGAAGCGGCGGCGATCGAAGGGAGCGAGTTCCAGCGGCGCACCTATCCCAATCCCTTCGGCGGCGACTTTCAGGCGGCGGGTTGGGAGTTCATCGAGCGGCTCGACCTCCAAAAAAAAGCCCTCGACGTCCGCGATGAAGCGCTGGCGCTGCTGGCGGCGCCGAAAGCGCCGGCGGGACGCTTCGATCTCATCATCGGATCGGCGCAGCTCGCCCTGCAGGTCCATGAATCGTGCGGCCATCCCACCGAGCTCGATCGGGCCCTGGGACTGGAGATCTCGCTGGCCGGCGGATCGTTCTTGAAGACATCGATGCTCGGCAACTTCCGCTACGGCTCCGAGCATGTCAACATCGTCGGCGACGCCACCATCCCCGGCTCCATCGGCTCGTTTGGTTTCGATGACGACGGCGTTCCCGCGCAGCGCTTCCATCTCATCGAGAAGGGGATGTTCACCGGCTATCTGACTGGGCGCGACACCGCCCCGGTGATCGGCCGCACGTCGAACGGCACCGTCCGCGCCGAGACCGCGGCCCGCATCCCCATCATCCGCATGACGAACATCAACCTCGAGCCCGGAAACACGCCTCTGGCCGACATCATCGCGGATACGAAGCACGGCATCTTCGTGGAGACGAACAAGTCGTGGTCGATCGACGACCTTCGCCTCAATTTCCAGTTCGGCTGCGAGGTGGCCTACGAGATCGAGAATGGCCGCCTCGGCCGCCTGCTCCGCAATCCGCTCTATACCGGCACCACCCCCGACTTCTGGCGCTCCTGCGATGCCGTCGCCGACCGATCAAGTTGGCAGATCTGGGGCCTCCCCAACTGCGGCAAAGGCGACCCCATGCAGACGATGCGCGTCGCCCACGGCGCACCGGCGGCACGGTTTCGGGATGTGGAGATGTCTTGAAAGGCAGAAGGATGAAGGCAGAAGGCAGAAGGAAAGTCAGGTACGAGAGCGAAACGCCGCGTCTCCACTTCTGCCTTCTGCCTTCTGCCTTCTGCCTTTAAACCATGCGCTCCCAACCCCACTCCTTCGCCATCCTCGACGCCGCGCTGAACGCCGCGCGCGCCGCGGGTGCGACCGAGGCCGATGCGGTATTCGAATCGACCGACCAGAACATCAGCCGCTTCGCCAACTCCAACCTGCACCAGAACATGTCAGAGATCAGCGCGGAGCTGACGCTGCGGGTGATCGTCGACGACGCCATGGGCGTGGCATCGACCACCGTGTTCGACGCTGACGAGATCGCGCGGACGGCCGCGCTGGCGCGCGAGGCGGCACGGCACTCAGATCCGCTGCAGAATTTCAGCGGACTCTATCGCGAGCACGAGCCGCTGCCCGACGTGCACACCTTCGATGAGGCCACGGCCGCGATCGCCCCCGCCGACAAGGCCCGCGCGCTCAAGGCGATGTTCGATCGAGGACGCGCATCCAGCGTCGAATTCGCGGGAGCGTACGGCACGAGCGCCTCGTCCATCGCCGTCGCCAACACGCACGGCGTGGGCCGCTACTGCACGCTGACCTCATCGGACGCCACCGTGATCGCCATCGGCGCGAACGGTTCCGGCTATGCCACGAACGTCGATCGCAGAAACATCGACATCGTCGCCCTCGGCGAGGAGGCGACGTTCAAAGCCACGCTCTGCGACGGCACCATCGAAGACATCGAGCCGGGCCTCTACGACGTCATCCTCGAGCCGCCGGCGACGGCCGAGGTGGCCGACTGGATGAATCTCATCACCCTGAGCGGATCGGCATACGACGACGGCTCCTCCTTCTTCGTCGACAACGTCGGCAAACAGATCCTGGACGCGAACTTCACCCTCGCCGACGACGCCCTCGATCCCGCCTTCCTCCCCTTCCCGTTCGACATGGAAGGGCTTCCGAAACGGCGGGTGGCGCTCATCGAGCGCGGCGTCGTCCGCACGCCCGCGGTCGACAAGAGCTACGCCGACCGCCTCGGCTTCGCCCCCACCGCCACCTGCTGGACCCTCGGCGGAACCGAGCACGGCTCGGCATTTCATCTCGCCATCGACGGCGGCGAGGCCACGCGCGAGGAGCTCATCCGCTCGACCAAACGCGGCATCTGGGTCACCCGCTTCAACTACGTCAACGGCCTTCTCGAGCCGAAGACCGCCCTCATGACCGGCACCACGCGCGACGGCACCTTCCTCATCCGCGACGGCGAGGTGGTGGCCCGCCTGCCCAACCTCCGCTGGACGCAGTCGATCGTCGAAGCCTTCTCCCGCATCGAAGGACTCACCCGCGAGCGGCGCCGCGTGGCCACCTGGTACAACCACGTAGGGGGTACGATCGCGCCCGTGATGAAGATCGGAGGGTGGAACTTTACGGGGAAGCAGACGGGGATTGAAGACAAATGTTGAATGTTCAATGGTGAATGTTCAATGTTCAATGGGCTTCGCTCCGCCCACGAGCCTCCCCCATTTAACATTCAACATTCAACATTCACCATTGAACATTCAACATTTCGCCTCTGACTCTCCCTCATGGCACAACCCTAGCTCCTACACAACCGGAAAATGTCGCAGTACATCCTTCGCCGCTTCCTCCAGATGATCCCGATCACCTTCGGGATCCTGACGCTCGTCTTCTCGCTGATCCATATGATCCCCGGTGATCCGGCGGTGCAGATCGCGGGCGAGGGGGCGCGGGCGGAGGACGTCGTCGCCATCCGCAAGGCGCTCGGGCTCGACCAGCCGCTCTGGACGCAATACGTCCACTACGTCACGCACGTTCTTCGCGGCGACCTCGGCACGTCGTTCCAGACCAACACCAGCGTCTCGGAGCAGATCCGGCGGCGCTATCCGGCCACGATCGAGCTGGCCATGGGCTCGATGCTGGTGGCCCTCCTGGTGGCCTTTCCGCTCGGCGTGATCTCGGCCATCTATCGAAACTCCTGGATCGACAACGTGGCGCGCTTCTTCGCCCTCATCGGCGTCTCCATGCCCAGCTTCCTCTTCGGGCCGCTGCTCATCATCATCTTCGCCATCGACCGTCACTGGTTCCCGGTGTCGGGACGCGACGACGGTCTGCGCTCGCTGGTGCTGCCGTCGCTGACGATGGGGCTGGCCCTTTCGGCGATCCTGACGCGCATGATCCGCATCTCGCTCGCCGACGAGCTGACGCAGCTCTACGTGACCACGGCTGTTGCGAAAGGCGTCACCCGCGGCCGCGCCATCTTCCGCCATGCCCTCAAGAACGCGCTGATCCCGGTGATCACCGTGCTGGCCCTGCAGTTCGGGTCCCTTCTCACCGGCGCCATCATCACCGAACAGATCTTCTCCTGGCCCGGCCTCGGCCGCCTGCTCCTGACCTCGATCTCGACCCGCGACTACCCGCAGGTGCAAGCCTCGATACTCGTCATCGCCCTGACCTACATCCTCGTAAACTTCGCGAGCGATCTGCTGTATGGGGTTGTCGACCCGAGGATCAAGTTGGAATGAGGGAAGCACAGACAGGAGTGTCTGTGCCACATCGGTCCCGGGTATCTGGCCCCGGACAGTCAGCAGAAAATGTGTCGGAGAACGCGCTTACGGTGTTACCTGTCATCCTGAGGCGGCGGCAGCCCCGGAGGGGCAGAGCGCGCCGAAGGACCCCCAGCCTGAAATCCGGACAGGGTGGCGGAATGTCGACTATTCCGCCGCCCTACCGGGATACAACTTGGGGGTCCTTCGACCGTCCTACGCCGCGCAATCGCTTTCGCGATTACGCGGCTCCGGCGGCTCAGGATGACAAAGCGATTTATGTACGGCTTACTGGCTGTGCACGTGACTAAACAGCAATGGCAAATTTCAACCGCCTGCTCAAGAACTTCGCCTTCACCACCGGTCTCCTGCTGACCGTGGCCCTGCTTATTGTCGCCATTGCCGCACCCCTTCTCTCCCCATTCGATCCCGATGCGCAGGACACCGCGCGCCGGCTGGAAGCGCCGTCGCATGGTCACCTGCTCGGTCTCGACGACCTCGGGCGCGACGTTCTCTCGCGCATCATCTGGGGCGCGCGCGTGTCGTTGCGGGTCGGCTTCAGCGTGGTCATCCTGGCCTCGATCATCGGCATCACGCTCGGATCGATGGCCGGCTACTTCGGCGGATGGATGGACACGGTGATCATGCGCATCACCGACATCCTCCTGGCCTTCCCCGGCATCCTCCTGGCCATCGCCATGGTGGCCGTACTCGGGCCGAGCCTCAACAACGTCGTCCTGGCGCTGGTCGTGATCGGCTGGGTCGGCTACGCCCGTCTTGTGCGGGGCCAGGTGTTGAAAGTGCGCGAGATGGAGTACGTCATCGCCGCCAAAGCGATGGGCGCCCGTTCGCCGCGCGTGATCCTCCGGCACGTGCTGCCGAACGTGATGAACCCGATGATCGTGATGGCCACGCTCGGCCTGGCCGGAACGATCTTGTCCGAGGCCGCGCTGTCGTTTCTGGGATTGGGAGTGCAGCCGCCGACGCCGTCGTGGGGCGCCATGCTCACCTCAGGCCGCCGCTACCTCGGCCTGGCCAACCATCTCGCCATCTGGCCCGGCATCGCCATCATGCTCGCCGTGATGGGCCTCAACTTCCTCGGCGACGGACTCATCGACGCGCTCGATCCGAAGTATCGGAAGGATTTTTAGGCCGCATGAACACCACCACCGCCCGCGCGGAGCCATCGCGGAACGTCTGCATGGGCTCATAGCCGTTCGCGCGCAGGGCAGAGAGCCGCGCCGGAACATCGAGATCGGTCTCGTACAACGCCACGGCATCGGCGTGCACCTCTTCAAGATGCTCCGGCGGCGTGCCGACGTCCGACATCGCCATCCGGTCGCCGAGGTAGAGCTTGTCGCCGAAGGCCCAGAGCTGGGAGGCGGCCACCGAGTGGATCGATGGATTCGAGGCCATCCACTGCGCCGCCATCACCGCCGGCTGCGACTTCCGCGCGAAGTAGCGAAGGCCGTACAGATCCCACAGCATCGACGCCGCCACCAGCGCCATGGCGATGCGGCGGTTGCGTATCGACGCAAACCCGATCGCCGCGGCGATGCAGAGGAAGGGGATCATCACCTGCAGATAGCGCAGCTCTTTGTGTTTGATCGCGGAGAAGGCCACGAGCGGGATGACGACGAACCAGATGGCCGGGCCGCGGCGACCGAACCAGAGGAGCGGAAGCAACGCCGGCGAGCACCACCGCACGAGGTTGGCGATGTACCACCACGGCGCCTGATACTTCACGCGCGACGCAAAGTCAGGAGCGACCAGCGTGAGGTGTGCGAACTTGATGATGCTGGAGAAGGGTGTGCCCCAGGTCAGCCAGTCGTAGAGGCCGATGGTGAGGAGGATGGAGACGGCGGTGCCGAGGAGGAACATCCCCGCGGGCACAGACAAGAGTGTCTGTGCCACATTTTTCCTGCTCGTTTGCTCTTGTCTGTGCCGGAGAGCGATCAGCACCGGTGCCAGAAACACTATCTCACTGAACCGGTCCGCGAACGCCACCCCCACCAACGCCCCCGCCACAAACGGCCAGCGCTCCACGATCAACGCCGCCGCGACCACACACGCCGCCGCTACCGTCCGCGGATAGACCGTGCTCCCGAATCCGAGCGGAATCCAGTGCGTGGCGAAGAGCAGCGCAGCGACGAGGGCTGCTTGCTCGTTACACCAACGCAACGCCAGCCGGTACACGAGCCAGATAGTCACACCCGACAGCGCGATGAACGGCAGCGATGCGAGGAAGATCGCCGTCCGCGTCGACACCCCGCGCGCCAGCCAGACCACCGGCGCAACGACGACATCCGGCACGAACAGGTTGCGGATGTCCCACGGCACATACGACAGTCCCCTTGCCCGCCGGAATGCCTCGGACAGCACTTCGACATCGTCGCCGGTCAGGAATCCAAAGTAGCGGTACGCAAGCCAAAGCTGCACCGCGGCAACGGCGGCGATGAGAGCGGCAAGAACACCCCTGGGACCGCGGGCGTCCCGCCCGCGCTTGTGATAAGCAGGATGCCGAGCATCGGGCGCGAGCGAGACGCCAGCGGTCCCAGGGGAATCCTTACCCATCGCCGATCATCGCCAGGAACTCGTCCTCCGTCAGGATCGGCACGTCGAGCGACCTGGCCTTCTCGAGCTTCGATCCCGCGGCCTCGCCGGCCACCAGATACGACGTCTTGGCCGATACCGACCCCGAGGGCTTCCCCCCCTCGCGCTCGATCAGCTTGTGGATCTCGTCGCGGGAGAAACGGGCCAGCGTTCCGGTGACCACCAGCGTCTTCCCGGCCAGGCGGTCGCCGCGCACGGCGGCCACATGGGTCGGCGCCACGCCGAGCCGCTGCATCTTCGCCATCCGCTCGCGGTTGGCCGGGACCGAGAAGTAGAAGGTGATCGACTCCGCCACCTTCGGCCCGATCTCATCGACCTCGACAAGCTCTTCCGCCGAGGCGTTCATCAGCGCGTCGATGGAGCCGAAGCGGTTGGCCAGCAGCTTGGCGGCGCGCTCGCCGACCATGCGGATGCCGATGGCGAAGATGACCCGCGACAACTCCGCCGTCTTTGACTTCTCGATCCCCTCGATCAGCTTGCGCGCCGACAACTCCCCTTTCCCGGGCAGCTTCGCCACCTCCGCCTCGGGCAGTTCGTAGAGCGAGGCGTAGTCGGTGATCAGTCCGGCCTCGAGCAGTTGGGTGATGGTCTGGTAGCCGAGCCCTTCGATGTCCATGGCCTTGCGCGCGCCGAAATGGAAAAGCGACTCGCGCACGATGGCTGGGCATCCCTGGTTGATGCAGCGGATGGCCACTTCCCCTTCGAAGCGATGCAGCGGCTCGCCGCAGGTTGGACAATGCGTCGGCAGCGCCACCGGCTTCGTCCCCGCGGGACGTTTGGCGGTCAGGACGTCGACGACTTTCGGGATGATGTCGCCCCCCTTCTCTACGACGATGGCATCGCCGACGCGCACGTCCTTGCGCGCCACCTCGTCGAAATTGTGCAGCGAGGCGTTGACGACCTTCGTCCCGCCGATGTGCACCGGATCGAACTCCGCCACCGGCGTCACGGCGCCCGTCCGTCCCACATACAGATTGATGGCCCGGACCACCGTCTCCGCCGCCTCGGGGGGATATTTGAAGGCGATTGCCCACCGCGGAGCCTTCGACGTCGCCCCCAGCTCCTGCTGCTGCGCGCGTCGATTGACCTTGATGACGATGCCGTCGATGTCGAAGGTCAGGCTGTGCCGTTGCTCGCGGATCGTTTCGATGAACGCCTCGACCGCGGCCATGCCTTCAAAGACATCGCGCTTCGGATTGAGCGGAAAGCCCATCGATTCCAGAATCTCGTACGCCTGCGATTGCGACGCCACGCGGACGTCGTCGGTGGCCACGAGGTGATAGACGAAGGCGCTCAGCCTCCGCTGGGCGACTAACTTGGGATCCTTCTGCCGCAGCGAGCCGGCAGCGGCGTTGCGCGGATTGGCCAGCACCGGCTGGCCGGCCTCTTCGAGCTGGTCGTTGAGGATCTTGAAATCGCCGGCGGAGATATAGATCTCGCCGCGCACCTCCACGCGTTTCAGCTTCGTGGTGATCTTCAACGGCAGCGCGCGCACGGTGCGGACGTTCACCGTCACGTCGTCGCCGCGCACGCCGTCGCCCCGCGTGGCCGCGCGGGCCAGGGCACCGTTTTCGTAGAGCAGATCGATCGACACACCGTCGATCTTCAGCTCCGCCTCGTACTCGACCTCGTCGACGCCCAGCCCTTTCTTCACGCGCGCATCCCACTCGTGAAGCTCCTCCAGCGTGTAGGCGTTCTCGATCGACAGCATCGGCGGATCGTGGATCACCGTCACGAAGTCGCCCGTCATCGGCGCCCCGCCGACGCGCTGCGAGGGGGAGTTCGGATCGGCGTATTCGGGATGCGCGGCCTCGAGCTCACCCAGCCGTTTCAAGCGCTGGTCGAACTCGAAGTCGCTGATCTCCGGCGCCGCCTCGAGGTAATAGAGCCGGTTGTGCCGCTCCAGCTCGGCGCGCAGTTTCTCGATCTCTTTCTTCGGCGTCATTGCGCGCGAAGTTTACGATGCGCGGGGGTGCCCTGTTATTCGTGTTCGTGAATCTGTTGCGCCAGATAGTTCGGCGCGCCCACCTGTTCGATCAGGGAGAGCTGGGCTTCGAGCCAATCGATGTGCTCTTCCTCGTCTTCGAGGATCTCTTCGAGCAGGTGGCGGCTATTGTTGTCGTCGGCCTCGCGGCAGCTCTCGATGCCGGCGTTGAGACGCTTGACGGCATCCAGCTCCAGGGCCAGATCGACCTTGAGCTGCTCCGGAACGGTCTCGCCGATGGTGATCTTGAAGAGGCGCTGAACATTCGGAAGGCCTTCCAGAAAAAGAACCCGCTCGATCAGGCTCTCGGCGTGCTTCATCTCTCCGATGGAATGCTTGCGAATGCGGTCATGGAGGTGCTGGTAGCCCCAGTTGTCGCACATCTCCCCGTGCACGAAATACTGGTTGATGGCCGTGAGCTCGGAGGTCAGCACATCGTTGAGGATCTCGATGATCTTCTTGTCGCCCTTCATCTCAGAATCCTTCCTGTCGGTAAGCGATCACGCCGCCGTTTCCGCGCACGATACGGTCGATGGCATCGGCACGAACGGTGCCGCAGACGCACTCCTGTTCGCGGCCAGCATACTGCGGAGCATGCCGTGGCAGCCGCCGCAATCGGTCCCGATTCCGCACTCCTGCAGATCGCTGACGGTCTCCGCCCCTGCCTCGATGGCTCGCAGGACGTCCCGTTCGTTTTTTGCGCGGCAGAGGCAGACGATCATTTGGATTCACCGGTCAATTGAGATTTGGTCTCAATAAGCACTTGCTACGATCGTCTATTCCTCCCGCCGGCAATGTGTCCGCCGTCACACGCCGGTGTGACTTACTCCGGTCTCGTGAGATATCGCGACCGCTCCACGGTTTTCTCAACGAACCCCATCCCCCGCAGCCTTCCCTCCACCTCGGCCAGAAAGTTCCGACGCCCTTTGATCAGGTTCAGGTTCATGGCCACGAAGCGCATGCCCCGCGGGGTGTCGTAGTAAACGATCATCCGGTCGCCGCCGGTCATCTGCTCGGTGCCGCGGATCTCCGTCCAGCGCAGCGTGCGCGAGCGGAACTGATGGAGCGGGCGGAGCGTCAGCGTCTCGTGGCTGATCTCCGCGACGGAGCGCCGCGCGCCGAGCCAGACCTTGAGACCGCCGATCCAGAGCGTGCTGATATAGACCCAGATGGCCCGCTCACCGATCCAGCCGTAGCGCGAGGCCGGGTTTGCAATCAGTGCAACGGCGATGGCAACGGTTACACCCGCCGCAACGAGCACGATCGAGGCACCGGCCCGCCGCACCCACGGCCGGAACGCGTAACTCTCAGAAACGTCCGGCATTGCCTGTCACCGCCCGATGCCGTAATCTCTTGCTGCGGCTAAACTTGAGGCCGGTATGTGTTTCGCATCCTTGCCAATCGGGGAGAGACCAACGTAGTGACGATGACCGAGAAGATCGACGGTAGTGGCCGCAGGATTCTTGTCATCGACGATGACCTTGCCATCCGCGTCCTCTTGCAGGCGGTGCTCAAGCGGATGAAGTTCGACGTCGAGCTGGCGGAAGACGGCGCGGTCGGACTGGAAAAAGTGCGGCATGACAGTGTGTACGACCTGATTCTCCTCGATCTGATGATGCCGCGCGTCAACGGCTACGAGTTCATCGAGCAGATCGGCCGCGACTATCCGGAGCAGCGGCCCCACATCATCGTCTTCACCGCCGCCGGCAAGCGCGGCGTCGAGAAGATCCCGGCCGACTCCGTCTGCAATTTCATCCTCAAACCGTTCGATCTCGAGAAATTCATCGAGATGATCGGCGAGTGTCTGAACGGTCCGCACGGCAGTCAAGGCGTCCCGCCGCCGGCGGTCTGAGCGAGCTTCCACTCGATCTGCCGGATGATGCCGAGGAGGATCGTCGCCTCGCGGCCGTCGAGATTGGCGCGCGCGGAAATGGCGCGCAGATCGTCGTAGACGCGGTACGGATTATCGCCGTGCAGGAACCCGACCTCGACCAGCAGCGACTGCACGCGCTCGTGCAACCGCTCGATCCGCGCCGCCGGCGCCAGCTCACGCCCCGCCGGCGCACGCGCGGTGGTCGACAGCTCGTAGCAGAAGACGCCGACCGACTGCGCCAGATTCATCGTCGGGAAGGCCGGATCGGTCGGGATGACCGCCGTGCGCTGGCACTGGATCAACTCCTCCCAGGTCAGCCCGCTGTCCTCGCGGCCGAAGACGAGGGCCAGCGTCTGCGAGTCATCGAGCGAGGCGGAGAGTTGCGCCACCTCGACCGGATTCAGATCGACCGGCGTCGTCCGCTCCCGTGCCGAGGTCGTAGCCACCGTCACGTGCGCATCGGCCAGCGCGTGATGCAGCGCCGGCGCGAAGTGCGCCTTCTCCACGACATCCTCCGCGCCACTGGCCCACCACCCCGCCAGCGGATGCAGCTTGGGATGATCGCCGACGATCCAGAGCTCGTCGAACCCGAAGTTCTTCATCACCCGCGCCGCCGCCCCGACGTTGCCGGCTTCCTTCGGTTCGACCAGGACGATGCGGAGTGGCATGAGGCGAGTTTATCCTGCCGCGCAGCGGCGGACGGAGCGCTGGCGTCTCGCCGCTGCGGAGGTACGAGAATGTATCGGTATGACAAGACCGGAGGCGAGACGCCTCCGGGCCAGCCGGCGAGGACGCCAGCGCTCCGTCTAGCTCGCTCCGCTCGCCAATCTCCTGATCGCCGCCATCATCCGATCCACATCGCCCCGCTCCGTCCTCGGGTTGATCATCGTCACCCGCAGCACGCGCTGCCCTTTGAGCACCGTCGACGTGATCCAGGCCTGGCCGGAGCGGATCAACTTCTCGCGCATCGCGGCGTTCGTCTCGTCGTCGCTGCGGTGGCGGAAGCAGAAGATGTTGAACGACGGCACGTGCATCGCCTCGAAATCGTCCGAGGCCATCACCTGCTCGTACAGATAGCGCGTCAGGTCGGTCACATGCTCCATCGCCTCGGCGAACGGGCGCGTGCCGGACGTCTGCAGCGTCAGCCACAGCTTGATGGCGTCGGCCCGTTTGGAGCATTGGATGGTCATCTCGCCAATGTTGTCGCCGGCGCGCTCGGCGTTGAAGAGATACGGCGCATCGGCCTCGAATGCACGGCGCAGCCAGCGTCCCTCGCGGACGAGGAGCACGCCGAGGGAGAGCGACATCCAGAGCATCTTGTGTGGATCCCAGGCCAGAGAATCCGCCAGATCGAGACCGTCGACCAGCGGCCGCAGCCGGTCGCTGAGGACGACCGAGGCGCCGTGCGCGGCGTCGACGTGAAGCCATGTGTCGTACTTGTCGCGCAGCGCCGCGATGGCCCGGAGATCGTCGAACGCCCCCGTGGCCGTCGATCCCGAGGTCGCCACGATGGCCATGACCTCGCCGGCATCGCGCAGCGCGGCTTCGAGCGCGTTCACATCGAGCCGGTGCTCATCATCCGTCGCGATCTTGATCACATCATCCGAGTGGATGCCCATGATCGACGCCGCGCGGGCGATGGAGTAGTGGGCATCGGCGGAGCAAAGGATCTTCGTGCGCGCGGGAGTCCTCGCCCTCGCCGCCAGGAGCGCCGTCAGATTCGCCGCCGAGCCGCCCGAGACCGCGGTGCCGAGGGATGTCGATGGATACCCGACGCGATCGGCCAGCCAGCGCACCACCTCCTGTTCGATCACCGTCCCGATCGGGCTCATCTCGAACACGGCCGTCGACTGATTCAGGGTCGAGATCACCAGATCGCCGATCACCGCGCTCGGAAACGGCGGACAAACCTGATGTCCCATGTACGCCGGATGGTGAAGCTGGATGGCGTTCTCCATCAGCAACCGGATGAGCGCCATCGCCTCCGCCCCGCCGCGGTCGTCGATCCGAACCTTCGCCCGCAGATCCTCCGACGTCTGCCAATCGACCACCCGCCGCCCGGCGACATTCTCGACGTGATCGAAGAGCGCATCGACGGTGGCGTGCGCCAGCGCGCGCATGGAGGAGTCGAAACGCATGGGCCGCGAATTGTAACGGAGCGCTGGCGTCTCGCCGGCTGGCCCAGAGGCGTCTCGCCTCTGCGTGTGTCATACCGATACATTCCCGTGCAACCAACCGCAGCGGCGAGACGCCGCCGCGCCAGCCGGCGAGACGCCAGCGCTCCGGTGACGGCGTTCCTTATGCTTCTGAATCTACAATCCCCCCATGCGAACCACACTCGCCCTCCTCCTCACCTTCGCCGCTGCATCCGCCTTCGCCCAACCCGTCACCGTCATCAAAGCCGGCTCGCTCATCGACGGACGTTCCGACGCGCCGCGCGCGAATCAGATCATCGTCATTCGCGGCAACCGCATCGACAGCGTCGGCAGTGGGACGGCCATCCCGACGGGGGCGCGCATCATCGACCTCTCCGGCATGACCGTGATGCCGGGGCTGATCGATTCGCACACGCACATCTTCCTGCAGGGCGAAAACCCGGCCGAGGGTGGGTATGACGCGCAACTGCTCAAGTTCCCGCTCGCCTATCGCGCGGCGCGGGCCACCGTCTCGGCGCGGCGGGCGCTGGAGCAGGGATTCACCTCCATCCGCGATGTCGAGACCGAGGGGGCGGGATATGGCGACATCGGAATCAGACAAGCCATCAACGAAGGGCGCATCCCCGGCCCGCGCATCTTCGCTTCGACCCGTGGCATCTCATCCACGGGCGGCTACGACCTCGACGGCTATGCGCCGGAGATCGTCGTCCCCAAGGGCGTGCAGATCATCGACGGACCCGTCGAAGCGCGCAAAGCCGCGCGCGAGCAGCTCGATCACGGCGCCGACTGGATCAAGGTCTACATGACCCACCGCTCCTGGGTCGACAAACAGGGCAATCTCGTCTCCCAGCCGACGCTGACCGTCGACGAGCTGCGCGCCATCGTCGACGAAGCGCACGGCTGGAAGCACAAGGTGGCCTGCCATGCCTACAACGGCGAAGGGATGCGCCGCGCGCTCGACGGCGGATGCGACTCCATCGAGCACGGCCTCGAGCTCGACGACGCCAACATCGCCCAGATGCTGCGCCAGGGAACATGGTACGTGCCGACGCTTTCGGTCTACTACGACCACAACGCCCCCCTCGACACCCCCGGCGGCCGCCGCGACGCCAAGCGCGTCTCGTTGCACGAGGTGTCGTTCAGGAAGGCGCTGCACGCCGGCGTGAAGATCGTCTTCGGCACCGACGTCGGCGGCTTCGCCTGGACCGAGCCGATCGCCCAGGAGTTCGACCGGATGGTCTCGTTCGGCATGACCCCGATGGACGCCATCCGTTCCGCCACGTCGAGAGCCGCCGAGATGCTCGACGCGGTCGGCGACATCGGCGTGATCGCCCCCGGCGCCTACGCCGACATCATCGCCACCGATGCCGATCCCCTGCACGACATTCACGTGCTTCACAACGTCTCCTTCGTGATGAAGAACGGCGAGGTGGTGCGGGGGGATGGGGGGCGGTGAAGGGCTTGGGAAGCTGCGCTATCCAGCGCTTGACTTCCGGAATCTACCGAGGGACACTCTCGTTCAGAAACTTAAGGATTGGGGATTCCCGGTCGACAAAGGGCCTCGGCGGATGCGCCGGGGCCTTTTGTTTTATGGAAACACTTTCAGCCCCCAGCCTTCGATCACGCCGGAAGGGCTTCGGTCCATCTTCTTCTGGATTACTTGAAAAGCACGATTCGGTTGGTCAGGGGCGAGGACATGACGTCCGATCGGGCGAGCGATGAGGTCAGCGATCTAGAGACCCGGAACGTTGGCCGCCTTCGGCACGAAGCGAGGCTCCATCATGAAGAACGACTTGATCGTGACCAAAGTGCTTGAACTTGAACTCCGTCAAGGCCGGCAAAAGAGTCCGAGCGTAATCCTGCTTCGCGATGATGCAGAACGCCAGGACGAATACGGGGTACTGTGGATCGATTCTGTCCAGTCCGTGGTCGCCGCTTTCATCCACAAAGACGAGATAATCTCCGCTGTCCATCGCACGATCGTCTGCCGTCAGCAATCATAAGAGGAGCCGCGCTCTTGGCGGCGAGCCAGTTTCCGCTATCCTTCGCCAATCGTGCAGAACCAGCCACCCCACTCCGACGCCCTCGTCTTCTTCGGTGCCACCGGCGACCTCGCCTACAAGATGATCTTCCCTGCCCTGCAGGCGCTGATCAAGCGAGGGAATCTCGACGTCCCGGTGATCGGCGTGGCCAAGGCCGGCTGGTCGCTCGATCAATTGCGCGAGCGCGCCCGCAACAGCCTGAATGAACATGGCGGCGGCGTCGATGAAGCGGCCTTCACCAAACTCGTCTCGCTGCTGCAGTACATCGACGGTGACTACAACCAGAGCGATACCTTCGAGCGCCTGCGCAAGGCCCTCGGCGCCGCCGAGCATCCGCTGCACTATCTGGCCATCCCGTCGAGCATGTTTGCCGTCGTGGCCGGACAGCTCGGCCGCTCCGGCTGCGCCAAAGGCGCCCGCGTCGTCATCGAGAAACCCTTCGGGCGCGACCTCGCCTCGGCGGTCGCGCTCAATGCCGCCCTCCTGGCGGTCTTCGACGAGAAGGCCATCTTCCGCGTCGACCACTACCTCGGCAAGGAGCCGGTGCAGAACCTCCTCTACTTCCGCTTCGCCAACTCCTTCCTCGAGCCCCTCTGGAACCGCAACTTCGTCCGCGGCGTGCAGATCACCATGGCCGAGAACTTCGGCGTGCAGGGACGCGGCGCCATGTACGAGGAGACCGGCGCCATCCGCGACGTCGTACAGAACCACATGCTCCAGGTCGTGGCCAGCCTGGCCATGGAAGCGCCGCAGAGCGGCACGCCCGAACAGGTCCGCGATGCCCGCGCCCGCGTCCTCCAGGCCATCCAGCCCATCGACCCCGCCAACGTCGTGCTCGGACAATTCCGCGGCTACCACGAGGAAAAAGGCGTCGCTCCCGATTCGAAGACCGAGACCTTCGCCGCGCTATGCCTCCACATCGCCAGTTGGCGCTGGGCCGGTGTGCCCTTCTACATCCGCGCCGGCAAATCGCTCCCGGTAACGTGCACCGAGGTGCTGGTCGAGCTCGAGCCACCGCCGCTGACGATCTTTCATGACGACCACATCACCCGCGAGAACGCCAACTACGTCCGCTTCCGCCTCGGCCCCGACGTCGCCATCGCCATGGGCGTGCGCTCCAAAGTGCCGGGCGAGGGGATGATCGGACAGAACGTCGAGCTCCTCGCCGTCAGCAACGTCGTCGTGCAGATAGGCCCCTACGAGCGCCTCCTCGGCGACGCCATGAAAGGCGACGCCACCCTCTTCGCCCGCGAAGACATGGTCGAAGCCGAATGGCGCGTCGTCGACCCGATCGTCAACCACGACATCCCCGTCCACGAATACGAGCCCGGAACGTGGGGTCCGTCCGAAGCCGCGGCCGTAATCGCCGGCGGCACCTGGCACGACCCCTCGCCCAACGGCGAGAAAGAACCGGGCGCGCCAGCGTAGTTCCCTCCTGGGACCGCGGGCGTCTCGTCCGCGCGTACTCGGAGCGCCGAAACGCATTGCACAGACACTCCTGTCCGTCGTCGAATGCGCAGCAAGCTCCCCCTCCTCCGCGTCTCCGCGTGAACCATCAGGGAGTACCATCGACACATTCGGAAACATCCCGCCAAGGAACGAAAATGATTCGATCAATCGGCCTTCCGGAGCTTCTCATCGTCGTCGTCGTTCTCGCCGGCGCCATCGTCTGGCCGGCATCGCGTATCTGCGCGAAGGCAGGCTACTCACCTTGGCTCGGCCTCGTGGCCATCCTCCCGATAGGAAACGTTTTCCTGTTGTGGTTCCTCGCCTTTTCGGAGTGGCCGGCGCGGAGGAGTGTTCCACCAACTGATCCGATTCGAGCCGCCGCCCCATGACCGGAGAGCAGGCGTCTCGGCTGCTCCCGCCGCGGCGTCTCGCCCAGCGGTAGGTCCCGCCGCAAGCAGGGCCGAACGCCCGGGCGTAAGAAGTACGAGACCGGCCGGCGCAAGCCTTCGATCATTCGCGATTCTTTCGACGATATGCAGGACTTCTTCGCTCGTCGTATGGAGAGTTAAGGATTGGTTCGGAGACTTCGAGCTGAGTCATGACTCTTCTTCGGGAGGGACGAGACTCTCCAGCGCTCGCATGAGACTGGGGACGAGCTTAATCACCGTGTCCCAGACCCGAATATCGCTGATGTCACCATAGTCATGCGCCAGGACACTCCGTTGACCGATGATGTCTTTCCATGGAATCTCAGGATGTTCCTCGCGGAACGGCTTGCTGATGCGACGGGCGGCCTCTCCGATCAGCTCCAGGGAACGCTCAACACTTCTTCTCTTCGCGATATCCGAGAGGTACTGCTCTTCCGTGACGCCGCGCGCAAACTCCAGGACTTCCCGGACGAAACGGAGCATATCGAGGAGATACGCGTCATCACGCGACATAAAACGTCCTCTGGTTCTCGAGTATGTGGCGCCTTCGGATGTAGTTGGGGCTGCGCTCGACGGCAACCTTCTCGACGAGATCCACCTCTCGCCCGACGATCGTTTTGAGCTCATCCTGCATCCTGACCAGGTCGAACAGCGTCCATCGCGCCGCATCTTCGAATGTCACCAGTACATCGACATCGCTGTCTTCACGGAACTCGCCGGGGCGCAACACCGACCCGAAAAGACTCAGCTCGGTGATCCGCCACTTGCGGCAGTAGGCCTCGATCGCCTTACGGTCGAGATCGAGTGCGATCGGCGCCTCGACGCTCATATCAACTCCTTCACCACGAGCAGCTCGTTGCCTCGGTCATCGATCAGTTTGGCGGCAATCTGTTTGTGCTCGTTCATATGCTGGTCGCGCTTGTGCCCTCAGCGTCCAGACAACATCCTACCGGATCAGCCCATGAGTCAGTGATCTCGCCGCATCGGATCACTGGGCCAGTTACGGCTGAAGCCAGTCACGGTATCGCCTTCGTTTTCAATGCCTGCCTCGCCACATGACCGGGGAGCAGGCGTCTCGCCTGCTCCCGCCGCGGCGGCTCGCCCGGCGCTGGGTCCCACCGCAAGCAGCGTTGAACCTGAAAACGCAGATGGAAACGCCTCTTTGCCAAACAGTTACGTTCGCATTCGTCCCCACCGCCGGGCGAGACACCCGCTCTTCGCTTGTGACCCCCGCTCGTGATGGGTCTTCGTCCGGCGTCGCGGCTGTTCCGGTCGGCGTCCGCCGCCCAACGGCGGATTCGGCGATTCCGGAAAGACGAAGGTGAACCACGCGGATATGGAAGGTTGCCAGGCGACAGGGTCGCCAGCGCGTAAGAATGGCCCGGTCAATCCACCAATTCGGGAGCATTCACCAACTCCCATAGTGTTTCCACAGACTCCGGGAGTGTATTAATAGACTCCGGGAGTGTATTCACAGACTCGGGAGAGTGTATTCACAGACTCCGGGAGTGTATTAATAGACTCCTGGGGTGTATTCACAGACTCCTGGGAGTGTATTCACAGACTCGGGAGTGACATTCACAGACTCCGGGAGTGTATTCACAGACTCCGGGGAGTGTATTAACGGCCTCGCGCAGTCCGTAGACTGCCTCGCCGGACAGCCCGGTAACTGGCCAAAGTCCCTTCGGTAGATCCATGGATCTATTCTTCGACCCTCACGCACGCCGGAACGCCTACCCCGTCACGCCGCTCTCCGGCCACCGCATCGCCATCGACAGCCCAGGCACTCCCGCCAGCTCCTCGCCATGCGCGGACGCCACATCCTCCAGCTCCCGCGACAACACCGCATTGACGGACGTCCCCTCCCTCCGCGCCAGCTCCCGAAGCATGTCCCTCTGATACCGCGGGACCCGCGCCCGCAGCTCCACCAGCCGGATCGCCTCCGGCAGGACGCGCGCGGCGTCCTCCCCGAGCGCAGCTTCAATAGTTGACTGATCCCACCTCTGCATCGCCACCGCCAGACATTCCGCAAGAGCCTGGAGATGAGGACTTTCGCGATCGATACGGACGCGATCTGCATCACCGCCTACGCGTCGATCGAGTCTTCGTCCCCACCGAGAACCTCCTCGAGCGGCACGGCGCGGTGGTAGCGGCGGATCAGCTCATCCCAGGCGGCGATGTAGAGATCGCGGGGGACGCGGTAGCGGCGTGGGAGGGGGCCGTGGGGGGAGTCTCCTTCGAGGATGAAGACGTCGGGGCCGCGGGCGATGATGACGATGCGCCAGGCATCGTCGGCGTCTTCGTACGGCTCATCCTCATCGCCGAGGGGGATGTCGTCGTGGGTGAAGTGGCGGAGGTCGCGGTCGGCGTGGTCCCAGGCGGGGAAGCCGGCCAGATGGCCGCGGGAACGGCTCATCATCCGGATGTGCAGTCCTCCCTCGCTCTCCTCGGCGAGAGTCAGGGAAAAGTCGGCGATGCGCGGTGCGTCGTCGAGATTGAAATCCATGTGTGCCTCCCCTAATGCGGCGAGATGATCGTCACCTGTTGCGTGTCGTCGTTCGTGATGCTCAGCATTCCCCAGATCGGCGCCGCAAGCGTGGTGGGAAAGGCGGGATGGACATCCACGATGACCGGGGTGCTGGTCGACAGCAACAGCCGCGAGGTGACATCGATCGAGCCGAACCACATGGCGGTGCCGGGAATCCGGGTCAGCGAAACCAGCACATTCTGCACGAGGATCTGGTTGAAGGAGGCGATGTACTGGTAGTCGCCGAGGGACCAGACGCGCAGCATGGTGCGGTAGCGGGGGTCGACGGGAACATTGAGGAACCGCACGTCTGCCCGGAAATCGCGCTCGCGCACGACCGGCACCTCGGTCCCCGCCGTCTGCGCGGCGCGGGAGGTGTCGCGAATGCGCGAGTTGAGATCGAGCGTATCGGCCGTGCCGCGCAGGGCGTAGAGAACGTGCCCCCACGGATTGCCGTCGTTGGCGAGCCGCATGCCGGTGTCGGTCTGGCATGGCGCGCACGGAATCGAATCGCGAAAATAGGCCGCGGTCCCTGGCAGGAGAAAGCTCTCCGTCGTCCACTGCGAGCCGAACGCGCCCGGACCCTGAAACGACAGTGGAAAGAGGATCGGCTCGAATACGGCCGGGTCGGCGGAGGCGGGATCGTAGTAGATCAGTGCCGCCTTCGCCGTCACCGCTCCCGCGATGTTGTTGACGGTGACGTCCACGGCACCGGGTGCGTGCGGCGGCGCGTTGGCGATCAGCGTTCCGTCGACTTCTGAGATCGCCGGAACTGTCACCCCTCCGATCGTGAGCGTGGCCGCCGCCAGGAAAAAGGGATTGCCGACGATGATCGGGCCGCCTCCCGACGGCACGGCATACGGCTGAATGCTCAATGTCTCTCGGTCGCGCACGGCGAGAGGCGCCCGCGCCAGCTCGGTGCTGATGTCGTTCCCCCGATCGGCAACGGCCATGACGGTGTAGCTCCCCGGGGGAACCACATCGAGGTGAAAGGTCCGCGCATAGGGCCCAGCCGACTGTGAGCAAAAGACGCCGGGGGGAGGAATGGCATTGAGATGAAGCACGATCGTCGAGCCGTCGAACACCACGCCCGATACAGAAGGGAAACAGCCGCTGGGCCAGTTGCCGCTGACGATGGCGTCGACAGCGCGGTGCGCCGTGACGGCCGGCGGATCGAAGCGGATGGTCTCGGCGAACAGGGGCGCGGCGAGAGCGAGAATGATCGACAGGAGAACCAGGGCTGTTCGCTTCATAGAGGAAGCATTCAACCACAAGAGCGTAGAGCGGGCGATCGCGCAACCCAACGTGGATACACAGCGCGGCTGCGCCGCTGGGCACAGACAAGAGTGTCTGTGCCCGTCTGTGCCACATTGGCCCTCGGTACTGGCAGGAGAGCGGAGTCTTGCGGGACAGAATGTGGCACAGACACTCTTGTCTGTGCCCCTGCGGTTAAAAGCCCTCGACGACTATTGAGACGAGACGATGGTGACCTGCTGGGTGTCGTTGTCGGTGACGCTGATCATTCCCCACATCCGCAGATCGAGACCGGCGACGCGCGGGAAGTAGACAAAGGCGCCGATGGCATTGTCCGGCAGATGCTGGAAGAACGACGTCAGGTCGAGGGTGGCAAATGCCAGCGGTGTGCCGGGGATGGGGACGAACCGGAGCACCAGGTTCGGCGGCGTCAATCCGAGGATAGTCACAGGCGCATCTGTCATCGCCCATGCCCGCAACAGCACACGCGAGCGGCGATCGACCGGCACGAAGAAAAAGTACATGCCTCGGTCACGGAAGTCGCTCTCCCGCACCACATGCACCTCGGTGCCGTTTTGAAACAGGCCGAATGCATTGCGGATGTGAGAACCGGCCATGAGTTGCGACGTCATGCCGCGCAACGCGAAGAGCGCCACGCCTGCGGGGCTCGGGTCGTTCCGGAGCAACGTTACGTCGGTGAGCACATCGCTGCAGATAAAGCAGGGAACCTTGTCGCGAAACCGCACAGGCTCGCCGCCGGGAGCAAGGTAGTTATCCGTCGTCCAGTGAGCACCGAAAGCGCCCGGGCCATCGAACGCGGTGGGGAAAAGGATCATCTCGAAGAGCGCGGGATCGGGCCGTGCCGCGCGATCGAAATACGTCAGCGCGGCCACGGCCGTATGGAAGGTCGATTCGCTGGCGACGGATACATCGACCGTTCCCGCGGCGTGCGACGGGGCAAGATAGATGTCGCCGGCCGCAACGCTGCGCGCGAACGTTGCCGCGCGGCCATCGACCAGAACCACCACTCTGCCCGTGCCATCGCTCCTGCGCCGGACCAGGATCTCGCCGCCGGTGACCGGCACCGCGTCCGGCGGCAAGGTCAGAGAGTCATCGCGCACGATGAGCGTTGCGTGCGCGGCCGGAAGCGAGTCGACGAGCGCGACGACGTCGTAGACACCGGCGGAAAGCACGCCGAGGTGGAAGGTCGACGGGAACTGGGTACCCGAAGCGCCACAGGCAACCGAGGGCGGAGGGATCGTGCTCACCCGCAGCGTTACCGTCGTACCCGTGACGGTCACGCCCTCCTGGGTGACCCCGCAAGCGGAGGGACTCGACGAGAGAATCGCGTCGACAGACGTGTGCACCGTGGCCACGGGAGGATCGAAGCGGAGGGAATCGGCCACCGCGACCGAGGCGAACGCGGTCAGCAGCAAACCAAGGACGGACCGGGGTCCCATCAATCCGTCGATTCGATCCGGTAGTTCGGCGCTTCCTTCGTGATCACCACGTCGTGCGCGTGGGATTCTCGCAATCCCGCGGCGGTGATGCGGACGAACTGCGACTTCGTGCGGAGGTCTTCGATCGTGCGCGATCCGGTGAGGCCCATGCCCGAGCGGAGGCCGCCCACGAGCTGCGGGATCATGGCGCTGAGCGAGCCCTTGTACGGCACCTTCCCCTCGATCCCCTCGGGGACGAGTTTCGACACCTCATCGGCGTCTTCCTGAAAGTAGCGGTCCTTCGAGCCGGCCTGCATGGCGCCGATCGAGCCCATGCCGCGGTACGCCTTGAACGTGCGGCCCTGATAGAGAATGGTCTCGCCCGGCGCCTCGTCGGTGCCGGCGAAGAGCGATCCGATCATCACGCAATGCGCCCCGGCGGCGATGGCCTTGGTGATGTCGCCGGAGAACTTGATGCCACCGTCGCTGATCAGCGGGATGCCGAACTTCTCCGCCGCCCGCGCGCACTCCATCACTGCGCTGATCTGCGGCACACCGGCGCCGGCGACGACGCGGGTGGTACAGATCGAGCCGGGGCCGATGCCGACCTTGATGGCGTCGACGCCGAGGGCGATCAGATCGCTGGCGCCTTCGTAGGTGGCGACGTTGCCGGCGATGAGAGGCGTATCGGGGAAGAGCTTCTTGAACTGCCGGATCACTTCCATCACCCCGCCGGAGTGCGCATGCGCGGAATCGATCACCACGACGTCGGCCTTGGCATCGATCAGCGCACGGGCGCGGTCGAGCCCTTCTTTGCCGACGCCGATGGCGGCGCCGACGCGCAGACGGCCGAGGGAGTCCTTGGCCGCATTCGGATAGCGGAGCTTCTTCTGGATGTCCTTGACGGTGATGAGCCCCTTGAGGTCGCCGTTGGAATCGACGACGAGGAGCTTCTCGATGCGGTGCTGATGAAGGACTTCGCGCGCTGCCTCGAGCGTCGTGCCGACCGGTGCCGTGACCAGGCCGTCTTTGGTCATCCGCTCGGCGATGGGGAGATCGAAGCGGGTCTCGAAACGGAGGTCGCGGTTGGTCAGGATGCCGACCAGCTTGCCGTTGGCGTCGGTGACCGGAACTCCTGAGATCTTGTATTTGGCCATCACCTCGAGGGCCTCGGTGATGGTCTGCCACGGCCGCATGGTGACGGGATCGACGATCATCCCCGCTTCCGACCGCTTGACCTTGTCGACCTCTTCGGCCTGGGCGTCGATGGGCATGTTCTTGTGGATGATGCCCAGTCCCCCCTGCTGCGCCATGGCGATGGCCAGCCGGGCCTCGGTGACGGTATCCATGGCCGAGGAGATGATGGGGATGTTCAGTCGGATGGTGCGCGTGAGCTGCGTGCCGACTTCGACAAAGTTGGGATGGATGTCGGATTTGGCGGGACGCAGAAGGACGTCGTCGAAGGTGAGGCCGACTTCGATGGCCTCGGCGAATCGATCGGACGGCAGCGGATCACGCCGCTCGATCTGATGAAGATCGATGCGACCGATGACAGGCATTTCTGAGAGTACACGTTCGTCGCTCATGTGTGCTCCTTTGAGTGAGTATAGAACAGGGGTGGTGTTCGCGGTATTGCTGGCGCTGCGCGGGTTGTCTGCGCTGACGCGCGTTGTCGGTTGTCTGCGGCTTCGCCGCGTTGTCAGGCGGAGAGCGTGAGGATCGTTTACGATAGCGCGCCATTCATGAAACGAGAAACCATCATTTTCACCGCCTGCGGCTTTCTGCTGGGGCTGACGATCGGCAGTTTGGTCATCGGTCCGAGGGTGGCGCAGTCGAAGCTGGCGGGAGCGACGGTGGAGCAGGCGCCGACGGGCGAGGCACCTTCCCCCGCACCCGCATCAGCTCCGGCAACCGGCGGCAATCCGATGGCGGCGGTGACGCAGCAACTGAGCACGCTGAAGGAAACGATCGCCAAAGATCCGAAGAATTTCGATGCGCTGGTGCAACTGGCCGGCATGTACATGGACGCCGCGAAGTTCCCGCAGGCGGCCGAATACCTCGAGCGCGCCCTCGCCGTGCATGACGACGCCAGCGCCCGCATCGACCTCGGCGTCTGCTACCGGCAAACCGCCCAGCCCGACCGCGCCCTGGCCGAGTTCCAGCACGCCGAAAAAATGGCCCCCGGCCAATGGCAGCCGCTCTTCAACGAAGCCTTGGTGCTCATCGACCTTCACCGTGTCGATGAAGCGCGAGCCCTGGCAACGAAGCTCCAACAGATGAGGCCGAACGATCCCGACGTGCAGAGGCTCGTGACGATGGTGAAGTAGGCGTCAAAAAAAATTTAACCACAGAGGCACAGAGGACACAGAGAAAGCCTTTCTCTGTGATCTCTGTGCCTCTGTGGTTAAAAGCCTTTACCCCCGCGTGATGATCTCCTTCAGCATCGTGTCCTGCAACTGGTACACGGCGTAGACGCCTACGTGGTAGCGGTTGAAGACGAAGGAGAAGGCGTAGATCCGGCCGCTGCCGCCGCGGACGTAGCCGGAGAGGCCGACGACGCCGACGATGTAGCCGGTCTTGGCGTAGACCTGCCGGGCGTAGGGGGCCGTGCGCAGGCGGTGGCCGAACTTCGAATCGGGATCGCCGGAGTACGGGAGCGAGCTGACGAAATCCTCGCGGTACGGGCTCTTCCACATGTAGCGCAATAGGTGGACGAATGCATTGGCCGAGGCGCGGTTATCGCGTGACATCCCCGAGCCGTCGGCCTGGTGGTATTCGTCGGACGGCACGCCGAGCTTTCCGGTCAGCCATTCGGTCACCGCACCGGTCCCCGCCCCCCACGTCCCCTCTTTCTTCGTCTCCGCGCCGATGATCTTCACGAGCTCCTCGGCGTAGTGATTCTGGCTCTTCTTGTTGATGACGTCGACGACGATGTTGAGCGGCGTGGTGTGCTGCGAAACCGCCTTCCAGTCCGGCCGGTCGTCGCGCGGCGTGACGATGATCTGCCCCTGCACGGTGATCCCGTTGCGGACGAAGGTCTCGTGCGTCACGGTGGCGAAATACTGCACCGGGTTCTCGATGGTGACGAACACCTCGGTGATGCCGGTGCGCGCGGGCGTGCCGCCGCGGACGACGATCGTGTTCGAGTTGCGATAGCGCGTGATGAAGGGGAGGCCGTGTCCGGTGATGCACGAGGTGTCGAGCTGCAGATACGACGTGGGCGGCTCGAACTGGACAAGGCAGGCCTTCCCCGGGCGCGTCGGCGCCACGCGCACCTGCACGCAATTCTCCTGCAGCGAGAACGACGACACCGGCGCCTCGTACCAGTTGATGAGCTGATTGACCGGCCAGGAGGGGTGGATGTACTCGGTGTCCATGTAGCCGTACTCGAAGATGAGATTGCCGTGGATGGTCTTCACGCCGGCCCGCTTGAGATCGGTGGCCCATTCGTCCATGACCGCCGTGGCATGGCCGTCATGAAATCGTCCGCCGATGGTCGGATCGCCGCGGCCGACGACTTTGACGTCGCCGTTCAACGTGCCGCTGGGGTCAGCGGTTCCGCGCATGAAGACGGTGGTGGTGACCTGGAAGTCGGGGTGGAGCAGATCGATGGCCGAGGCGGTGGTGAAAAGCTTCATGTTCGAGGCGGGGGCCAGCGGCATGGTCGGGTTGCGCTCGGCCACGACGGTGCCGGTATCGACATCGACGACCTGAAGGCTGACGTCCGAGCTGCGGGCCACCGAGCCGTTCATGAGCGAGCTGATGCGCTCAGAGAGAGTCGTGCCGGTTGCGGTATCGGCCGGCCGTGCCGGGGCGGCCTTCCGCGAGCGCGATTTCCCGCGGCGGCGCTTCGCGGCATCGGCGATGGGAGTGAGAAGAACCAGGATGAGCGCGATCGCCACGAACCGCGTACGTCGAACCGTCATTAATCGTTGGGATCCTTTCTAAGCTGCGCTTCACGCGTTGTCGGTTGTCGGTTTTCGGTTGTCTGCCGCGCCCGCGCGTCGGGATTCGCAAACACGGCGCCAACCGACAACCGGCAACCCGCGAAGCGCCGCAGCTTACAGCCTCTGATACGGCTCCGGCAGCGCGAGGCGGATGCGATCGCGGAGTACAGCCGGACAACGGCGGCGAATCTCATCATGTATCTGGTTCCGAGAATAACGCCTGCTGAAGTGAGTCAGCACAATCGTTTCGTTTTCGAAACGGCCGGCGAAGGCGGCGATGTCGTCGAAATGAATGTGGCGGTACTTCGCGGCCCGCTCCTCATGCCCGGTGGTGATGAACGAGCACTCGATCATCAGCACCTCGGATTTGAAGAGAGCGTCGTTCTGTTCGAGAATGCCGCGGTCGGTGTCGCCGGTGTAGAAAAGCATCGAGCGCCGCCACTCCTCGGTCACTGTCACGCCGGAGTGCCGCAGCTCGGTGATCTCTCGCTCGTCGCGGCCGATGAATTCCTCCCGCAGTCGGTGCCGCAGCTCGATGACCTCGTACGCGTTCGCGGCGACGCGATGAGTGGCCCGATGCGCGCGTACTTCATGCGTCCTGCCGAGCGGCACGACGTCGCCGACGGCCAGGCCGATCACCTCTACTTCCTCGAACGACGCGCCGGTGATCCGCTCGTAGATGGTCATGATCTCGCGCATCCCCTCGGCGGCGTCAGCCGGCACGTAGACGCGGCCGCCGGTCATCCGGTGCAACTGCCGCTGCCCCGCATAGAACGGAATGCCGACGGCGTGATCGAGATGCGCGTGCGTGACGAAGATGTGCGGCGTGGCGATGAGCTGGTCCGGACAGCGCCCGATGTCGAAGGCCGCATTCAGCTCGCGCACGCGAAACCACGTCTCATGCCCGGCGCGGGAACGCCCCTCGATGCAGAAGTGCGGCGTGTCGATGGTGACGAAGTCTTTGTCGGTCATGCTGCAAGCATCAGGATGACACAGAGCGCAAAGTACAATCCGCCGCCCATGTCCACCGAAGTGATCACCGATTCCGAAACTCTCTCCGCCCTCGAGGCCGATTGGCTCGATCTCTGCCGGAGAACGCCCGGGGCGACTCCGTTCCAGACGCCGATGTGGCTCCTGCCGTGGTGGCGCGCCTTCGGATCGAACGATCTGGCCGTGATCGCCGCCCGCGGCGAAGGCGGTCTCGAGGCGCTGGCTCCGCTCTACATCATCCGCGACGACGATTCCGACGAGTCGCTCGGCGTCTTCCTCGGTACCGGCATCAGCGACCATCTCGACGTCGTCGGCGATGCCTCGCTCGTCATCGACGAGATGTCGCACCTCCCCTGCCAGATGTGGGACCTGCAGCAACTGCCGGCATCGTCATCGATGCTGAGCGTCTCACTGCCGGATGGCTGGTCCGACAATGTCGAGGATCAGGAGGCGTGTCCCGTGCTCGCTCTCCCGACCGAAGTCGAGAGCCTCACATCAACACACTTTCGAAAAAAGATCCGCTATTACCGGCGCTCGCTGGAGAAGCTTGGCGAGGTGCGCATCGAAATACCAACGCCGGAGACGCTCGACGATCTCCTCACCGCGCTCTTCGACCTTCACGCCGCCCGCTGGCAACGCCGCGGCCTCCCCGGCCTCCTCGCCGACGACGCCAGCCAGCAGTTCCATCGCCAAGTCGCCCGCGGGATGCTGAACGCCGGGATGCTGCGCATGTACGCCACCCGCTGCAGCGGCCGCATCGTGGCCGTCTTCTACGGCTACGCCTTCCAGGAGACGGTCTACTACTACCTCAGCGGCTACGACCCGGAGCTGGAGAAGCTCTCCATCGGAACGATCCTGGTCGCCCACGCCATCGAGCAGGCCATCATCGACGGCGCCACGACCTTCGACTTCCTCCGCGGCGCCGAGGAATACAAGTACGCCTGGGGCGCAACGGATCGGATGAACCGGAGACGGCAGTTGTTTCCGGGGTGAGAGGGACGGAGGTTGCGCGGTCTCGGGGTTGCGCGGTCTCGCGGTGTTCCGTTGCAAACGCGGCGTGTGAAGCCGAACACCCCGAAACCCCGCAACCGCGAGACCGCGAGACCCTGCTAGGAATGACCAATCCCCTATTTCGTTTACGATTCCGCGTCGTCCGTACTGGGGAGTCGCCAAGCGGTAAGGCAGCGGCCTTTGGAGCCGCCATTCGGAGGTTCGAATCCTCCCTCCCCAGCCAGCGCGCACGGCGCGCCGCGTGGGTTGGCCCAGCCTCGGCCCACCATCTTTTACAAATCAAAATATCGGTGGGCTGTCACGGACGGTGCGATCATTGGTCATGACTCACATGACGATCGACACCGGCAACACCGGCTTCATGCTGTTGTGCTCCAGCCTGGTCATGCTCATGACGCCCGGCCTGGCCTTCTTCTACGGCGGCTTGGTTGGCCGCAAGAACGTGCTGTCGATCATGATGCAGAGCTTCGTCTCCATGGGCTGGACGACGGTGCTCTGGTGGGCGTGCGGCTTCTCGATGTGCTTCAGCGGCGATCTGAAAAGCGGAACGGATCTGGGCGGCATCATCGGCAACTTCCACTGGGCGTTCCTCTCGGGGATCACGCTGGACATGCCCTCGCCGATCAACGCCACGATCCCGATGATCGTCTTCTGCGCGTACCAGATGATGTTCGCCATCATCACTCCCGCCCTCATCACCGGCGCGTTTGCCAATCGCGTGACGTTCAAGGCCTACATGCTCTTTCTCACGTTCTGGCTGATCTTCGTCTACTTCCCCTTCGTGCACATGATCTGGGGCGGCGGAATCCTGGCCAGTTGGGGTGTGCTCGATTTCGCGGGCGGAATCGTGGTGCACAACATCGCCGGCATCGCCGCCCTCGCCTCCGTTCTCTACGTCGGTAAGCGCAAGGTCGAAGACCGCGGGCCGCACTCCATCCCACTGGTTGCCCTCGGCACCGGCCTGCTCTGGTTCGGGTGGTACGGATTCAATGCCGGAAGCGAGTTCCGCGTCGACTCGGTCACGGCCGTGGCCTTTCTCAACACCGACATCGCCGCCAGCTTCGCCGCCATCGCCTGGCTCTGTCTCGACTGGAGGAAGTTCCGGAAGCCGCGCTTTCTCGGGCTATTGACCGGCGCGGTGGCCGGCCTGGCAACCATCACGCCCGCCGCCGGATACGTTTCACCGGCCACGGCCTGTCTGATCGGACTCATCGCCGGAGGCGTCTGCTTCTACGCCGTGGAGCTGAAGAACAAGCTGCAGTGGGACGACGCGCTCGACGTCTGGGGCGTCCACGGCGTCGGCGGCTTTCTCGGCATCGTCCTCTGCGGCATCTTCGCAACGACGGTGTTCAATCCCGCCGGCGTCGACGGCCTCCTGCGCGGGAACTCGCACTTCTTTCTCGTGGAGCTGGGCGCCGTGGCCATCTCCTCGGCCTGGGCCTTCCTCTTCACCTACGGAATGCTCTGGCTGATCGACCGGATCACCCCGGTAAAGGTCGAGGACGCTCATGAAGCCGAGGGCCTCGATTTGTCGCTGCACGGCGAGACGGCGTATCTGGAGGGGATCTGAGTCCTTCCGGCGCCGTCCGCGAGGACCATCAGCTCCTCGGCGCGAGTGTTGGGCACGCAGCATCTCTGGCGTCATTCGCGCACATGTAGCGTCAACGGCATCGACGTATCGATCTTCTCGGGCAACGCGATCGGCTTCGCGAACCGGAGCGTCTTTCCATCGAAACTCCAACCGCCATCGCTGCAGTGCGAGCCCTTCTCGATCGGCTGCCCGGCACGTGCGCGCAGAGCGTTCGCGGTGGCCTCGCGCTCGACGCGGTAGCGGAAGGCACGCTGCCACCCGATGTCGAGCCGGTCGTTGGGATCCGAGCGATCTCCTCTCTCGGTCACGCGGCGGAGCTCGCACTCGGTCACCCGCGCCAGCTCCCCCGCGAGGATGCGCTCGCGTTCGATCCTCTCGGCGAACGGCTTCAGGGGGAACATCTGTTCTTTCCACCTCCGCCAGTTCTCGTACTGCATCGTTTCGAACAGCGGCTGTACGAGGTCGCGGTCCTGCACCTCACCGAACCACGCCGGCACCGGAAGCGGCATCTTCCACGCCACGGCGTTGATCGCGCGCGTCATCGACATCGCCACAGCCCGCAGGATGATGTTTGGATGTCCGTCGAGTGCCTTCGTCAGGTTCCACGCCGCGTGCAGGTCATCCCACGCGGTCCCGTCCTGCTGCCGTGCGCGCCCGAGGGCGCTCGCGACCAGGAGGCGCATCAGCGACAGGTGCATGGCCACCTTCGGCAGAAGACCGCCGTGCTGTTGCAAGAGGTCGCGCTCCCACACGATCGGCTCGTGCAGTAGCAGGTCGCGGATCGCGGAGATGCCCGCGATCGCCGGCGGCTCGGCGATGGTGAGCTCCCCGCTCGCGATCTCCTGCCGCACGTACGTCGTAACGGCGTCGTTTTCCGCGACAGGGGCCGCGAGCATTGCGAGCTTCCGCGCGGCCTCATTCTCGTGCTGCGGTGGATACCGACCGGGGACCGCGGCGAGCGTTCCCAGGCCGTTCGGCCACGGCCGTGCGGCCGCGGCGGCGACCTCGTCCCCCGCCCAGAACCACGACGCGACATAAACCGCCGCGGCCAGCACGACAAGCACGACCAGCGCTTTTTTCACAGGACACCACTATCGCGCGACGAAGACTCTCATGGCCAGCGAAATTGACGGTGTTGCATGAAACGCTCGGATTTCCGCCCGACCAAGCCTTCCGCAAGGGCCGGCCTGAGCTCGAAAGCCCTGTCCTGCGAACCATCACCGGGCCGTCTTTTCCCGACATCATCCCGAAACTAACCAGCATTTCTCACAGTCTGCTTGAAGCGCACTTGCGACTCCCTTCGTCGAGAGTCCTTCTCCCACCGCGGTTTCTTGCGGGGGGAGAAGGTGCCGAAGGCGGATGAGGGGGGCGCTTTACGAGATATGAGACTTACCGACGCGGGTCCCAGAGCGCTCGAAGGCGCGCGAATGACGTCCTCGTGAAACGCCCCCTCATCCGGCTTCGCCACCTTCTCCCCCGCTGAAAAGCGCGGGGGAGAAGGACTCTCGAC
>Ga0247680_1000119_pt1 | contig 33943 bp, 27 predicted proteins | sample CNK21_metaG_FD_182803 | JGI IMG/M metagenome (GOLD analysis project Ga0247680, IMG submission 182803) | Soil microbial communities from Purdue University Martell Research Forest, Indiana, United States - CNK21 | ecosystem: Environmental > Terrestrial > Soil > Temperate forest > Bulk soil...
TCACTGTGAGGTGGCCCTCATCGACGCGGACGCGGGAGACGATCAGATCGCCGACCGGCTTCTGCGTGTCGAGCACCGAGGCCCGGCCGCCGTCCCACTCCAGCGTGCCGGCGTCGCCGATCTGGCCGCCTGATTCGGCGTAGAACGGCGTCGGAGAAAGGACCACCTCCCCTTCCGCGCCGTGATGGATGGCGTCCTGCTCCACGCCGGCGATGACGATCGCCTTCACGGTCGATGGAACATCGACGATCCGGTCGTAGCCGACGAATTCGACTGGCCCCGTTTTCTCGGCAACCTTCGCGAAGGTTGCGGCATCGGTCGACGATTGGAACTTCGATGATGCCTTGGCTTTTGCCTTGGCGCCGGCCATCATCGTCTCGAAGCCTTCGTGGTCGAGCGTGACCCCTTCCTCCTCGGCCATCTCGCCGATGAGATCGACCGGGATGCCGAAGGTGTCGTACAGGCGAAACAGCTCCTCCCCGCCGAGGATGCGCTCGCCGCGCGCGCGAATGGCGTCGAGAACCCCGCCGACGCGCTCCATGCCGGAGCTGAGCGTGCGCGAGAAACGCTCCTCCTCGGCGGTGAGCGTTTGCAGAACCGCTTCGCGGCGGGCAATGAGGTCGGGATAGGCCGAGCCCATCGACTCGATGACCGCATCGACCAGATTCGAAAGGACCACAGGCTTCGGCAACTTGCGTCCGAAGCGGATGGCGCGGCGGATAATGCGGCGCAGCACGTAGCCGCGGCCTTCGTTCGCGGGGATCACGCCGTCGGCGATGAGAAACGACGATGCGCGCGAGTGATCGCAAAGAACGCGGACGGCGGTGTCGAGCTCATCGTCCATCTTGCCGCCATACCGGTATCCGCTCTCGTCCGCGATCCTGCCCATGATCGGCGCGAACAGATCGATGTCGTAATTCGTCGAGCCCTTTTGTAGAACGCTGGCGATCCGCTCCAGCCCCATGCCGGTATCGACCGACGGCGCGGGGAGCGGGGTGAGCACGCCGTCGGCGCCGCGGTCGTATTGCATGAAGACCAGGTTCCAGATCTCCATCGTGTCGTCGCCCTCACCGTTGACGAGCGCGGCCACGTTCTTGGACATGTCCTCGCCGCGGAAGTAGTGCATCTCCGAGCAGGGGCCGCACGGGCCGGTGTCGCCCATCGACCAGAAGTTGTCCTTCTTGCCGAAGCGCAGAACCCGGTCGGGCGATGCGCCGGCTTTCACCCAGAGCGCCGCCGCTTCCTCGTCGGCCGGAACACCGTCGCCGCCTTCGAAGACCGTGAACCAGAGACGGTCCACCTCGAGCCCCCAGACGTCGACGATCAACTCCCAGGCAAACCTGATCGCATCTTCCTTGAAGTAATCGCCGAAGGAGAAGTTGCCGAGCATCTCGAAGAAGGTGTGATGGCGCGCGGTGCGTCCGACGTTCTCGAGATCGTTGTGCTTGCCGCCGGCGCGGACGCACTTCTGCGAGGTGGTGGCACGCGTGTAATCGCGCGGCTCACGCCCGAGGAAGACGTCTTTGAACTGGTTCATGCCGGCGTTGGTAAAGAGCAGCGTCGGATCGCCCGCCGGAACGAGCGAGGAGCTGGGCACGCGGCGGTGCCGGTTCTTCTCGAAGTACTCGAGAAACTGTTCGCGAATCTGATTGGTAGTCGGCAACAAGGACTCTCCTGAAAGCGCGAGATCGTAACAGCCGCAGTCGTCATCTGTGAACATCTGCGTCATCTGCGGATGAGCTTTATCCGCAGATGACGCAGATGAACGCAGATATCACAGGCTGTCAGGCTATCAATTCGCGGACAACATCCACAGCAAGAGTGCTGTCGTACCCCTGCCGGAACAGCCAGGCGACCAGCTTTTCGCGGATTGACGGGTCGTCCTCGCGGCGGCGAAGGACGGCCAGGCGTTTCCGCGCGGAGACGAGGGCGGCGGCGCGCTCGTCGTGCTCAGGGACGCTTTCGTCCAACGCGCGCGCGATCGTTTCGCTCTCGACGCCGGCGGCCACGAGCTCGCGCTTGATGCGCAGAAGGCCGATGCCCTTGCGGACGCGCGTGCGCACGTACGCGGCCGCGAAACGATCGTCATCGAGCCACCGTTCACGGCGCAGGCGGTCGATGGTCGTATCGATGACGTCGCGCGCGAACTCCTTCATCTCCAGCTTCCGCCGCAGCTCCCCCTCGCTGTTGAAGCGATGGTTGAGGATGCGCATCGCGGCGATGTTGCAACGCTCGAGATCGTCGGGCACGAGGGGATTGTAATGGACGGAGCGCTGGCGTCTCGCCCCCGTACCGGTAGGGGAAAAACATACGTTGTAACCCTCAGCGGCGAGACGCCGCCGAGCCAGCCGGCGAGACGCCAGCGCTCCGGATCACACCGTATTCGAGAAATCGAACGGCGACTCGTCCGCGAACGGATCGCTGTCGGACGACACCGTCAGCTTCGCATCCATCTCCTCGCGGGCCATGTCGGACGTCGACTGGATGCCCGAGAGCTTGAGGCGGAACTCGTCCGGATTCGAGGCACGGCGGAGCGCTTCGTCCAGCGTGATCAGACCGTTCTTGTAGAGGACGTACAGCGACTGATCGAACGTCTGCATGGCGTACTGCGACGTCCCCTGGCTGATTGCGTCTTTGATCAGCTTCGTCTTTTCCTTGTTCTCGATGCAGTCCCGGATGTACGCCGTCGAGATCATGACTTCTGCGGCCGGAACGCGGCCGAGTCCGTCCGCGCGTGGCAGCAGGCGGAGGGAGACAACGGCCTTGAGCACCGCCGCGAGCTGCAGGCGGATCTGTTTCTGCTGGTGCGGCGGGAAGACCGAGATGATGCGGTTGATGGTCTCGGTGGCATCCATCGTATGCAGCGTCGACAGAACCAGGTGGCCGGTCTCGGCGGCGGTGAGCGCCGTTTCAATGGTCTCGTAGTCGCGCATTTCGCCGACCAGGATGACGTCCGGGTCCTGGCGCAGTGCCGATCGCAGCGCCTGCGAGAACGACTTCGTATCGACTTCGATCTCGCGCTGGTTGACGATCGACTTCTTGTCGCGGTGCAGGAACTCGATCGGATCCTCGACCGTCATGATGTGCTCGGTGCGGTGGGCGTTGATGTAATCGATCATCGCCGCAAGCGTGGTCGACTTACCGGAGCCGGTGGTTCCGGTGCAGAGGATCAAGCCGCGCCGTTCCTCGCAGATCTTCTCGAGCACGACTGGCAGCATCAGCTCGCGGATGGAAAGGATCTTGACCGGAATGACGCGGAGGACCATGCCCACCGTGCCGCGCTGCTGGAAGATGTTGCAGCGGAAACGGCCCAGGCCCGGCACCGAGTAGGCGATGTCGATCTCGTAGTTGTTCTTGAACTTCTCCTTCTGGCGGGAGGACATGATCGAGAAGGCCATGGCGATCGTGTCTTCCTGCATGAGGCGCTTGAGCTCGACCAGCGGCACCAGCTCCCCATCGACGCGGATCACCGGGTGCGAGCCGACTTTGATGTGAAGGTCCGACGCGCGGCGCTCGGCGGCAATTTTCAGAAGGTCGTTGATGTGCACGGGAGTCTCCTCGGGAAGAGGGTCATTTTACACGCCTACCGGGCGAGCTGGCGGCCCAGGTAATCGATCAGTTGCTTCAACGCTTCGGCCGAGGGGCCCGTCGGTTTCGGATGATTCGGGGCATCAAACAGTTCGGTTGTCAGAACCGCGTGGGCCGGATGGTCGATCGGCAGCGTGCGGAAGTCGATCTGATCTCCGAAGGTCTGAATGAACTTCAGTCGCCGCGGCTCCGGCGAAAGAGTATCGGTCGCGAAGTGAAACGCGAGCATGGGCACATGGCTGTCACGCGCGGCCTTGATGTCGCTGCCGGAAAGCGCGATCTTGCTCTCCTTCCCTTTCCCGAACGTCGGTAACGCCGGCTGGCTCATGACCACGGCCTTGACATAGGAGCGGTCGAGAAATGCCGGCGGAAGATTGCCGCTCATGCACATGCCGATCACACCCATCTTCTGGGAGGGATGGCGGTTGTGAATCTCATCACGGAGAGCACGAAGGGGCGTGATGATCGGCGAGGTCTCATCCTTCTCACCGTAGAACCCACCGCCAATCAGAACTTTGATCGCATTCATATTCGCCGCCGTTTTCCCCGGGGAACCGACCAATAGCGGCATGTACACCGTATAGCCCCGAGCCGCCAGCAAGCGCGCAAGGTAGAAACATTGGGGAGTCATGCCCGGCAGCTCGTGGAGCAGGAGAATCGGCGGGCCGCCCCGTTCGTTCGACACAACGAAAACACGGCGTCCCTGAAACTCAAACGACGGAACGAGCTCGACCTCACGCCGGGTCAGGTCGGGCAGCGTTTTATGGGATGAATGCTGTTGGCAGAGGAGCGGAAGGGCGGCGAAGAGCAGGAGGAAGGCCACCGTGATGGATCGCATGCGCCAGTGTCCCTCAAATCTCTACGCCATACAATCGCGCGCTCATGACCCTCACCCGCCACGACGATCTCTCTCTTCGCTACGTCCTGAATGTTCCGAGCGGCAAGCCGGACAGCGCCGAGATGCCGCTGGTGCTCCTGATGCACGGACGCGGGGCGGACGCGAATGACCTTGCCGACATCGCCCCGATGATCGACGGCGGATACCGCTTCGTCTTCCCGAACGCGGCGAAGGCGTTCGAGCCGATGCCGGGCTACTCCTTCGGCTTCTCCTGGTTCGACGGCTGGCCGCCCGAGGGCGATTCCATCGTGCAATCGCGCACGAAACTGCTCGCGCTCATCGACGAGCTGGTCGCTCGCTATCCGACGCCCGAGGGGAAGATCGTCGTCGCCGGATTCTCGCAGGGAGGGATGATGGCCATCGACGTCGGCTTCCGCACGAAGCAGAAGGTGGCCGGCATTGTCGTCATGAGCGGCGCGATCTACGAGGCGGACAAACCGCCGCTGCGCAAGATGCCGCTGCTCATCATCCACGGCACGCAGGACGACATGATTCCAGTCCTCGCGGCGCGCCGCACCAGACACGTGCTCGAAGAGCATGGCCTCTCACCGGAGTATCACGAGCTGGCGATGGGCCACCACGTGACGCCGGAGTCGATGGAGGTGGTGAGGGCGTTTCTGGTTCGCGTCTTGGGTAAGGCTTAAAGGGAGACAGTTTCACGCGGAGGCGCGGAGACGCGGAGGGAGAACGGTTTGGTTTTCTCCGCGGACTCCGCGCCTCCGCGTGACAAAGCTATGATTCGCCCATGAACGACCGTTTCGCCGCCCTCTACCCGCAGCATTTCGAGACCGTCAAGGCCCGGCATGACCGCGCGCTCGCCGAGGCTGGCTACGACCACATCATCATCTTCGGCGGCGAGATTCACATTCAGTTTCTCGACGACACCTACTACCCGTTCAAGGTCAACCCGCACTTCAAGTCGTGGGTGCCGGTCGTCGACAACCCGCATTGCTTCATCGTCTACACGCCGGGGCAGACGCCGCGGCTGGTCTACTACCAGCCGGTCGACTACTGGTACAAGCCGGCCGGGGCGCCGAGCGGATACTGGGTCGATCACTTCGACGTCCGCGTCATCGGCGCCGCCGAAGCAGCTAAAGAACACTTTCCGAAGAGCGGCCGCACCGCCTTCATCGGCGAGCCGAATGAGCTGCATAGTGGCGAAGCGAACTCCGAGGCCTTGCTCAACGCGCTGCATTTCGAGCGCTCGTGGAAGACCGACTACGAAATTGCGTGCCTCACCGAGGCCAACGTGCGCGGCGTGCGCGGACATCGCGCCGCGGCGCGCGCCTTCCGCGACGGCAAGTCGGAGTTCGAGATTCATATCGACTATCTGCTGCAGTCGAGCCAGGCGGAGGAAGAGCTGCCGTACGGCAACATCATCGCCCTCAACAACAATGCCTCGGTGCTGCACTATCTGAATCACGAGCGCGAACAGCCTGGCGATCTTCGCTACTCATTCCTCATCGACGCCGGCGCGCAGTGCAACGGCTACGCCTCGGACATCACCCGCACCTACGCGCGCGACGAGCAGGGCGAATTCGCGCGGCTGATCGAAGCCATGGACGCGATGCAGCAACGGCTCTGCACGATGGCAAAGCCGGGGATCAACTACATCGACATCCACATGGCCGCGCACGCCGGCGTGGCCGCGATCCTTCACGACTTCGGCTTCGTGCGCGAGCTCGACGCCGACGGCATCGTCGAGAAACGCATCAGCTCCACGTTCTTCCCGCACGGCGTCGGCCACTTCCTGGGCTTGCAGGTTCACGACGTGGCCGGCTTCCACGGGAACCGCGCCGGCTGCATCATCGCCAAACCCGAGGGACATCCGTATCTTCGCCTCACCCGCATCATCGATCCGCGCATGGTCTTCACCGTCGAGCCGGGCCTGTACTTCATCGAGTCGCTGCTGGCCGATCTGCAGAAGAGCGAGAACGCCAAGTACGTGAACTGGACGAAAGTCGACGACTTCCGCAAGTTCGGCGGCATCCGGATCGAGGACGACATCGTCGTCACGGATGATGGGCACGTCAACCTGACGCGGCAGGCGTTGGCGGGGTAGCTTGGGCTGAATCATTCTTCTGGCTCAGGATCCTGAGGTATTGGCGGGATCAGCCGAGAGAGCAGGTCGATCAGTTCGGGTACTCGCAGTGTAGCGATCGAAAAGATCATGTCGTCCTCAATCCATTCGTATTCATGGATGATCCGGTTCCGAAGTCCGACGATCGCCGGGATGGCAATGTCGGCGTTCGCATCCCGCACTGACTGACTCAGGCGGTTGAGTGCTTCGCCGATGACGGTCAATTCCCGCTCGACGGCTGCGCGTTTCAGATTGCTGGCTCTGTAATCCTCAATCGACATCCCCTCGATGTAGGTGACGATGCGCTTCGCAGCTTCGAGAGCATCCAGGAGCGATGCCGCGTCACGATCTTCAGGCCGCATAGATCACGCGGCGCGTCGTTAGGATGTGGTGACGCCGGAACGGATTCCGGACGAGTTTCTTCTCGACCAGATCCACCCTTCGTCCGAAAAGAGTCTGAAGCTCTTCGCGCATCGTTTCCCATGCGCCGCCCCACGGACCGAGATCAGGCTTCGGGTCCTCGAATGAGATCAGCACATCGACATCGCTGTCGGCGTTGAATTGATCGGTCAGAACGGACCCAAAAAGTGCAAACTCTTTGATCCGCCACTTCCGGCAGAACTCTTCGACCGCATCGTGGTCGAATTCGATCGCGAACGAACGATCACGCATACCAGCTCCTTCCGTTCGAGCTCATTCTGCGGTAAGACGGGGGAAAAAGGTGCCAAGCATCACGGTTGCGGGTCTCGGGGTTGCGCGGTCTCGTTTGCTTTCTCTTGTCCTTTGTACCTCTGTGGTGGAAGCTTCTGAGGCTAGTTCAGCGCAGAGGTACATGCGCGGCAACGGCGTGCGGCAACGGGCACCTTTTCCAGGCACTCGGGACACGTCTTCGTCGGTTCCGCGGGTGCGGGCTTCACGAGTGCTTTGACGATCAGGAACACGACGAACGCGATGATGAGAAAGTCGAGGACCGTGCCGAGGAAGTGGCCGTAGAGAATGGCGTTCTCGGATGTCTTGCCGGCTGCATCCGTCACCTTCGAGATGACGATCCTCAACTGCCGCCAGTCGCCCTTCGGCAGCAGAAGCCCGATCACCGGCATCAGGATGTCCGAGGCCAGCCCCGAAACGATGTTGCTAACCGCCGCTCCGATGATGACGCCAATGGCCAGCGCCAGCGCATTCGTCTTCGTGAGAAATCCCCGAAATTCTCCGACCACGGCAAGATCCTCCAGCATAAAGCATAGATCCGGACGCCTGTCGACGCACGCCGGACAACAGGCCATCGCCGCGTCCAGCGGCATGCAGACGGTAGCCAGGGGTGCGAGCGTTTTTTGCGAGCACCCCTGGTAAAGAGAGGTCATGGTTTGGTGCCGTGTCAGCGGCACTGGAGTAATCGGGGACTCCATCCAGTGCCGCTGACGCGGCACGCTTTCAGACGCATCGGGTTCCAGGGGTGCTCGCAAAAAGCGCTCGCACCCCTGGCTACCTTCTGGTCGCCGCTATCGCGGCGCATTGGATCTGGATGAACGCTGAATTCGTGTCAGCCTGCCCCGCGACCCTACTTCGGCGGCTCCAGCCTCTTCCGCGCTTCCGCGGCCCACGGCGAGGCCGGATCGCGCTCCAGATAGTCGCGCCACGCGGATCGGGCGGCATCGGAGTCAGTGCCCTTGATCGTTTCGGTGGCGATGGCGCGGTTCCAGGCCGCTTCCGGCGTCCTGCCGATGCGCCACGCTTTGTCGGCACTGCGAAGAGCTTCATCGTCCGTCTTCGGATGGACAGCCGTCCGATTCGACAGCGCTGCCGAGAGATCGTTCAGCAGCCGCGCGTCATTCGAATCATCGATTGCCTCGGCCACGCGGTGCCGGCCGGTCTCGGCCAGCAACGCCTCGTGCAGCGTATCGACGGCCGCGTCGGTATGACCGAGGAGCAGGTTGGCCACTCCGGCTGCATGAAGATTCGCGGGTGAACGCCGCTCGTTGAGCGAACGTTGTACGGACGCGGCAGCGGTCAGGAGACTGGCATTCGCGGGGTCCTTCATCGGATCGACCCTCTCGCCGCGCGTGCGGTGGACCATCGTTTGGTAAGGGAATCCGGAGATTCGGCCGGCGATCGTCCGCTGTTCCGGTGCCGCGTTCGCCAGCGCATCCAGCCCGCTGTCATGATGCGGGAGCAGGAAATCACGAACCGGCGTGACCAGGAACACGATCGCAAACGCTGCTGCCACCGCCGTGATGGCCACCGCCAGCCAGGCCTTCTGTGATGACCGGTGCGACCCATTCGGCGCCGCCGTGACCTCGGCCATCTCCGTCGCGCTCATGAAGACCGAATAGCATTCCGGGCAGGTGGCCATGTGAGCGATCACCTGGCCCCGCGTCTCGGGATCGAGACGGCCGTCGATGAATGCCGCGAGCGTCTCGTCCGAAGGAAAACCTGTGTGCTCCATCGCCGTCACTTTCTCAGTTGCCCTTTCGCCCTGCCGAGGCCTTTCACCGGTTTAGAGTGCCGGAGATCAGCTTTTCCCTCGGAGACCGAAAATGCAAACGAGAGCTCGTGGTCGGAATGGTTCATCAATTCGCACACATCAGCGGCGGCCATACCCGCCCGCTCCAACGCCAACCTCAACTGAAACAGCAATTTGTCGATGCGTTTATACAACTTCTTCCCGTCGACACCCAGCGCGCGTCCGATCTCCGGAACTTTCCGTCCGGCCCAGAAGCGCATCCTCAGGATCATCTGATCTTCGGGCTCCATCGACGCCATCACCGCGTCCACCATCGCCACGGCGCGCCGCGCCGCTTCTCCACGCTCGCCGCTGAACAGCTCGTTCTCCGGCTCGACGAACGGCCCATTCTCGGTGTTCTCGGCAGTGGCGACGAGCACCGGCCTCGGCTGCCGCACCGGCAGCCGAAGATAGATGGCGTTGACCTCGGCCTCGCTGAAGGCCGGCTCATTGCCACAGGTCAGGATGGATGTCGTCTCCGCGAACGTGAACCCCTCACGCGTGAGCAGCCGCTCCACGGTGATGCCTTTGTCTCCGAGCCGCTTGGCTGCCGCGGACGGACGCCACTTCCCCCACATCTGCACGCGGTACTGGAAGAACATCCGCTGGATCACCGTGGTCATGTACGTCGAGAACGCGCTGCGTCCCTCGAACTTGCGGATGATGGCGTAGTTGCTCTCGATCAGCTTGAACTTGACGTACGAGCCAAACTCCTCCCCCTCATCACGATCGATGCGATTGCGATGACAGACGTAGCTGATCGCCCGATCGATAAGGGTCAGGTTCGTGAGGAAGATATCCTCGGCGTCTAAAGGCTTCACGGGATTGTGCGGGGAAGTCTAGCAGTAAATCCGGAGCGTATGAGTGTCACGGACGCCACACCGTTGCCGGTGATATGAATCACGCCAGATGACCTACACCTGTCCGATGCATTCCGAGATCGTCCGCGACGAGCCGGGCACCTGCCCGCTCTGCGGCATGGCACTGGAGGCGAAGAGCGCAGCGACGAGTGGCGAGAGCGAGCCCGGACACGGCTGCGACACGCCTTCTCCTGCTGCCCAACGTCCCCCACAACAGACAACCGACAACCGACAACCGTCACAAACTTCCTACACCTGTCCGATGCACCCCGAGATCGTCCGCGACAAGCCGGGCGTCTGCCCGATCTGCGGAATGGCCCTCGAACCGGTGACGGCGTCGCTCGACGATGCGCCGAACGCGGAGCTGATCGACATGCAGCGCCGCTTCGTGATCAGCGTCATCTTCTCCATCCCTCTGCTGCTCCTCGGCATGGCGGATCTGTTCGGAGGCGCATTTCGCGAGCTGACGATGAAGCCGTGGCTGCCGTGGGTCGAGCTGGCCCTGGCCACACCCGTCGTCCTCTGGTGCGGCTGGCCGTTCTTCGAGCGGGCCGCGGCCTCGATCGTCTCCCGCAACCTCAACATGTTCACTCTCATCGGCATGGGCACCGGCGCCGCCTACGCGTACAGCGTCACGGCCACGCTCGTTCCCGGAGCCTTCCCGCCGTCGTTCCGCAACATGGGCGTGCTGCCGCTTTACTACGAGCCGGCCGCGGTGATCACGACGCTGGTCCTGCTCGGCCAGGTGCTCGAGTTGCGCGCCCGTGAGAAGACCTCGGGAGCCATCCGCTCCCTTCTCGGTCTTGCGCCGAAGACGGCCCGCGCGGTGATGGACGACGGCAACGAATCCGACGTCGACGTCGACGGGATCACCGCCGGCATGCGCATCCGCGTCCGTCCCGGCGAACGGATCGCCGTCGACGGCAGGGTCATCGAGGGAAGCGGCACCGTCGACGAGTCGATGATCAGCGGCGAGCCGATCCCCGTGGCGAAGGTGGCCGGAGACAACGTCACCGCCGGCACCGTCAACGCCAGCGGAGCATTCCTGATGAAGGCCGAGCGCGTCGGCGCCGACACGCTCCTGGCGCAGATCGTCCGGATGGTCGGCGAAGCGCAGCGAAGCCGCGCACCGATTCAACGCCTCGCCGACGTCGTCGCCTCGTGGTTCGTCCCGATCGTCATCGCCGTCGCCACCATCACGTTCATCGTCTGGTCGATCGCCGGCCCACAGCCGCGCTTCGCGCACGCGCTCGTGAACGCCGTCGCCGTCCTGATCATCGCCTGCCCCTGCGCCCTCGGCCTGGCCACTCCGATGTCGGTGATGGTCGCCACCGGCCGCGGCGCTACCGCGGGAATCCTCGTCAAGAACGCCGAAGCGTTGGAGCTGCTCTCGAAAGTCGACACGATCGTGATCGACAAGACCGGAACGCTGACGGAAGGGAAACCGAAGGTTGTGGCGGTTGAATTGGACCAAAGCCACCTAAGCATGGTGGCGGCCGTCGAACGTGCCAGCGAGCACCCACTCGCCAATGCCATAGTCGCAGCAGCCTCGGACATCGGAACGGCAACGGAAGTCGAGACCATCGCCGGTCAAGGCATCCGAGGCAAGGTCGATGGACATGACGTCGCCATCGGAAACGCCGCCTTCATTGGCGATGTCAGCGCCCTCGAAGAAAAGGCGAACGTCCACCGCGCCACGGGCGCGACGGTGGTCTTCGTCTCGATCGACGGCAAACCCGCCGGCCTGATCGCCGTGGCCGACCCGATCAAGCCGACCACCGCCGAGGCGTTGCGCGCGCTGCGGGAAAAAGGCATCGCCATCACCATGCTCACCGGCGACGCCCGTGCCACCGCCGAAGCCGTAGCCCGTCAGCTCGGCATCGACGACGTCGCCGCCGAGGTCCTTCCGGCCGCCAAGGAAAGCGTCGTACGCAAACTGCAGGAACAGGGCAAGCGCGTGGCCATGGCCGGCGACGGCGTCAACGACGCCCCCGCCCTCTCCCGCGCCGACGTCGGCATCGCCATGGGCACCGGCACCGACGTCGCCATCGAAAGCGCCCACCTGACCCTGGTCAAGGGCGACCTCCGCGGCATCGTCCGCGCCCGCAACCTCTCCGAAGCAATGATGCGCAACATCCGCCAGAACCTCTTCTTCGCGTTCCTCTACAACATTCTCGGCGTACCCATCGCAGCCGGGCTGCTCTACCCGTTCTTCGGCTTGCTCCTAAGCCCCATGATCGCCAGCGCGGCGATGACGTTCAGTTCTGTGACGGTGATTGGGAATGCGTTGCGGTTGAGGAGGGTGGGGTTGTGATGTTCGCAAGGCGTGCCATAGCCACGACGAAGGACATGAGCTCACGCGGAGACGCGAAGACGCGGAGGAGATGACGAGAAACTATTTTTCTCCGCGTACTCCGCGCCTCCGCGTGAGTCCTTAGACCAGAAGCAAACGCCACGCTATTGGTTGTGCCCCTGACCCGCGCGAGATCATCGCCACCACCTCCCCCGAGGGATGGCTCATCTCCCTGATCACGATGTCCGATTCCGTCATCACCACGACGGTGGACGACCGTGTACCGTATCCGCGCTCGAGGAGGGCGACGAAGACCTCTTCCTCGATCGGGCCGCCGCGCGGGGTGGTCAGGAAGCGCATCAGATCGTCGATGAGGTGACCTTCCAGCGCCTGCGCCATCGCTTCGCGGGCGATGATGATCTTTGGCCAGTCGACGGCGGCGGGGGCGTTGCTGATGGCGAAGATGCCGTCGTCGAGCAGGCGGGCGGGAGTGTCGGTGGCGACGTGGGCGACCGTCCGCCGGTCGCCGGCGATGAGGTGGAATCCGGCGTACTCCTCGGTGAGGATGCTCTCGGCGTATGCGAGCGGTGCGATGCGCGATCGAACGAAGTCGCCGACCAGGGCGCCGCGCGACCGAGGATTCGGCGCTTCATCGACTCCGCGGATGTTCGTCACCGCGGCGAAGCGGCCGTCGCGCGTCACCGCCAGCCAGCTTCCACCCGCGCGCAGGTCGCGGCCGCCGGCGATGCTCGGATCGTCGTCCCACTCGTGTAGAGAGCGGGTGGGACGATCGTAGAACTCGTCGCGGTTTGCGGCGATCACGATGGGGTAGCGCGCCGAGGCGTGGACGGCGATGGCGATGAGACACATGAGTCGCCGGATACTAACGCCGCCGAGCCGTGTGCGCCGGGCGGTTTGCCGTGCGCATCGGGCGGTTTGTCGTGCGCACCGGGCGCTTTGCCGTGTGAACCGGGAGGTTTGTCGTGTGCACCGGACGGTTTGTCGTGCGCGCCGGCTGGATTCACGTGCAGACCGCCCGGTGTACACTGCAGACCGCCCGGTGTGCAGCGCAAACCTCCCGGCGTACAGCGCAAACCTCCCGATGTACGCCGTGATCCGCCGGTGTGCAGCGCAAACCTCCCGGTGTACGCCGTGATCCGCCGGTGTACAGCGCAAAACCTCCCGGTGTACGCCGTGATCCGCAGGTGTACAGCGCAAACTTCCCGGTGTACGCCGTGATCCGCCGGTGTACAGCGCAGACCGGGCAAGCTCGATCGGCGCCGTTTTCGCCGCTAACGCGGGCGGGACGCCCGCAGTCCCAGGAGGTGCTTCTGCACCTTCCCCAGCGCGGTCCTCGGGATCGACTCCACCTGTACGAACCGGCGCGGAACTTTGAACGATGCCAGTTGCTCGCGGCAGCAGCGTTCGAGCGCGTCGGGATTGAAATCGGTGGCGACGATGAACGCCACCGGCACCTCGCCTCGTATGTCGTCCGGCTCCCCAACCACGGCGGCCTCGGCGACGCCGGGTTGTTCGAGCAGGAGCTCTTCGATCTCGCGGGGGTAGATGTTGAAGCCGCGGGAGATGATGAGGTCGGACTTGCGGCCGAGGAGCGTGTAGTAGCCGTCGTCGGAGCGCGTGGCCAGATCGCCGGTGCGGAACCAGCCGTCGGTGAAGGCGGCGGCGGTGGCGTCGGGGCGGCGCCAGTAACCGGCGAAGACATTCGGGCCGCGTACGAAAAGCTCGCCGTCCTCGATGCGAACCGAGATCCCGGGCAGCGGGAAGCCGACCGTTCCGGCGCGGCGCTCGCCGGCGTATGGGTTGCTCATGGTCATGAACGTCTCCGTCATCCCGTAGCGCTCGAGGATGGTGTGGTTGAAGAGCTCGCGGAAACGCTCGAAGACCTGCACCGGCAACGGCGCGGAGCCGGAGACGAAGAGGCGCATCGCCGCGCCGATCTCGCGCGCGGCTTCGGGCGGCGTGTCGAGCAGGCGGACGTAGATCGTCGGCACGCCGAAGAAGAGCGTCGGGCGAAAGTCGCGAAGCTCGTCGAGCGCCGTGCGGTGATCGAAGCGCTCCAGGAGGCGCATCCGGCACCCGCTGGCCAGCCAGCAATGAAGGCCGTTGCCGAGGGCGTGGATGTGGAAGAGCGGGAGCGCCAGGAGGAAGCGATCGCGGTCGCTGATCTGCCACATCATCGACAGGTTGCCGGCGTTGGCGGCGAAGTTGTTGTGCGTCAGCACCGCCCCCTTCGACGCGCCGGTGGTGCCTGAGGTGTAGATGATCGCCGCCGGCGTATCGCCATCGAGATCTTCGATCGGACGATCGTCGCGATCGAAACCGAGTTGCGACAGCTCGGCCTCGGTGATCATCCACCGCGGCTCGGCGTCGCCGGTGATGTGGGCGATTTCCCGGTCGCGATAAAGGACGTTGATCGGAACGAAGATCACGCCGAGCTTCACGCAGGCGAGATAGATGTCGACCAACTCGATTCGGTTGCCGAGGTAGACGCAGAGCCGGTCGCCCTTCGCCAGTCCGCGCGCGCGAAGCGCGTGGGCGACGCGATTGCTGCGGCGCTCGATCTCACCGAATGTGAATGACGCGCCTTGCCATTCGAGCGCAACCTCATCGCGGCGCGTAACGAGAGAAAGGTCGAAGAGGTGGAGGAGGTTCACGGAGTGATCATACGTACGTCGCACGCTGCTTGCAGTCGTGCTCCTCACGATGTTCACCAGGAAGCGCGCCATCGGCGCCGAACTGACTCCGGCCGGTACCGACTTCCGCGTCTGGGCTCCCGACCATCGCGCGGTCAGCGTCGTGCTCGACGATGCCGAACATCCGCTCGAGCGCGAAGCGGATGGTCACTTCAGCGGCGTCATCGCATCCGCGAAAACGGGAACCCGTTATCGCTTCCGCCTCGACAATGACCAGGCAACCTATCCCGATCCCGCCTCGCGCTTTCAGCCCGACGGACCGCATGGCCATTCCGCGGTCGTCGACCCGGAGTCGTACGAGTGGCGCGATGGCGCATGGCGCGGTGTCGATCCGCACGGCCTGGTCATCTACGAGATGCACATCGGGACGTTCACGCGCGAAGGCACCTGGCGCGCGGCGATCGAGCATCTCGAAGCGTTGCGCGAGATTGGCATCAATCTTCTGGAGGTCATGCCGGTCCATGAGTTCCCCGGCCGTTTCGGCTGGGGCTACGACGGCGTCGACCTCTGGGCGCCGGCGCATGTCTACGGCACGCCCGACGACTTCCGGGCCTTCGTCGACGCCGCGCACGCCCACGGCCTCGGCGTGATCCTCGACGTCGTCTACAACCACCTCGGTCCCGACGGTTGCTACCAGCGCCAATTCACGACGGCGTACTTCACGAAAAAGTACGTGAACGACTGGGGCGATTCGATCAACTTCGATGACGAGGGCTCCGCCGGTGTACGCGAGTTCTTCGCCGAGAATGCCGCCTACTGGATCGACGAGTTCCACCTCGACGGTCTGCGCCTCGATGCCACACAGTCGATCGATGACGCCTCGGAGGAGCACGTCCTGGCGCTCATCGCACGGCGCGCGCGGGAGGCGGCCAACGGCAGGCCGATCTTCATCGTCGCCGAGAACGAGCCGCAGGATGTGAAACTGATCGACAGCTCCGGCCTCGACGCACTCTGGAACGACGACTGGCATCACGCGGCCATGGTCGCGGCCACGGGATTCCGCGAGGCCTACTACACCGACTATCGCGGCACGCCCCAGGAGCTCGTCTCGATGGCGCAGTTCGGCTTTCTCTATCAGGGCCAGTACTACACATGGCAGAAGAGCCGGCGCGGCACGTCGTCGATCCATCTCCGGCCGGAGAGTCTGGTCTGCTTTCTCCAGAACCACGATCAGATCGCGAACTCCGCGCACGGCGAGCGGCTGCAATTCCTGACCACTCCGGGCCGCTATCGCGCGCTGACCGCGCTGCTGCTCCTCGGGCCGAATACGCCGATGCTGTTTCAGGGACAGGAGTTCGGATCGTCGTCGCCGTTCCTCTACTTCGCCGACCACAAGCCGGAGCTCGCCGAGGCGGTGGCCAAAGGGCGTACCGAATTTCTCGAACAGTTCCCGTCGCTCGTCGGCGAACGCTTCGCCAGTCCTGACGCGGTCGAGACATTCGAGCGATGCAAGCTCGATCACCGCGAGCGTCAGAAAAACGCCGACATCGTGGCCCTGCATCGCGATCTGATTCGCTTGCGAAGGGAGATGACCGGCACCGTTCGCGGCGCGGTCATCGGCGAGCGGGCCTTCGTCCTGCGCTACGAGGAGCGTCTGCTCATCGTCAACCTCGGCGACGAGCTCCGGCTCGACGTCATCGATGAACCGTTGCTCGCGCCGCCGAGGGAACATGATTGGGAACTGCGGTGGACAAGCAGCGACACCCCGGCAATCGAAATCAAGGAAACGTGGCGGATACCCGCGGCGATCGCAATCGTGCTTGGTTAGCGCTTCACGGGTTGTCGGTTAACGGTGATCGGTTGTCCGATGTTGGACAGCTCCGCGAAACAAACCGACAACCGATAACCGACAACGCGCGAAGCGCAGATTCACGCGGTCAGCAATTTCCCCGGCCAGGCGTCCTGCGCCTTGCGTATCCAGTGGCCGCTGCGGATCTCGGCCAGGCGTTCGGCGGTCGTATCGAAGACGGTCGTGTGAATATCGCCGCGGTCGCGGAACGCGGCGCGGCTGAGCGCTTCGACGCGACCGTCGGCGTGACGGATGAAGACGCGGTTGGCGTCGAGAATGGAGACGCCGAGGTCGCGCTCGAACTGGCGAAGGAGTCCGAACATCCGGTCGATCGAGCAGCCCGACGTTTCGCTCCGTTCATCGACGGCGATAGCCAGGAAACTGCCGAGCAGCAGGTCGCGCGCCGAGGTCACCGGCGTCCCGTGCGCCGCCCACTCGTCGAGAAACTGATCGACCGTGGCCAGCAGGCGCTGGCTCTTGCTTTCATCGAGAGACGGTGAGATGCCGAACAACCAGGTGCGGGCCTGATCGTCGAGTTGATTCATGTCGATTCGTGGCACGATATGCTCCCGTTTTTCGGGTTGATCATCCCATGAGCTTCGCAAAACTGATGCAGCGATTCAAAGGCGGCGTGCTCAACGGCGACCGGCCGCCGCAACAGCAGGACCCGCTGCGGCTGGCCACCGCCGCGGTGCTCCTCGACATCGGCTACGCCGACGGCACGCTGACACGCGAAGAGGACGACGACCTCCTCTCCTACCTCAAGCGCGCCTTCGCCCTCGACGACACGATGGCGCAGGAGCTGGTCAAGGCCGCGGCCGAGATCCGGGCCCAGACCATCGATCACTTCGCCCTGACGCATTTCATCCGCCGCAACGCCCCGCTCAACGACCGTATCGAGATCGTGAAGACGATGTGGCGGATGGCCTACGCCGACGGGCGGCTGACGGAGTACGAGAACTATCTCGTCCGCAAGCTGGCCGACCTGCTGGGACTCGAACATCACGTGATGATCGACGCGAAGGTGAGCGTGCTGCAGGAGCTGGGGTTGGCGACGAATTGAGGCGGGGTTGCGGGGTCTCGGGGTTGCGCGGTCTCGGGGTTGCGTGGTCTCGCGGTTGGTGAGTTGCTGGGTTCCTGAGTTTCTGGGTTCCTGAGTTTCCGGGTTGCTGAACCCTGCACTTTGCAACCTTGCAACCTAGCAACCTTGCAACCTGCAACCCAGCAACCCTGCAACCACCCACCGCGAGACCGCGCAACCTCGAGACCGCGAGACCCCGTAATACACTCCTTCCATGACAGAGACACACGATGTCGCCATCATCGGCGCCGGCCCCATCGGCCTGGAGCTGGCGGTGGCGTTCAAGCAATTCGGTATCGACTACATCCAGATCGATGCCGGCCAGATCGGCTCGACCATCGCCTGGTATCCGAGCGAGATGTTGTTCCATTCGAGCTCCGACCGGCTCGGCCTGGCCGGCGTGCCGATCCAGACGGCGACGCAGCAGAAAATAACGCGCGAGGAGTACCTGGCCTATCTTCGCGCGCTGGTGATGCAGTTCGGCCTGCAGGTGCGCACATATGAGCGCGTCACGCAGGCGTCGCGGCTGCGCGGCGGCGGCTTCGAGCTGGTGACCCGCGCGCTGGATGGCGAGCATCGCTATCGCGTGGAGCACGTCATCCTGGCCATCGGCGCCTTTCACGCGCCGCGCATGCTCGACATCCCCGGCGAAGAGCTGCCGCACGTCAGCCACTACTTCCACGATCCCCATACATACTTTGCGAAGAAGCTGCTGATCGTCGGCGGTCGCAACTCGTCGGTCGAAGCGGCGGTCCGCTGCCAACGCGCCGGCGCCGACGTAACGCTGAGCTACCGGCGCGACGACTTCGATCCGAAGGTGGTGAAGTTCTGGCTTCTCCCTGAAGTGCGCGCCCTCATTCGCGACGGCCGCATCCGCTATCTGCCACGCACCACGCCGATCGAGATCGGGAACGGTACGGTCTTGCTGGCGCCGGTCGGCGACGACGCGCCCCCTCTCGAGATCGACGCCGATTTCGTCCTGCTCCTCACCGGCTACCGGCAGGATCCGATGCTGTTCGATCAGCTCGGCGTCGAGCTGCGCGGCGACGACCGCCAGCCTGTTTACGACCCCGAGACGATGGAGACCAACATCCCCGGCGTCTTCGTCGCCGGCACCTCCGTCGCCGGAACGCCGCCGCGCAAGGTGACGGTGATCGTGGAAACGTGCCACGTCCACGTCCCTCGCATCGTGGCGGCGATCCAGGGAAAGCGCGTAGCGCTTCCGGATGGGGCGCTCGACGAATAGGCGACGGAGCGCTGGCGTCTCGCCGGCGTCTCGCCGCTGAGGTTAACGACGAACGTATCGCAAGCTCCCCGAACGGGGGCGAGACGCCCCCGGGCCAGCCGGCGAGACGCCAGCGCTCCGACCGCGAATCGTTGCTAGAACCTCACCCCCAGCGAAACCCTTACTGTCCTCGGCGTCTGATACGCCAGGTTGTTCAGCGGCTGGCCGAAATTCGAGGCCAGTTGGTAGTTCGCTCCTATGGCCGTGCATGTTGCCGCGGACGCGCCTTGCGGACACTGAATCGGCGTCTGCTTCGCCGGGTCGAACGGCAACAGTGCCGTCGACGTCGCGGCGGTGCTCACGGTCGTGCCGAGACGCTGCGGATCGAAGATCGCGGCGTTGTTGAAGGCGTTGAGAAGGTCGCCCTGCGCGAAGAGCTCGACGGAGGAGACGTGGACGCTGTAGCGGAGCGCGAGGTCCGTCGAGCGGATGCTCTCCGTTCGAAGCTCGCCGCGTCCGCTGAAGTAATAGAGGCCGTTGGGGACGGACGCGTATCCGAGGTTTGCCGGCGCGCCGGCATAACGCGTCAGGTTGATGGCGCCGGCGATCGAGTAGGGCAAACCGGAGTCGTAGCTCTGCATCAGCGTCCCTTCGAGCGAGCCCTTGCCGAGCGGCAGACGGTAACCGGCCCAGGCCCGGAGGCGGTGACGCTGATCGCCCTGCAGGTAGCCGATCGGCGCGACGCGGCTGTAGTTGAAATACTCGGGATAGAAAAGCGACGGATCGGTATTCGCAACCGCACCGGTCGTGCCGCTCTCGCCGTCATCGTTGCCGCGCAGCTTCGACCAGGTGTAATGCGTGCCGAAGTCGAAACGGCCCGGGCTCCAGCGCGTCTGCAGCAGCACGCCGCGATAACGCCGCTCGAGATTGCTGCTATTGCGGATCAGGCTCAGATCGACCGGGATGCCGAGGGGTGTGTTTGCCTTCTTCGTGGCGGTGGTTACGCTCGCGGCGTAGAAATCGCGCCAGTCGCGATGGATGTAGTCGGCCCGGACGAACCCCGTCTTCCCGATCTCCGTGCCGTAGCCGGCCGTGATCTCACGCACTGAGGGCGATGCCAGCGAGCCGTCGAAATAGGTCGAGAAGCCGGGGATGCTGCGCGAGCCCTGCGCGCGCAGATTGACCGCGGCGACGTTGCCGGTCCCTCCCTGCTGGCTGTTGAAGTAATCGAAGATGCGGCGGATCGCTTCATCCATCGGCACCGTCAGCCCGGTGTTGTTGATGGCCGGCCCGCGGTAGGCGAAATCGATCGCCGCCGCGTTGCCCGCGGCCTGATTCGACGAGGCGATGCTGTCGGCGATGCGCGAGGCGTAGTCGGCGAACGAGACGCTGATTCGCTGCCGCCCGTCGCCGCGGAGGTCGTACTGCGCGCTCAGGCGCGGCGAGAGCTTCTGATCGCGCGAGCTGACCACGCCGTCCGCATCGACGGCATGGTTGCGGTCGAAACGGACGCCGAGGGAGAGCGTCAGACGCGAGGCCACGCTCCAGGTGTCGTTAATGAACGCCGAGTCGGTGCGGAGATCGTTCTGATTCGCCGCCACCAGGATCGGATTCCAGCGGATGAACGTCCCGCCGCCGGTGGCGTTGGTCGGCGTGATCACGGGATAGATCACGCCGTCTTTCCACTGCGCCCGCGAGACGAAGATCGAGAAGTCGCTTCCCGACTGGTGATTGTTGGCGTAACGGCTCTCGGAAAAGCGGTCGACGCCGGCGATGAGGTCGTGGCTGCCGAACGATTTCGCGTCGAGGAAGTCGTGGGCCTCGAGCAGAACGTCGTCGTTGTTGCGGCGCTCGGCGTCGCAGACGGCGCAGAGGGTGGGCGAATGAAAGCGCGTGTTGTTGTTGGCGCGGTCGAGAAGGACCGTCCCCGCGATGAGATCGGTGGTCTGCGCGCCGGTGCGGTCGGAGAACTTGCGTGCCGAGTAGTGGCCTTCCAGCAGCAGGTTGGACGCGAGCATGCCGTTGTAGTGGACGGCCAGCAGCGACTCGGGATCGACGCGGGTGGTGAGGCTGGCCAGGTCGTAAATGTTGTTGGCGAAGCGCGCGTTGCTGCCGTCGGTGTTGACGCCAAACCACGAGGCGGCCACCGTCTGCCGCGCGCCGATCTGCCCGGTCAGTTTCGCTTCATATCGTTTCTGGTCATTCCCCTCGGCATAACTGATCGCCGGCGACGCGGGCGATACGGGATTCGTGGCCAGCGCGGGGATGGAAAGCGTCTGCCGCGCCGTGTCGTTCTTCGCCCAACGTCCCGCGCCGAAGAACCAGAGCCGGTCGCGCACGACGTAGCCGCCGAGGGTCCCCTCGCCGACGTGATTGAGATTGTTCTCGCGCGCCTCCCCCGCCGGCGACTGCGCCGACCACGACGGATTGCTCAGGGAATCGCGTACGGACCCGGCCAGCTCGTTGCCACCCGACTTGGTGATGGTGTTGACCACACCCCCGCTGAACCGCCCGTACTGTGCGGAGATGGCGCCGGTCAGGACGGTCGTCTCCTGGATGGCATCCTCGACATACATCGGCCGCATCTGCCCGCGCGTGTTCTCCGTGACGACGACACCGTTGACGAGCACGAGGTTGTCGTACCCCGGCCCCCCGGCGATGGCCAGCTCGCCGTTCCCCAGCGTGTTCCCGCTGACTCCCGGCGCAAACTGCGCCGTTGCAAGCTGATTGCGGAGCACAGGCAGCCGTTCGATGAAGGGCAAGGTCATGTTCGTCGAGACCTCGGGAGTCTCGATCACCGAGGGGGCACCGGCGGTGACGGTGATCATGTCGCCGGCCGCTTTCATGACCGTATCGACTCGCGTGACCTGTGACAGCCGCAGCGTCGTCTGGCGTGACATCGTCACCATCCCGGAGAATGCGAACGAGATCTTGTAGACCCCCGGCGGGAGCGCCGAGAAGTCGTACGCGCCATTCTCCCCGGTCACCGTGACACGCGATCCCTGCAACTCCGGAGACGTGACCGTGACCGTGGTGCCCGGAAGGGGGTGCCCCTCGGCCGATACGACTCCGGTCAACGACGCGCTGGTCTGGGCGAGAAGGGGGATGGCGAAGAACGAAACCACACCTGCCAAAGCCGCAATGGCTCTCTTCATTTAGATGGTCTCCGGATGAATTGATGGACGGCCCGATGATAGCAACAGAACCGGTCTCACGCGGAGACGCGGAGACGCGGAGAAAAAAACTCTCCCTCCGCGTCTCCGCGCCTCCGCGTGAAAACGTCTCTCTTTTCCTTGTGGCCCACGTCGTTGCAGAATGCCTCCTCAACTTAGGGGGAAACATGAAAAAGAACTGGATCGCGTGCCTGTTCCTCGTCGCATTCGCGACGACAACCTTCGCCGCGCCGGCGACGCCGAAGAAATCGACGACGACGACACCGGCGAAGACGGTGGCGGAGAAGGTCACGTCCGTCGAAGGGATCACGGAGTACGACCTGCCCAACGGCTTGCGCGTCCTCCTCTTTCCCGATCAGACCAAGCCGACGGTGGTGATCAACCTCACCTACCTCGTCGGCTCGCGGCATGAGAGCTACGGGGAGACCGGCATGGCCCATCTCCTCGAGCACATGATGTTCAAGGGGACGCCGTCTCACGGGAACATCCCCCAGGCGCTCAAGGCGCATGGTGCCAACTACAACGCCTCCACCTGGTTCGACCGGACGAACTACTTCGAGATCCTTCCGGCCACCGACGAGAACGTCCGGTTCGCCCTGGAGCTGGAAGCGGATCGGATGATCCACTCCTTCATCGCCCGCAAGGACCTCGACTCCGAGATGACCGTGGTGCGGAACGAGTTCGAGGCGGGCGAGAACGATCCGGAGAACATCCTCGACGAGCGCGTTCTCTCCACCGCCTACCTCTGGCACAACTACGGGCACTCCACCATCGGCTCGCGCGCCGACATCGAGCGCGTTCCCATCGACCGCCTGCAGGCCTTCTGGCGCAAGTACTACCAGCCCGACAACGCCGTCCTGCTCGTGGCCGGAAAGTTCGACGAAGCAAAAACGCTGGCCGAGGTCGAGAAGATCTACGGCGCCATTCCAAGACCGTCACGGAAACTCGAGGAGCCGTACACCGCCGAGCCGGCGCAGGACGGCGAACGCTCGGCCACGCTGCGCCGCGTCGGCGACGTCCAGGCGCTCGCCGTCGCCTATCACATCCCGGCGGAGTCCCATCCCGATTCCGCCGCGGTCCAGGTCTTGAGCAGGCTGCTCACCGATACCCCCTCCGGCCGGCTCTACAAGGCGTTGGTGGAGACGAAAAAGGCCACCTCGGTATCCAGCTTCCTCCCCGGCCTGCACGATCCCGGCTTCGTCATCCTCCACGCGGAAGTGCGGCAGGAGCAGTCGCTGGATGAGGCGAAACAGATCTTCCTCAAGACCATCGACGAGCTGAAAGCGACGCCGCCGACGAAGGAGGAAGTCGATCGGGCACGGACCGGCCTTCTGAAGAACATCGACCTGACTCTCAATGCCGCCGACCGCGTCGGGATCGCGCTCAGCGAGTCGATCGCGGCGGGCGACTGGCGTCTCTTCTTCCTCAACCGCGACCGCATCCGCAAAGTCACCCCGGAAGACGTCCAGCGCGTCGCCAACGCCTACTTCCTGCCGTCGAACCGGACCGTCGGCGAGTTCATCCCCGACAAGAAGCCGCTCCGCGCGGAGGTTCCCCCTTCGCCGGACGTGGCGGAGATGGTCAAAACGTACAAGGGCGATGCCGCCATCGCCGCCGGTGAAGCATTCGATCCGTCCCCTTCGAACATCGAGTCGCGCACGACCAGAACGACCCTCCCGGGCGGGCTGAAAGTGGCTCTGCTGCCCAAGAAGACCCGCGGCTCGACGGTGAATGTGGTCGCCGCGCTGCACATCGGCGATGAGAAGAGCCTCATGAATCGCTCCGCGGCCAGTGTGGCCGCGGCCGACATGCTCATGCGCGGCACGAGCAAGCACACGCGGCAACAGATCAAAGACGAGATCGACCGCCTCAAGGCTCGGGTGAACGTATCCGGCGGAGCGGCTCAGATCAACGTCTCGGTCGAGACCACACGCGAGAACCTCCCGGCCGTGCTGGCCCTGGTCGGCGAGGTTCTCCGCGACCCGATCTTCCCCGCCTCGGAATTCGCACAGTGGAAGCAGGAGGAGCTTGCCCAGGCCGAGCAGCAGCGCAGCGATCCGCAATCGGTCGGATTCACCGCCTTCCAGCGGCATATGAATCCCTACCCCAAGGGGGACATTCGCTACACGAGCACGGCTGACGAAGACATCGCCGACGTCAATGCGCTGACGCTCGATGACGTGAAGAATTTCTATTCGACGTTCTATGGAGCATCCAACGCCGAGGTCGCTCTGGTGGGCGACTTCGATCCGAAACAGGTGACGGCGCAACTGACGGAGCTGGTCGGTACGTGGAAGAGCGGCACACCGTTCGTGCGCGTACCGCGCCTCTATCAGGACACGCCGGCCACCAATCAGTCGCTGGAGACGCCGGACAAGGCCAACGCCGTCTTCGTGGCCGGCGTGAATCTCACCCTTCGCGACGACGATCCCGACTATCCCGCCCTGGTCCTCGGCAATTACATTCTCGGCGGCGGCACACTCTATTCGCGGCTCGGCAATCGAATTCGCCAGAAGGAAGGTCTGAGCTACGGCGTCGGATCGAACATCCAGGCCAGTCCGTTCGATAAGGCCGGCAACTTCACCACCTTTGCCATCTACGCCCCGCAGAACGCCGCGAAGCTCGAGACCGCCTTCAAGGAAGAGGTGGACAAAGCGGTGAAGGAAGGCTTCACGGCGGCGGAGGTCGCAGAAGCAAAGAAAGGTCTGCTGGAAAACCGCAAGGTGCAGCGTGCGCAGGATTTCTTACTCTCCCGCACGCTGGGGACCGGGCTCTTCACGAATCGAACGCTGGCCTGGGATGCGGCGATGGACAAGAAGATCTCCGAACTGACGCCGGAACAGGTGAACGCCGCCATCCGTAAATGGATCGATCCGTCGAAGATCTCCATCGTGAAGGCGGGGGATTTTGCAAAGTCTGCTGCGGCACCGAAGCCGTAGGGGCTTTCGATACGCGAGTGGCGGCCCGAATCGAGGCCGCCACTCGCCGCTGGCAGAAAGGACTCCACGGCTGGCACGGAGCAGTCAGGGTGACACGGACGCACTATTACAAACCTCCCTGTTCTCTCGGCATCCTTGCGCTTCAGCGAATCTCGCTGCTGCAGCACCTTCCGCTCAAACCTGTTTCTGCCGCGCGCATCACTTCGCGACCTTCGTTAGCAACGCACTTGAGCCAGGGATCATCGGCTGCGTGAACCGCCGAGCGGTGACGAACCGTCGTTAACGGTGATCGCGGCCGCGGATGGAACTCGTGACGGATGCGGACCGAGGACATCTGATTCGTGCGGTCGCCATCTTTTTGTAACGATGTCCACATTGCCTTCACTATCTTTAGACAAGCTCGTCATTTCGGCGAGTTATGAATGAAGGAAGGCTCCATGCGTTCATCCTGCCTTACCGCGTTTGCCGTTCTCGTCTGTGCCTCTCTCTTTGCCGAGAATCCCACAGCGCTCGACTTCCGGAGATCGAGCGCTGATCTACGACTCGTCAAGACGCTCGTCCGCCCGCCGAGCGGAGCGACGCCGGCGCTCTTCGATCTCGTGGTCACGAACTACGGTCCGAATACAGCGGCTGGTCCGATCACGATCGATGATCAGGTACCGCAGCCTGCGACGCTCGACACCAGCGGCGTTCCGGCACCGTGGAACTGCGTCGGCAATAACACGTCGCATGCCACCTGTGTCCACCCCGGGCCGCTCACGGTCGGAAACAGCCTCACCATCACGTTGGGACTACAGAGCAACGGCGAAGATGGATCCATCAGCAATTGTGCGTACATGTACTCGCCGGCGTTCGATCCCGATCTGAGTAACAACAACGATTGCGCGTGCGTAGACTTTAAGCTCTGCCGCGACGTGACGATTGACGTGAGCACCGGCGTGGTCGACACCAATCCGCTAGCGTTCGGCGCGACCGATCCGCGCTGGGTGGTGACAAAAACTCCTGGGGGATCGACGCCGCCGGCGGTCGTTGTCGCGGAGCCGAACTTCGTGGCGCTTCCCCCAGCGCAATGGATTACGGCCGACACCTCGACCGACGCGGCAGCCGGTGAGTATATCTACGATTTTTCATTCACCCTGGGCCACGAGTTCGACGGCCGCGTCCCCTGCCAGGTCAACGTCCAGTATGCGGTCGACAACGAAGCCGCCTTCTTCCTCGACAATGCCTCGACGGCGTTCACGATGACACCAGGTTTCACGACATTGCCCGGCAACACCAGCTCCTTCACAACCGTGCACACCGGCCTGGGCTCGCTACCTGGATCGTTTGGCAAGCACGTGCTTCACCTGCACGTCATCAATGGCGGCGGTTCCAACAGCAGACAGGCGCCTGCCGGCCCGACCTCGGTGATCGTAAGAGGCAGCATCTCCTGTTCTTGCTCGCTGCCCCCCACTTGCATCGGTCTCACCTGTTTTTGATCGCTTGGTAATATCGAGTACCTAGCTCGCATGGGTAGATCTGAGGCTACCGGGACGGGCTATCAGGTCAGGCTTAAAGCCTACTGCAGTAGGCTTTAAGCCGACTTTTGATAGCTAAGCTCAAGCTAGATCACGGTGGTCTCCTCGGCCTCCGGCGGCTGCTCGCTCTTCCTGAAGTATCGGCGACCGACGAACGTGAACTGGAATCCGAGACACAACGATGTACCGAACAGCAGAAGCCGGCCTACATTTGTCGGATCTGCCAGCAACACCTTCGTCGTCGCTCCGGCGTACGCGAAATCGAATTTGGCGATGACGAACCCGCCGACAAACGCGGAAACGGCTTTGCCATAGTCCGTGAACTCGCGCCTCTCTTCCGGATTGAGCGGGGAGACCAGCATGCCTATGCACCACCCCAGGATGCCGCCGAACAGACATATCGGGATGTTGAGCCACCACACGGGAATTTGTGCCGCTATGAAAAAACAGGCGGCATAGGCCAGGACTCCCAGGACATAGCCGCTGATCAGTTTGAAGCGGTCCACTTTGTCGATTGGCCACGACTCTTGACCGTTCGTTTGGTTGCCCATTTCGTCAGCCTCCTCTCTTTTTCGGCTCTTTGACGATTCGATCCGAGGCGTTGGGTTCAACATCCGCAACGTTCGCGAGGGCAGCGGCAAACCTGCCACGAGCGCCGCGAACCGCTCGCGCGTGCAGATACTCTCCGGTCATCATCGCCGAGATCTTTTCTGCGACTGCCGAATTGATGAATTGATCGATCGAGACGCCCTCGCGCTCGGCAACCTCAACGAGCCTTCGGTGCAGAGAATCCAGCAAACGCACGGTCAACGCGCTCATTTCGAACCTTCCCGTTCGGGGTGCCTCCCCGAGTTTTCCATCCTTGCCCTTCGGCACGGCCTGCGTCATTATTGCTCCGCTTCAGCCCCACATCACGACGATCAGCGAGGAGGTTCCTATGCCTTTTCAGGTTACGGTTCAGCGCGAAACGGCGCCCATCGGGTTCGATCCGAGCGATCTCACCGACGCGAAGGCGGGCGATGCGGTCTTCTGGCTCAACGCCGACCATCACACCACCCATCAGATCTGTCCGAGGGATGGTGTGGCAGGCGACTGGGGGGATCCGGTGGCGCCGCAAGCGTCATCGATGCAGGTCAACGTCCCGGCCGCCGGCGTCTATCCCTATCGATGCGCCCTCCACGACGACGAGACCGGCACGCTCACGGTCACATAGCAAAGAAAGAGGATCTTCATGACAGCCATCGATGACTTCTCCGAAGACCTGTCCGGCGATGAATCAAATCTGATCGAGCACCCCGACAGGCGCGAGTTCCTCGGCCTTGCCCTCGGCGCGGCCGGCGGCATCGTCCTCTCCCCCCTCTTCCCGCGCATGGCCTGGGCGCAGAACGGCGCGTCCTGTCCGGCACCGTTCAACGAGGATTTGCTTCCCGTCGGCGAGATCAGGAGCGTCAACGGCTTCCTTCGCGGCATCATCGACACGCAGTACGAGCTGCGGAAGGTCATCGAATACAACGGCACCCTCGCCGCTCCCGCCTACAAATGCCGCGAGCATCCGCTGCGCACCTATCACGGCTATCAGGGCTTCGGCGAGATGAAGAAGCCGGTGACGAAGATCGGCGAGGCCTATCCCGGTCCGACTCTTCGCGCGCGCGTCGGCGAGACCGTGCAGCTCATCTTTCTCAACCGCATCGATCCGCAGAAGTTCCCTCAGACCTCGGTGACCAGCGTCAAAGACCAGTGCGACACCTCATTCGTCGTCACCGGCGGCAAACGTTACCCAGGGGCGAACGAAACCTTCCCGAACTGCTTCCACGCCTCCAACACCACCAACCTGCACTTTCACGGAACGCACGTCACACCCGGCACCTTCGGCGACAACGTCCTGATCGGCGTCCTTCCCAATCCGAAGATCGACGTCGCCGCGGCGGTGGCGGCGTGCAAGAAGGTCTTCGACGCGCCGGGTCATGGGGAGCACGGCTCCGGCAAAGTCCTGCAGCACGTTGCGGCGCTGGCGCTGCACTCGCTGCTCGAAGGAGCGAAGAAGTCGGGCAACACCCAGCTCGCCGAACAGATCCAGGCCGCCATCGACGCCAATCGCGCGAACGTCGCCGCCGGCGAATGGCCGCAGTACTGGCCGGGCTTCTACGTTCACCACTTCCAGCTTCCGCTTCCCAGCGGCGTGCCCGGCAAGTTCCCGGTGATGGGACAGTCGCCCGGAACGCACTGGTATCACTGCCACCAGCACGGCTCGACCACCATGCAGATTCTCAACGGCATGGCCGGGCTCTTCATCATCACCGGCGACTACGACGACAAGCTCCTGGTCCTCGGCGGCGGCACGGTGGCCAAGCCGAAAATCAAAGAGCAGGTGATGATCCTCCAGCTCTTCTCCGAGCAGCCGAACCTGGTGAACGCCACGCCCGCCGCACTCGTTCAGGTCAACGGCCAGGTCGTTCCCACCGTGCGCATGAAGCGCGGCGAAGTGCAGTGGTGGCGCATCGCCAACGCGGCCATGAAGGCGCACGGCATCGACCAGTACCTCTTCATCAGCCAGGCGGTCCTCGACGGACTGCAGAACAAGACCATCCCGCTCGTCAAAGGCGTCCCGCCGCCCTCGGCCGACGGGAGCGTGCCGTCGCTGAATCAGACCGCGCAGGACGGCGTGCAGTTCGATTGGCAGAATTACGTTCGCCGCGCGCAGTGGCCGCCCTCGGCGACGGCACCGAGCACGACGCCGAATCCGAAGACTTTCCATCTCGCCCCCGGCAACCGCGCCGATTTCCTGGTCAAAGCGCCGGCCACCGACGGCACGGCCTATCTCGTCTTCTGGCCCGAGAAAAACTCAGGCGGCTTCAACGACGTGAACAAGAACGTCGTGGTGAAGGTCATCGTCGCCGGCGATCCGACCACGGAGAACACCTCGCTGCCGACGGAGGCGCAGTACCCGAAACTGCCGGACGACCTGGCCGACATCACCGACGACGAGATCAACGAACGGCGACGCAGGCTGACCTTCAGCATGAGCAAGGCCCCCGGACCAGGCGGTGGAACGAGGGTCGATCCGCCGGAGTTCTTCATCGACGGCAAGCAGTTCAAGGAGGGGACCATCGATCAGGTCATGCTGATGGGCACCGCCGAGGAGTGGAACCTGGTGAATACCTCACCGGGCGGGACGTCGCATCCGTTCCACATCCACATCAACCCCTTCCAGATCACGGAGATCTTCGATCCGGCCACGATGACCGAGCCGAAGGTGATGGAGAAGCCGTGGGTATGGGGCGACGTGATCTCGATCCCCGCATCGGCCATACCGGCCGGTTCGACGACCGCCGTGCCGGGACACGTGAAGATCCGCAGCCGTTTCGTCGATTTCCCCGGCAAGTTCGTCCTGCACTGCCACATCCTCGGCCACGAAGACCGCGGCATGATGCAACTGGTGGAGGTGGTGGACAACCATACGGTGATCAAGCACCACTAAAGGGGTAAGAGCCTTCTGGAATAGGCTCAGGGACTACCGGGGTAGGTTTCAAGCCTACTGGAATAGGCTCAGAGACTACCGGGGTAGGCTTTTAGCCTACTGGGGTAGGCTCAGAACCTACCGGGGTAGGTTTAAAGCCTACCGGAGTAGGTTTAAAGCCTACTGGGGTAGGCTTAAAGCCAATTCGGGGTCGCTCAGTGTCTCCTGGAGTGGACACCCGTCACTCAACTCAACCGGGGCGTCCAATCCAGGTCGATCCCTACGGCTCCGGACAATACGAACCGAACCCGCTGGCGCGCTCGCGGCGTTCGAGCGTCGAGATGCGCTCCGGCAGAACGCCCAACTTGACTAGTTGCGGGTGATACTCGTAACGGATGCGGACGGAGGCCACCGGGTTCGGGTCGAGATCGATGTCGACCATCTCGATCTCGTGCCGCTCTTTTGATCCCATCCCGGTCGCGGCGTAGTCGTCGGCCGCGTCGCTTCTCTGGGCCTTCTCGGATGGTGCGGGGGCGGCAGAACTGCCGGGGGCGCTGTTCATGGCACCGGATCTCCCCTCGCCGAACGACGGCCGATACATCTCGACCTCATGACGGCGCTCGCGGAAATAGACGGCCTCGATCACGCCGAGGTTCTCCGTCTGTCCGAGCGAAGCACCGTAGGAATGACGCTCGCCGGTGAAGAAAAAGCTGCGCGCGGCGCGGTTGCTGACCTGCCAACCGGAGATCACGGTCGACTCATACGGCTCCAGCACCCACTTCGAAGCGTTGCGGGCGTCGGTGTGTTTGGCGTCGATCGTGTTCAACCCATCGACCGAAAGGGCGACGGCGACGCGATACGGTGTGGGGTTGGTGATCCGCAGGCTGTAGCTCGCTCCGCGGACTGCCTCGATGTAGACCGTTCCTCGGTGGACGTACTCCGCGCGCGGAGCATCGTCGACCAGAACGTTGACGGCGAATCCGGACGTGCCCGCCGCAAAGGATTGACTGGAACAAAGTGCGAAGAACAGCAGGGCCACGATCATTCGGTGTCTCATTGCATCCTCTGGGGAATGAGACACCGATGTTGGGGAAAAGAAACCTCATCCGCAGATGGCGCAGATGGGACGCAGATAAGACCGTCTCATCTATCTGCGTTTGATCTGTGTCATCTGCGGATTGGCTTTTATCTCAGCACGGCCCGCCGCTTCGCCGCTCCCAACTGGTTCACCGTGAACGGCTGGCCGGCGATGGTGATCGTGCCGGTGCGGGGGTTGGCGCTGGCGTTCGCGGCGATCGAGTAGCTCACGGTTCCGTTGGCGGTACCGCTGCCGCCGGCGGTGACGGTGATGAAGGAGTCGCTGGTGGTGGCAGTCCAGGGACAGCCGCTGTCGGCGATCACGCTGATGCTGCCTGTGGCCGCGGCAGACGGCGGACGGATGCTGCTCGCCGAGAGCGTGTAGCTGCACGATCCGTCGAGGGTCAGGTTGGCGCGGGCGCGGCCGCCGGTCTCGCGGTAGAAACGGCTCTGCCAGCGGAAGAGCACGTTCTGGAGTTGCTGCAGTTGCGCGTCACTCACGTTCTCCCCGCTCCGCTTGACCACGAACGTCGGGACGCGGAAGACACGCGTCTGTCCGGCGGCGTACGCCGGCGTGCGCGGGCCATTCGCGGCCACGATCTGGTCGATGGTGATTTGCGACGTCCCGCTGTCCTGCACGAACGTGATGGGCGTGACCTCGGCCGGCGAGGCCAGGCCGAGGAAGTACATCTCCGCGCGGCTGTAGCCGAAACGCGGCGCCGTCAGTGAATACGTCCCGGCGATGCTTCCGCCCATCACCGAAATCGTGGAAAGACCCGACTCCGTGTCTGGGAACATGCTCGGATTGGCCAGGCCATTGTTCGGATGCGCGCCGCCGAAGCACGGCACACCGGCGTCGCGCCAGGGCCCCTTCACGACGCCGTCGACATCCTTGTAGTCGGCGTAGAGGACGCACTCGTGACCCAGCTCGTGCGTGAGCGCGATCTGCGTCGTGGTCTCGCTGTCCAGCGACTCGCCGATGGCGGAAAACTCGGCGCCGTAGTGGCAGTCGCACTCGGTGCGCGCCGGAATCGTTCCCGCGCCGGTCACGCTCTTCTGCCGCGGATACGTCCCCGCGTAATTCGCATGGCGCAGGCCGTCGTCGTAAATCGTCGGGAAGAAGCGGAAGCTGTCGACGTTCTGCCCGCGGCTGACGAGGTACGCGGCGATCGACTCGCGGATCCGATCGGTATCCCACACTCCCGGCATGTAGTGAAACACCTCGGCCGGCACATCGACGGACGCTCCCACCGCGAACGGCAGAATCGAATGCCGCGGGACGAACGTCAGCGGCAGCGTCTGCGTGATCGTCCCCTCCACGAAACCAGCGCCGCCGAAGCGCGCGCTCTTGATGGCCCAGGTGTTGTTGCCGGACTGGTTCAGATACGGCTCGAGACTGGAGGCCGGCATGCGGAACGAGAGCGTGTCGCCATTCAGCTTGATCTCCCACGAGCCGATCTGCGCGGATGGAAAGTCGGGGATCTTCGGCGTCGAAACGACGAGGAACGGCGCGAAGCCCGGACTCACCTGCACGCCGGCCGCCTCGACACCGTTCAGGAGCAACGTGTAGCGGAAGTTTTCCGTCGCCGCGGGCGTCGGAACCGCCACCAGCTTGAGCGTGACACCGGCGATGATGCCGCCGTAGTCGTCGAACGACGCGCTGGCAGCCTGCAGTTGCACCGGGAGGCCGGGCGCGTTCACCGCACCGGCCGTCTGGCTCGTCTTCGTCTCGGTGCCGGTATTGAAGCCGATCAGACCGTCGTCGACCGGCAATGATTGATACGAGAGCTGCATCTCGCCGCTATCGAAGAACAGCTCGATCTGGAACGTGCACGGCGTCGCCGAATGACGGCTCTTGAGATTCTGCCAGGTGATGACCACCGAGCCTGGCTTGTTCTTGGTGATGATGCGCGCGGTGTTGGGATAGTTGAAGAGCTCATACCAGACCGCGACGATCGGCTGGATGTGAAACATCGAGCTGACCACCGTCGGGTCGTAGTTCACCGTCGTCGAATCGGCATCGCCGAAGGCGACCGCGCCCCAGGTGGAGATGCTCAGCTTCGTGTACTGCTTTCCGGCGAAGGTGAACGGAGCCGGGAGCGTGTAGTGCGGCGGCAGATAGTTTGCGTCGAGAAATCCGACGATCGGCCTTTTCGCCCCGTCGTAGGCGATGACGCCGGTCGACGGATCATCGAACTGGAAGGCCACCCTCCGTACGGTGAAGGTGTTGTTCGCCGTCGGAATGACGCGGAAGGTTGCCGGCGCCAGGAGGTCCGAGGGATAGCCCGGCCAGTACGAGTTGCCGTCGTCCGCGAGGATGCCGATCCCGCGCGAGACGGTGAAGCTCGAGAGAGGCAGCGGCGCCGCCTCCCCTCTCGGCGTCCGCGCCTCGGTGGCCCGGACGTGCGCGGGAGACGTTGGGTTGATGACCTCGAGCGACTGCGCCGCGAGAGAGGAAGATAGAAAAAGCGCAACAAGACCGACGGAGGCGGAAGGAGGCATCGATCACTCTCCTGGTTACTTCGATGAACGCGGAACGCGTAAACGATAGCCCCGAGGCGGCGGTCAAGGCAAACGAGCGCAGCGAACGGAGCGCTGGCTGTACGGAGCGCTGGCGTCTCGCCGGCTGGCCCGGCGGCGTCTCGCCGCCGGTCTGGAAAGACACGGAACATTCGCTGGTAACCCTCCTCAGCGGCGAGACGCCGCTGGGCCAGCCGGCGAGACGCCAGCGCTCCGACTGACTCAATCCCTC
>Ga0247680_1000120_pt1 | contig 33849 bp, 28 predicted proteins | sample CNK21_metaG_FD_182803 | JGI IMG/M metagenome (GOLD analysis project Ga0247680, IMG submission 182803) | Soil microbial communities from Purdue University Martell Research Forest, Indiana, United States - CNK21 | ecosystem: Environmental > Terrestrial > Soil > Temperate forest > Bulk soil...
CTCCGGCCTCGGGCTGGCGCTGATCATCGGCAGCACTACGGTCGCCTTCACGTTCAAGGGGATCTCGATCGTCCTGGCGCTGATCATGATGCGCGGCGGTTTGCTGATCATGGCGCCCGTCATCGACGTGGCGTACAAGCGGCGAGTGCGCTGGTTCTCGTGGGCGGCGCTGGTCATCAGCTTCGCCGCGCTGGCTGTTTCGTTTGCCGCGGCGAATGACTACTCGCTCCCGCTCTTGGCGGCGCTGAATCTGGCCGTCTACCTGACCGGCTACCTGCTCCGAACGCCATGCATGACCAGGCTGGCCAAAGTGCACGATCCCGAAGTGACGCGAAGGTACTTCGTGCAGGAGGTGCTGGTTACGATCATCCTCCTGCCGGCCATTCCGGCGGTGGCGGCGCTCTTCGGCGGCAGCCCCACCGCGCTGGCGCTCCGCCGCGGCTTTACCACCTTCTGGAGCTTGCACCCGGCGGCGGTCCTGCCGGTCGTTCTGATCGGGGTCTTCTACGCCAGCCACAACATCTTCGGAACGCTGATCTATCTCGACGGACGGGAGAACACGTTCTGCGTGCCGCTCTTCTGCGGCGCCAGCTTCCTGGCCGGCTTCAGCGCGGTCTTTGTGCTTTCGAAACTGTTTGCTTTCCCGGCTCCGCCGGCATCGCAGCTCGTCTCGGCCGGGATGATTCTCTCCGCTCTTCTGTTGCTGTCGCCATTCCATCACCGGATCGAGGACGCGTGGGCGTTCGTGACAGGCGACCGCCTTCGCGGCGCGACGCTGGTGACGGTGCGGGAGCGGCTGATCCTCTTCGTCTGCAGCGGCAACACCTGCCGTTCGCCGATGGCGGCGGCGATCTCCAACGCCGAGGTGGCTACGCGGCTGGGCCTGTCGCCGGCCGCCCGCGTTCGCGCGGAGAGCGGCGGGCTGACGCCGCGCACCGGCGCGCCGATGACCAGCGAATCGCACGATGCGCTGCGGGAGATGTCTATCACCCCTGCTCGGCATGAAGCGCGGCCGCTGACGGCGGAGCTCATCGCCGCGGCGGACGTCATCTATTGCATGACGGAGTCGCAGCGGGCGATGCTCGTGCAGCAATATCCGGAGGCGGCGGTGAAAGCGCAGACTCTCGATCCCGGCGGCGACATCCCCGATCCGATCGGGCATGGATACGATGTCTACGCCGAGGTGGCGCGCCGTATCCAGAGTCTGGTGCGCATGCGCTTCGACGAGATGGGAATCGTTGCCGGCGAGGCCAGGGGCTGAACCATGGCGATGCGATTCCACTGGAGTATGTCGTCGGCCGGCGAGGAGCTGAAGGGGGCCAAGGCGCGCGGGGCGGTTTCAGGAATCCCGAACCTCGACGCCCACGTCCGCTTCTGCAGGCAGGCCGAGGAGTGCGGGATCGAGTCGCTGCTGACGGCGTTCGGTTTTCATCGCGCCGATCCGATCGTGCTCGCCGCCGCCCTCGGCATGCTGACCACGCGCATCAAGTTCATGGTGGCCGTTCGTTCCGGCGTCTGTTCACCGACGCTCTTCGTGCAGCAGGTGAACAGCGTGGCCGCGGTCACAGGCGGACGCATCTGTCTGAACGTCGTCGCGGGGCATACACCCGAGGAGCAGAAGTACTACGGCGATTTTCTGGCGCACGACGAGCGGTATGAGCGGACCGACGAGTTCCTCACTGTCTGCAACGCCTTCTGGAAAGGCTCGGGCGAAGTAAACTTCGCCGGCAAGTACTACACGGTGGAGAAGGGGAAGTTGAGCACGCCATTCGTCGCTCCCGACAGGACCTCTCCGGAGATTTTCCTCGGCGGCAACTCCGCTCCCGGCGAGCGCCTGGCGGCGAAACACGCCGACTGCATGTGGCGCCTCCCCCAGCCGGCGGCGGCGATGCGCGACCAGGTCAAGCCGCTCCTCGACGGCGGCATCGAGGTCGGCATACTGGTCTCGCTTCTCGTACGCGAGACGCATGAGGAGGCAATCGAAGCGACCGAGCGCCTCATCGCACGCTTCGACGGCGCTCCGCGGAGGACGCACGAGGAGTTCGCCCGCAAGTCGGACTCGGTGGCCTTCACCTCGACGTACAAGCTGGCCAATGCCGACGACTGGCCGGCGCCGTATCTCTGGACCGGCGCGGTGCCCTACATGGGCGCGCCGTCGGTGGCCATCGTCGGCTCGGCGGAGGAAGTGACGGAGGCGCTCTTCACCTATCGCGACGCGGGCGTCACCCAGTTTCTCTTCATGGGCTGGCCCGATCTGGAAGAGATGGAGCGCTTCCGGCGGCTGGTTCTGCCGGCGGTGCGTGCGCGCGAAGAGGCGGAAGCGAGGCGAGTGGAGGTGGCGGCATCATGAATGAGCTGAAGTTCCACTGGCGGCTGACTCAGGGCGGCGAGCGCCACGGCGCCTCGCGCGGACATCAGGCAAGCCTCGGTGAGACCGGGTTGCCGGACCTCGGCCAGCGCATTCGCTTCTGCAAGCGCGCCGAGGAGCTGGGGATCGACTCGCTGCTGACCGACTTCGGATGGTCGAAGCCCGATCCGATGTTCCTGGCCGCGGCCATCGGGCTGCAGACCGAAACGATCAAGTTCATCGTCGCCTATCGCTCGGGCCTGATCTGTCCGACGTCGTTCGTGCAGCAGCTCAACACCCTCTCCACGATCATCGACGGCCGCTTCTCCATCAACGTCATCGCCGGAGACACGCCGGAAGAGCAGCACTACTACGGCGACTGGCTGCCGCATGACGAGCGCTATGCGCGCACCGAGGAGTTCCTGGCGGTCTGCCGGGCGCTGTGGCGCCGCGAAGGGCCGGTGAACTTCGAAGGGAAGTACTACAAGGTCGAAGGGGGAAAGATCAATACGCCGTTCACCGCCCCCGACCGGACCTTCCCGGAGCTCTTCATCGCCGGCAATTCACAACAGGCGCACGATCTGGCCATCAGCCAGGGGACGATCTGGATGCAGATCCCCGACACGCCGGAGAGGATGCGCGAGCGGGGAGCGGACGTGCTCGCCGCCGGCAAGGAGCTGGGTGTGCGCTGCTCGATCATCGGCGGTGCCACGCGCGGCGAGGCGCTGGAGCAGGCGTACGCGCTGGTGTCGCAGACGCGCGATGGATTCGACGACGGGGCCAAGGAGCGCGAGTTCATGCGCAAGAGCGACTCGGTCAACGTCCGGACGACATACGCGAGAGCTGGGGAATCGGAGTGGCTCACGCCGTGGCTGTGGACGGGGGCGGTCCGTACGCACGGCGCGCCGTGCATTGCCATCGTAGGATCTCCGCGCGAGATCGCCGAAGGAGTGGAGGAGTTCGTCGACGCCGGCGTCTCACAGTTCATCCTGGCCGGCTGGCCGAAACTGGAATCGATGGAGTTTTTCGGAGAGGAAGTGCTGCCGCTGATCCGGCAGCCGAAGGAAATCGCCGCGGCACTATGAAGTCGATCCTGCACAAAGCCACGGCCGCATCCGTCGTGAGCGAGCCGTTTCCGCACGTCGTGATCGACGACGCGCTCGAGCCGGAGTTGTATCGCGCGCTGGCGGCGTCGTTTCCTGATGAGCGGTCGTTCGTCGGAAACGGGGCCATCCAGAACAACTGCAACTACCGCATTCCGGGGCAGGATCTGATCCGCAATACGAGCTACGCGAACGTATGGCGGGAGCTCTCGGCGCTCCACACCTCGAACGAGTTCTTTCGCGAGGTGACGGCGGTTTTCGGCGACGCCATCCGCTCGCTGCATCCGGCGCTCGAATCGGGGATCGGCAAGCGGCTCGAGGATGCGGCGACGAACGTTCGCTACGCCGAGCCGATGGCCGACTTCGCCATGGATTGCCAGATCACCTGGACCTCGCCGGCGCGCCGCCGCTCCAGCTCGGCGCCGTGTCACGTCGACCGCGAGGTGGCGCTGTATGCGGGGATGCTCTACATGCGTCCGCCCGACGATCATGCCGATGGCGGCGACCTGGAGCTCTATCGCTTCCGGCTGGGACAGCGGCGCTATAACGGCGATCGTTCGGTCGACCTCCGCCGTGTTGAGACGGTCAAGCGGATCGGCTACGCCGCCAACCGGCTGGTCTTCTTCATCCATTCGCCCGACTCCATCCACGGCGTGACCCAGCGCTCGCCGACGCCGTTTCCGCGGCTGCACATCAATTTCATCGCCGAGGCGCGCGAGAAGATCTTCGTCCTGCCGCAACATGCGCGGGGAGAGGCGGCGTAAATGATTGACGATAGCGTCGCCGTGGTCGTCTGCGCCGGGCCTTCGCTCGACCTCTTCTCCTCGGCGGCGTGGGCCGACGTTCAGCGCGCGGGTGAAGTGGTCTCGATCAATGGCGGAGCGACGGCGGCGGGGGTGCTCCGTCATGGAGTTCGCTTCACCTGCATGGCGGCGATGGACCTCAAGCTCGGACTGGCCCGCAGCGTGCCGGCGTTGCCGCGCGTATGGGAGGAGACGTCGTCGTGGCGCATCACCTCGGCGGATGCCGCGGACATGACCGCGGAGACGTACGTCCGCGAGCTCGACGAGCTCGATGGCGTGCGCGGATGGAGCGACGATCACGATGCCGGTTACAAAGGCGGCAGCAGCGCCATGATCGTCGGCAACTGGCTGGCCAACCCATGGCCCGATGATCCTGTCGCGCGCGAAGAGCGCGAGCGCGTCGCCGCCGAGCGCGGCAAGCGCATTCCGCGGCGCGGTTTCAAACGGCTGGCCTTCATCGGCCTGGACATGGTTGCCGGCGATGGCCGGCACGCCCACGGCGCGGGAACGCATACCAGCGGTTTTGCCTCGTCGCTCGGACACTTCCGAAAGGTTGCGAAAGGGTGGGGGCGTTTCTGCGAGCAGGCCCGGAAACGCGGCGTGGAGTGCGTCAATCTCACGCCGGGCACGGGGCTGCAACAGATGCCGCGCGCCGTCGTGCCGGTGTCGTGGCTCCTTTCCGATTACGTCATGGGTCTTGCCCGCGGAGAGAAGAGGCTGACGTGACCATCACCTTCATCGCCTGCGTAGAGCGCGGAGAGCTGGAAGAAAAGACGCTCCTTCTCTGCCGATCGATCCGGCGCTACGGCGGCCGCTTTGCGCAGTCACCGATCTTCACCTTCCAGCCGCGCCTCGGCACGGAGGTGAGTGACGAGACGCGGCGCGGCCTGGAGTCCCTCGGCGCGACCCATGTCACCGAGCGGCTCAATGTCGATCTGGCGGATTATGCGATCGGCAACAAGGTCTTCGCCTCGGCGAGGGGAGAGGAACTGGCCACGACCGAGTTCGTGGCATTTCTCGACAGCGACACGATCCTGACCTCCGAGCCGTCCGCGTTTGCGCTCCCCGAGGGGATCGACGCCGCGGCGAGGCCGGTCGACTACTGGCGCCACGGCAAGGAACCGCTCGACGATCCCGATCACGAGCACTGGAAGACGCGTCACCGCCGCGTGGCCTCGGCCGGCCCCGGCGATCCGATCGACCCTTACTGGGAGCGGATGTACGAGTTGTGCGGCGTGACGAACCGGCCGTGGGTGGAGACGGTCGGCGATCGCAAGCGGGTCCGTGCCTATTTCAACTCCGGTCTGGTGGTGGTCCGGCGTTCCGCCGGCCTCTTCGCGCAGTGGAAGAGCGACTTTCTCCGGCTGATCGAATCGGGTCACCTTCCGCCGGGCGGCGATCGGCACTATCTCGATCAACTCTCACTTGCGGTCGTGCTGGCGCGCGTCTGGGAGCGGGTGGATATCCTCGACGGCCGTTACAACTATCCTCTCATCGGACGCCCCTTGCTTCCGCAGCCGTTGCGGAGCGCGCAGCTCGAGGAGCTCGTGCATGTCCACTACAATCGTTACTTCAACGTCCCAGGGTTTCTTCGCTCCGTCCGGCCGCCGCTCCAACGCGACAGCCCGGTCGTCGGCTGGCTCGGCGAGTTTCTTCCGTTGCGGCCTGTCCTTCACGATTGAGGAATGACGATCATGCGATTGACCGAAGAGCAGATCGCGCAATATGACGATCAGGGCTTTCTCGTTTTTCGCGGTCTTCTGGCGCCGCCCGAGCTCGATGTGATCGAGGGGGCGATGCCGGACCTCCTCGGCCGCGAGGGTCCGGACGTGGTGCGCGAAGAGAACGAGACGCGCGCGGTGCGGATGGTGTTCGGCGCGCATTTTCACAACGACGTCATCCGGCGGCTGTCACGCCATCCCCGCCTGGTCACGCCGAGCGAGCAGATCGTCCGCGACCGCGTGCATGTTTACCAATCGCGGCTCAACGCCAAGTCGAGCTTCCACGGAACCGGATGGGCGTGGCATCAGGATTTCAATCAGTGGCACCGGCAGGATGGGATGGCCCGGCCGCAGACGGTGGTGGTCGGGATCTATCTCGATGACGTCAATCCATGCAACGGACCGCTGCTCATCATTCCCGGCTCGCACAAACGCGGCCACTTCTACAATCCGGACGCCATGGACATCGACGACGGGATCATCGCCACGCTGGCGGCCGAGGAGGGGATCGAGCCGGTCATGGGGCCGCCGGGAACGGTGGTCTTCTTCGACGCGCTTTCGGTCCACGGATCGGCGGCGAACATCTCGCCGTGGCCGCGCCGCATCTTCTACCTGAACTACAACGCGGTCTCGAACCGCCAGATCCTTCCGCTGCGCGAGCCGTTTCATTGCAGCGTCGACCTCACGCCGATCTCCGTCCTGGCAGACGATTGTCTGCTGCAGCAGGAGGCCAGCGCATGACGGCAACGCTCCCCGAGCGGCACACGCCGGTGCGCACGCGCCCGTTTGCTTCCCCCTGCCAGATCGCCGGCCGCGAGGAGGAGCTGCTGCTGGAAGCACTCAGGAGTGGATGCTGGTCAGGCTTCCGCGCCGGCGCGAACGGCGCCGACATCCGTGAAGCCGGAACGCTGTCGTCGGCCGCGGCGCTGCAACTGGCGCCGTCCGAGCTGCGCTTCCTCGGCGGGCCGATGGTGCGGCGGCTGGAAGCGATGTTCGCCGAACGCTGCGGCGCGACGTACGGCGTCGCCGTCAACTCGGCGACGTCGGGACTCGTGGCCGCGTTCGGCGCCATCGACCTCGAGCCGGGCGACGAGGTGCTCGTTCCCTGCATGTCGTTCCACGCCACCGCCACGGCCATCCTGGCGTTCGACGCGGTGCCGGTATTTGTCGAGGTCGATCCCGAGACGCTCTGTATCGACGTCGCCGACGCCGAGTCGAGGATCACGGAACGGACCCGCGCCATCGCCGCCGTTCACCTCGGCGGGAACTGCGCTGACATCGATGCAGTGATGGAGATGGCCCGCCGCCGCGGATTGCGCGTCATCGAAGATTGTGCGCAGGCTCCCGGGGCGCGTTACCGCGGCCGCGAGGTTGGCGCGTTTGGAGACGCCGGCATCTTCTCGCTGACGGAAACGAAGACCGTGACCTGTGGCGAAGGAGGAGTGGTCGTCACCAACGATCCTCGGATCGCTTTGAAACTGCGCCTCATCCGCAATCACGGTGAAGGCCTGGCCGGTTTCGACTGGAGCGACGCCGAGCTGGTGAACGTGATCGGTTTCAACCTCCGCCTGACGGAGCTGCAGGCCGCGGTGGCCGTGGCGCAGATGGAACAGCTCGATGAACGGAACCGCGCCCGCCGCGCCAACCAGTCGCGCCTCGTTCAGGGTCTGCGCGGATTCCCCTTCCTCGTCCCGCAGCGAATCGATCCGCATGTCGAGGAGGCACCCTACGCCACGACCTTCCGCTACGTCCGGCGCGACGGGATGCCGTCGCGCGACGAGGTGGTGGCGCGGTTGCAGCGCGAAGGCGTTCCCGCGGTCGGCGGTTACGAGAGGCTGCTGCACGAGCATCCGCTCTTCGCGCGCCGCATCGCCTACGGAACGGCCGGCCATCCATTCGCCCTTCGTCCGGACGTTCGTTACGGACGCGGCACTCTGCGGCGCTCGGAGGCTCTCAACCGCGAGCTGATCTGGTTCACCTGCATCAACTCGCCCAACACCGTCGACGATATGGACGACATCGTGCGGGCGTTCGAGAAGGTGTTCGAGCCGTGAACGAGAGATTCGCGCGCGACGGCATCCTCTTTCCTCTGCGCGTCCTCACGGATGTGGAGGTGGAACGCTACGGCGCCGACATCAGCCGGACGATGGCGGAGTGTGGGAGCGACCGGCGTCTCGATCAGCTCCATCTCTACTTTCAATGGGCTCGTGAGATTGCCACGCACCGCCTGATCGTCGACACCGTACGGGAGATCCTCGGCGACGATGTTCTGGCCTGGGGCTCGCTGATGCTGTCGAAGCCTCCGCACGACCAGTCGTTCGTGGCCTGGCACCAGGATGGCCATTACGCCGACTTTCTCGGCGACGCCCCAGCGCTCTCGGCGTGGATCGCGCTCACCCCCAGCACGGTTTCCAGCGGTTGCATGCGCGTGGTTCCGGGGTCGCACAAGGTAAAGCTGGCGCACGCCGTGACAGCAGAACCGCTGAACATGCTCAGTCACGGCCAGGAGATCGCCGCGGAGGTCGATGACAATGATGCCGTCGACGTCGTCCTTCGCCCCGGCGAGATGTCGTTGCATCACGTCGACATCGTCCATGGCTCGAACGCCAACCATTCCTCCGCGCCGCGTACCGGCTTCATCGTCCGCTACACCACGCCGGCGATTCTGCGATCGCGCGCGCCTCTCCTCGTCGCTCACGGCCGCGGCGACGCCACGCACGTGCCGTTGGTATCGATGCCGCCGCCCGCCGATTTCGAATCCTCCGTGGCCGCGTATCGGGCGCGTTGACCTATGCGCGTCACCTTCGTCATCGCATCGCTTCGCGGAGGAGGCTCCGAGCGCGCCACGGTCAACATGGCCAACTACTGGGCGGCGCGCGGGTGGACCGTTTCGATCGTGACGATGTACCAGGGGCACGTCGAGCCGGTGGCGTACGTGCTCGATGAGCGGGTCGTACACCACGACCTCAACTGGGAAGTCCCGTTCCGGGATCGGCCGGAGCCGCCGCCGGAAATGCTCCAGCAGATCGATGCGGCGCTAACCATCTTCACTCCCAAATCGCGCGAGTACTTTCGGGGATTGAACCCGCTTCTGGCCACGCTCCGGAAGAGCATCATCGATACGCGGCCGCAGGCGATCATCTCGATGATCAACTCGACGAACATCCGCACCATCGCCGCCACCCGCGGGCTCGGCGTCCGCGTTTTCGTATCGGAGCGCGGCATCGCCAGACCATACGCGAACGAGAAACTGCGTACCGAGGCCTACCGGCTGGCGACGGCGGTGGTGGCGCTGACCGCGGGTGATCTCGCTTACTACGTCCGCCAGGGAGTGCGCCGCGGCGCCTGGATTCCGAATCCCGTCTTCCCGCGCGACGTGCCGCGTCGGGACGACCGCAACGGCACGCGCGTGCTGGCGTCGCTGGGCCGATTGTCGTGGGAGAAGGGCTACGACCTGCTGATCAAGTCGTTCGCGCGGATCGCCGCCGAACATCCGCAGTGGAAACTGGAGATCTGGGGCCGCGGCAGCGATCGCGAGAAACTCGAGGCCTACGTCGCGAAGCTCGGGGTCGCCGACCGCATCATCCTCCCCGGCTTCACCTCCGCGAACGACGATGTGCTGGCGCGCGCCGATCTCTACGTGCAGCCGTCGCGGCGGGAGGGATTTCCCAACGCTCTCTGCGAAGCGATGGCCTCGGGGCTTCCGGTCATCGCCTTCGACTGCTCTCCCGGCGTGCGGATGATCGTGCGCCACGGCGTCGACGGCGTACTGGTGCCGAAGGGGGAAGTCGGCTCGCTGGCCCGCGCGCTCGGCGGTCTGATGCGCGATGAAGCGGAGCGCTCCCGTCTCGGCGCGCGCGCCCCCGAGGTCGTGCAGCGCTTCAGCGTGGACGAGGTCATGGGGCGCTGGGAGGAAATGCTGCAGTGGCCGATGTGATCCAGAGCCTCTGGATCGGAGCGTCTCTATCATCAATGGAACGCCTGACCATCCAGTCGTTTCTCCACCACGGCCACGAGTTTCACCTCTACGTCTACGACGAGGTGGCCCGCATCCCCGAGGGGACGATCGTTCGCGACGGAAACGAGATCCTGCCGAAGTCTTCGATCTTCGTCTATCGCGACCACAACTCCTACTCCGGCTTCTCGAACTTCTTCCGCTACAAACTCCTCCTCGACCGCGGCGGCTGGTGGGTCGACACCGACCAGGTCTGCCTCCGCCCCTTCACCACCGACGACCCCTACGTCTTCGCCAGCGAACCTGGGAAGAACAGGGAGGATGTCATCTGCGCCGGCGCGATCAAAGCGCCGCGCGGGTGTGAGGCGATGCAGTACGCGTGGGACGTTTGCGCTTCGAAAGATCCCTCCGCTCTCAAATGGGGGGAAGTTGGGCCGCGACTGGTCGCCGAGACCGTGCAGCGGTTTGGTCTGGAACGCTACGTCCGCCCCTCCCGTATCTTCTGCCCGATCGGTGACGCCGACTGGTTAACGATCATTGCCCCGCGCCGCCCCCCACTCCCTCCTGATTCCCTCGGCGTTCATCTGTGGAACGAACGGTGGAGGAGGGGGGGGAGGGACAAGGATGCGAAGTACCCCGATACATCGCTGTATGAGGGGTTGAAGAGGGAGTATGAGGTTGGTATCAAGCAACAACCCTTCCTGCCGCTGACCTGACCGATCACAGACTAGGTAGGTCAGCGTCCCTGCTGTCTTGCTCCGCTTACCCGGTTTGTTGTCGAAGACGGGTCCCTTTCATCAACTCAGACACGCCCGCCGGAAACTTCACGGATTAGCCGTCTCTTGATGACAGGAGGTTACCTATGCCCGATTACAATGTTAGCTCGCCAACGACAGTCACGCTTACCACGATTCCTGGAGACGACGTTTTCGGTTATACCGCAAAGCTCTTCCGGTTCCAGAACGTCGACGATCCTGGAGACCCTGCCACTATCAAGGAATGGACGTCGGAAGATCTCGAACACGGTGCGTCATTCGAATTCGACGCGACTGGAAGTCAGCAGTATCAAATCGCTCTCACCGCCACAGCAGCCAAAGCTACAACGCTAGACACAACGGTGACGTTTTCGAGCGGTATCGGCCCTTCGCATCATGTGATGGCTCTCGATCCCACCACGCTCAATGAGCTGATATGGAACTTCATTCCGGTTGCGTAAGGAGCAGGCGATGAAACGATTGCTGATTCCATTCTTTGTATTGCTCGCGGCCAGCGTTTTCGGGCAGACCAAGCCGTGCGATCCTACTGCCGACGCGGAGAAAAAGACTTGTACTGTCGACGGAGCGAAGGCATTCTACCGAGCGCTGATTGCGCCGGATTCAAGTGAAGCTTTGAAAAAGGAAGAGGACAATAACGTCGCCGCCGCGCAAGCCAAAGAAGTTGAGGCCGTAAAAACGGCAAATCGGGCAACTGTTGCGCCACCGACCTTTGCGGCGCGCATTCACAATTCGTACGAAGACTTTCTGAACCTCTTCAGCTTTGCCATCAACAAGGTGGACGAGTCGGACAACGGGCAGGCTCTCATCGTGCGCTTTAATCCGTTGCGTGAAGGCAGTACGCTCATCGGCACAACATTGACCGTGACGCAACCATCAGTTGCCGACGTGGTAAAGAACGCCATCCCGGACGGCGTGCGCGACAAGACCGTCACGGCATTGGAGAAACGGATTGGCAGCCAGAACGATCTTACGTTCTCCGCATCTTACTCCGCGGCGACAGTTCGGTGCGGGATTGATCGTCCTGCGGGCGACCGATGCTGGGGGCGTACGCCGGCCACCTACCGTGATCTCGTGTCGGAGCTACTTAAACAGTTCGTAAGGTTCAATCGCGAGTCGGCTCGACTGGCCGGCCGCTTGCGTGGACAGTATGGACCGGGTGAGATTGACTCGCAGATAGTGAACGATGCGAAAGACCCTGGCTTGGTGATCGCTGTCATTAAGGACGAGGTTGCATCCGAAATCTCTGCTACGAAGTCCGCGAAAGCGATCTACGATGCGAATCACCTCGACTTGATCGCAACGATGATTGATAACCAGCCGCAGGCTACCGGAACGATCACAGTGCACCACCCCGCGCTCTTTGGCGGGCCGCGTTCGCAGGCAGGTTCGGTCGAGCTACACTTCGGCCGAGTAAATATGAACACTCTACGCGACGCGTGCAGGGATCGTAAGCCAAACCAGACTCTTGGCGCATGTTTCCGCGATAGGCTCAACGAGTACGCGACGGACGGGATGTCGACCGACAAGCTCGTCTTCACCGCCTCGTATGACCGCGCGCAGCATTACTCCCTCGCATCGCTCGGACTCGATCCGCCCGTGGACGGCTTCACCGCCATCAACTTGCCGCAGAGTGACGTTCTGAAGGTCAAAGCACAGGGCGGACGCCAACTCGGTACCGAAATGACCGGAAAGCCGCTGCGTGCCGATCTGTCGATCGAAGGCGGGTTCAATCAAAAAGGCAACGTGCGGAGTAACAACCGTTGGGTTGGCACTGTGACTGTCTCGGTCCCATTTGGTGACATGATGACTGTTCCAGTGTCGATCACATTCGCGAACAAGGCGGAGTTTATCGGCGATGTGAAGAACCGCATCGGCGCGCACGTCGGATTGAGTTACCGGTTACCCGATCTGACGAAGCTAATCAGCTCGAAATGAGAGTGGGAATTGTGGCGAGACGGAGTGGCATGGACGTCAGAGTCATCACTGCCGACTACGCCGGCCTATTTCATTGATTCATCGTTGCGGAGTCGCGGAACCGGTGTGTCCGCGACTCCGCTTTCACCGCGTCGACGTCGTGCCCTCCCCTTCGCGCCTTCGCGCCTTCGCGTCTTCGCGTGAGAACGATTTTCACGCGAAGCCGCGAAGACGCGAAGCACATAACCAGCAATTATGGTGGTCTGTGCGGGGCGCCACTCACCTGTACAGGAACCCCAAACTATTCAGCAGCCGCGATCTCCGCCTCAGCGTCGAAAAGTGCTCCTGCCGCAGATCGTCTGGATAGGCGAGAGCCAACATCGCCTCTTCCGTCTTGCGCCGCCAGCGCGCACGGGCTGGGCGGGAGGCATTCGTCTTCAAGTACCCGCTCACCATCTCGTGCCAGAACTCGAGCCTGTCGAGGAACGACGTGTTGAAGCGCTCGCGCACCTCGGTGTTGCTGCGAAGGCATTCGCGCGTCCTGTCGAAGGCCTCTTTCATCGCTCGTTTGAGGGTGATCACTCCCTCCTTGCGGCCGGCTTCGCCGGTGCGGTAGATCATCTGCAGGAAGCCGAGGGCTCCCTTCATTCGCACGGCGCGGGTGTTGCGGCCGAAGATGAAATGGTGATCGCCGCGTTGGTCGGCCAGGGTGCCGCGGGGATGGAACCAGGCCAGATTCTGTCCGATCAGTTGCATGCCGTCGTGGTCCATGAAGGTGATGCGGATGCGCCAGGCGCCTTCCTCCCAGACCGTGCGCAGGCCGGTGTTGCGGCCGACGAAGGACTCGCCGTCCGTGTGACCGCCGGCGGCGTAGAGCGTTCCCCAGAAGCGGCCGATCTGCTCGGCCACGGCGAAGAAGTTCTGCCGCGCGCGCTGGCGGTTCGCAGGCACGCGCAGCGCCGCGGCGACGTACTGCCGTTGCGTGCGATAGGGGACATCCGGCGGCTGATAGACGCATAGCACTTCATCGAGCAGCTCGTCGGCGAAACGGCGGGCATCGTCCGGCGTGTAGTCGCGACCGAGGCCGCCGAAGTACTCCGCGGGGCCTCCGGCGTCGAGATAGTGGGCGAGCTTGTCGAGGCGGAAGGCCGAGTTGCCCACCTGCACGGCCTGGGCGGGACGCGTCACGCCGAGGAGCCGGACGGCCGTCTCCACGGGGTTCTTCGGCACGGATGTTCGCTTGACCGGCGCGCGCGGATCCTTCATCGAAAGGATGTCACTGATGAAATGAAGATCGGCGTGGACCTTTCGATACTCCCGATCGAAGACCTCCGGCCGGGTGAAGTACTCCACCGTCGTCAGCTCGCCAACCCGCGACGGGATGCCGAAGACATTGGCGATGTGCAACGTCCGCGACATCGACGCCTCCTGGCCGTGGATCAGCCGGTAGAGGCGGGAGAAGAACCCCGACTGGCAAGACTCCCACGACAGCAGATGGGTCATCGACCCGCCCTGCAGGTGGTGGGATCGCGGCACGCGCTTCCCCTCGCGCCAGATCTTGAGGTCGAACGGGCGGGGGCCGCGGGCGCCGGCGCGCTTGATCTCGATCTCGATGTCGCTGCCGGGCGGTTTGATGACCAGGACCACCGAGCCGAGCGGATATTCGACGAGCGCGTTGATCTCGCTCGGTGTGGCGGCGTCGACCCAGCGGATCAGCGACCCTTGCATCAGCCGGAGAACGATCTCGCGCTCCATGAGCGGCAGCCGCTCGATCTGGTGAAGGATCTCCTTGTCGGTGTCGGGATGAACGTATTTCGCATCGGCGGGGATCCCGCGGGAGCGGCGGATCTGACGCTCGATCTCGGCCACGACGTCATCGGGGCTCCAGAGATAGCGGCCGGCGATGATGCGGCAGTCGCGGGCGGCGACGCTGAGAAAGTCGCCGAGCGCTTCCGGCGTGGTGTCGTGACCGTGAATGCCATCGTGAACGCGCGCCAGGCGACCCAGCCGCAGCCGCAGCTCGGCGGCAACATCGCGGCGTGATGTCGAGCGGTAACCCTCGACGCGCAGCTCGTCACCCGATGGGACGTGCAGCTCGTCGAGCCAGAAAAGCTGTTCGCGGTTGGCACGTTCGTCGATGCGGAGCAATTGGTGCTCGAGCATCAGCGCGGCCGCCCTCCGCATCGGCCAGCTCTCGGCGCGGTTGCGCGAGAGCGCCGCCAGCGACAGCGCAAACGGCCGGCTGTAGCCGCTCGTGCCGAGGAACTCGTCGGCCAGCGCCAGCGACCAGGGGCTATCGCCGAGCCAGCGGCGAACGACGGCAGCGAGCGGCTCGCCGAGGAGCGGTGCTTTCGCCAGGCGCTCCATCGGCAGAGATCACTTCTTGACTACGGGTAGCTTGCCGGTCTTGGCCGCGGTCTTGGCGCCGGTTTTTCCGCCACCTTTGCCCCCGCCTTTGCCGCCGCTCTTTCCACCGCTCTTGCTGCCGCCCTTGGTCCCCTCTTTGCCGCCGGCCTTGCCGGTTGCGGGCGACGCGCCGGATGCAGGCGTGGCGGCACCCCCGCCGCTCCCGCCATTTCCGTTTCCGGGCTTGGTTGGAGTGAGCGTGTTGCCTCCCAGGCCGAGCGTCAGCGCATAGAGAAGATCGGAAGCGTGCTGGCGCGGAATGACGATGTGGATGTTGTCGCCCTCATAACCAATGTTCCATTTGTCCATAGCAGACCTCCGGCGTGCGTCGCGGCACACCCCTATGTGGAAAGACGGCTTTGGAGGGCCGTCTGTGAACGGAAAGGCGGCTTCTCCGCGAGCGGCGCGTACGGCAGACGCCCCCGCAGGTAGACCGTGTTGCGGCGTCCCTCGTCGGCGAGGGAGCGCCCGGAATCGTGATCGCTGGAGCGGTTGTAGAAGAGAAGCGGCTCGGCGATGTGCTTTGCGCGGGCGGTGGTGGCCATCTCCAGCATCGGAAACATGCAGCCGACGTCCTCGGTCAGGCGCAGATAGCGTCCCCGCTCATCGCGGAAGTCGGCGTCGTCGATCCGATCGAACAGCCAGCGCTTCCAGGTCCGAACAGCGGTTCCCAGCCAGGGGGCCGAACGGAAGTCGGTGGTTCCCTCCTCGTAGGCCGGCCAGCGCCCGGGGGAGCGGGGATCATCGCTGATCCAGCTTCCGTAGGTGAGCCAGCAGTCCGAGCGCGCGTAGGTCTCGGCGATGACGGCAAAGGCGCGCTCGGTGATCAGCCAGTCGTCGCCATCGACGATGACGATCACGTCCTCCGGGCCTGCGCCGCTGCGGGCGATGGTGCGCAGGATGTTCTCCATCGGATAGAGCCGGCGCTCATTGCGGGCGATGTCGAAGCGGGGATCGCCCGCCGACGCGGCCACCGCGTTGCGGCAGGTGTCGTCGCCGTTGCGGTCGACGTTCACCCAGGCTTTCCATTCGCGGTGGGTCTGCATCTTCAGGGAATCGATGCAGCGGCCGATCTCCCTCTCGCAGAAGCCGCAATTGACGATGACATGAAACATCAACCGCCTCGGTAGACGCCCGGGCGGTGCCGCTTGTGAAGGTTCGTTCACAACCGGGCCTGGCAGAGCGTCTTTCTAATATCTGACTTATATCCGAGATTCGTTCCGTTGAGGTCATGAGAGTTCCACTGTCATCTGGCAGATGAGGAGGTTCCATGCGGCGTCCAATCCTGTTCGTGCTCATCGCCCTGTCGATCTTCGCAGCCGTTTCGGCGGAAGCGCAGTACTCCGGTTGTGACCGCGTCATCAAAGCGGACGTGGTGGCGATCGATCAGCCTTACTTCATCAACCGCCTCGGGGCGGCGATGGCTGAGGGGATGATGTTCGCGCTCAAGCGTGACGTCGTCCCGTCCGATACGACCAAGCCGCTCGGCCCGGGCAACGCCGTGCTCCGGCCCGACAAGCGCCCGCGGCCGATGGTCCTGCGCGCCAACGTCGGCGACTGCCTGGCCATCACGTTCACCAACCTTCTGGCCAACGCGCCGGTGTCGGGGACGACTCAGCCCGCGACGCGGCAGGCCTCGTTCCATGCCGCCGGCATGGAGCTGGTGGGTTCGATCAACGACGACGGATCCTTCGTCGGCGCGAACCCGAACGCCCTCGCTCCGGCCGTAGCCCCCGGCAACACGAAGACGTATGTGATCCGCGCCACGAAGGAAGGGCCATACCTCGCCAACACCATGGGCGCGGTCACGGCCGGCGAAAACCTTCCCGACGACGGCGCGCAGCAGACCGCGGGCCTTTTCGGCGCCGTGAACGTGCAGCCCAAGGGCTCGTTCTGGTACCGCAGCCAGGTCACGGCCAAGGAGCTTTCCGCGGCATCGCCGGGCAGTACAGCGCTCAACCAGCCGAAGATCGACTATGAAGCGAAGTCGGGCGGCGTGCCGATCCTCCGGATGCTCGATGACAACAACGAGATCATCTACACCGACCTGACCGCCATCATCACCGGCGATCCGAAAAACGGCTATCTCTTCAAAGACGACGGCCAGCCGCAGTTCTTCAAGAACCCGGCCGAGCCGGATCGCCTCCAGCCCTACCGTGAGTTCACCATCGAGTACCACGAGCTCTCCGACGCCGTGCAGGCCTTTCCGATCTTCGGCAGGAACGTGAAGTCGGGGCAGCCGAAGTCGACCCTCGGCTCGCGGACGCTCCAGGCCGGCGGCGATGCCTTCGCCATCAACTACGGCACGGGCGCCATCGCCGCCGAGATCCTCGGCAACCGCCTCGGCGTCGGTCCGATGGGGAGCTGCGCCGACTGCGCCTTCGAAGAGTTCTTCCTCAGCGCCTGGACGGTCGGCGATCCGGCTATGGTCGTCGATGTGCCGGCCAACGTGCCGTGTGCCGGTGTCACGAATCAGGGAGACGTGACGGCGGGCAAGTCGAGTCTCAACAACCAGACGCTCACTCCCGTCCCCTGCGTCGTGGGTGTCGTTGGTAATGCGCCTGCCGGCGTCACGCCCTACCGCAAGGCCCACAAGACGCTCTATCCCGACGACCCGTCGAACGTCTACCACAGCTACATCAACGACCGGGTCAAGTTCCGCATCATTCACGCCGGCACCGGCGTCTCGCACGTGCACCATCAGCACGCCCACCAGTGGATTCACTCGCCGAACAACGACACCAGCACCTACCTCGACAGCCAGTTGATCAGCCCGGGCAGCGCGTACACGCTGGAGATCGACTACAACGGCGGCGGCAACCGCAACAAGACCGTCGGCGACTCGATCTTCCACTGCCACTTCTATCCCCACTTCGCGGCCGGCATGTGGAGCCTCTGGCGCACGCATGACGTCTACGAGGCAGGGACGGAGCTCGATGGGAACGGCATCCCCGTGGCGGGAGCGCGTGCGCTTCCCGATCCGGAGATCCCGGAGGGGTCGCCGATTCCGGGTCTGATCCCGATGCCGGCGATTGCCATGCCGCCAATGCCCGGCTGGGTCAAGATCGTGGCCGTCCCCGATCCGAACGGCGGATCGTCTCCGATCGGTTACCGCGCCGATTCCGATCCGAACGTCAATCCCGGCTACCCGTTCTTCATCCCGGGTGTGGCCGGCGCGCGCGCGCCGCATCCGCCGCTCGATTTCGCCAACGAAGGGGGGAAAGAGCTCAACGGTGGTCTGTTCCGGCACATCATCCTCAATGCCAAGGTGACCGAGCATCACACCGCCTTCGACTTCACCAAGGAGATGGACTTCATCAACGCCTACCGGCTACCGGAGGATGGGACGCCGTCCGAGAAGGTGGCCATGAAGTACCACTCGGTCTGTTTCCATCCGTCGTTCTTCCCTGACGGTGCCGCGGCCAATCCCGGCTACCGGACGAACGGTCTGCCGCCTGCTTCGGGTGCGCCGTACGCCGACCCGGGTCTCTTTCCCTACAATCCCGACAGCCCGCCTCCTCCGGCCGATCAGTGCAAACCGATCGATCCGAAGGACTGGATCCGTTACAAGGCGGCCGTCGTCGAGACCGACTTCGTCTTCAACAAGAAGGGGTGGCACTACCCGCAGTCACGTCTGCTGACGCTCTGGCAGGACGTGGTGCCGACCGTCACCGGCGACCGCCCGCCCGAGCCGTTCTTCTTCCGGGCCAACTCAGGGCAGGGAGTGGAGTACTGGCACACCAACCTCGTGCCGAAGATCTACAACCTCGACAACTTCCAGGTGCGCACGCCGACCGACGTCATCGGACAGCACATTCATCTGGTGAAGTTCGACGTGACGTCGTCGGACGGGGCCGGCAACGGCTTCAACTACGAAGACGGCACGTTCAGCCCCGAGGAAGTGGTGAGCCGCATCAACGGCATCAACAAGTGCGGCGGCCTGGCCGCCGATGGGCTCACGATCAACAAGTGCAATTCCGGCGGGCCGCCGCGGCTGACCCTGACGGCCGAACCGCCGCCGGCGGAAATCTGCACCGGTTCCAACTGCCAGCCGGATTGGACGGGCGCGCAGACGACAGTGCAGCGCTGGTTCGCCGACCCGCTCATCGACAACAAGGGTGACGACCGCACGATCCGCAGCGTCTTCACGCACGATCACTTCAGCCCCTCCACGCATCAACAGGCCGGCCTTTATGCCGCACTCCTCGTCGAGCCCGAGCACTCCACCTGGAGGCAGGGGGAGACCGGCGTCCCGATGCGCACCCGCACGGACGGCGGGCCCACCAGTTGGAACGCGGTCATCAGCACCAAGGGCAAGCCCGATACGCCGCAGTGGAACTTCCGTGAGTTCGCCATGGGGCTGCAGGACTTCCAGCTCGCCTACGCCGCCGGTTCACGCACCACGGCCAGCTCGCCGCCGTACAACCCCAATTCCCAGAATTCAGGATGGACCGACCCGAACGTGATCGAGCAGCCTTCGTTCGGCATGCCGCAGCTCATCAGCGCCGGTCCGACGAACGGGACGCTGTCCTTCAACTACCGCAACGAGCCGCTGCCGTTCCGCCTGGTCGGTCAGACGAACGCCAACCTCTACACAAATGATTCGCAGTGCGGCACGGCGCCGTTTATCGCGCCGGGCTCCGGGGCCAAAGACCCGGCCCACGTTTTCCTTTCGAACATTACGCGCGCCGATCCGGCCATCAACCAGCAGCCCACTCCCGGCTCGCTGATCTGTCCGAATCACACTTCGGGATTCCACTACCCGAAGAAGCCGCTCACGGCCGACATGCAGCCGGGCGATCCCTTCACGCCGCTGCTGCGCGCGTACGAGGGAGACAACGTCCAGGTACGCCTCATCGCCGGCGCGCACATGCTTCCGCACGACTTCGCCATCTTCGGTACGAGCTGGCTCTTCGAGCCGGCCAACGGCGACAACCACGGCAGCTCCGGCTATCGGAACAACCAGGCCATCGGCATCTCCGAGCACTACGAGTTCCTTTTCCGGGTTCCGCGCGCCAGCCCATCCACCGACTATGCGCACAACGCCACCGACTATCTCTACACCCCCGACTATGCCAACGCGGCGCACGGGATCATCGACGGGATGTGGGGCATCATGCGCGCCTACAAAGGCAACCGCGCCGACCTCGTGACCACGGCCACCAATCCGGTCATCAAGCCGGTGCCGCCGCCGGCCAACGCCGAGAAGGGTTATAGCTGCCCACCCAACGCGCCCGAGCGCAGGTACTACGTCAACGCCACCAGCCCCACGCAGATCGTGATCAATTCACGCGGCTCCGGCATGACCGGCGACGCCAATCCCATCGTCAACAAGTTCCCGCTGCAGTACGTGTTAAAGGACAATCCGTACGCCACCGAACCTCTGATTCTTCGCGCCAACGCCGGCGAGTGTGTCGGCGTGACGCTGTACAACAACTTCAAGACGACGGCGAACGTCTTCAACTCCTCGGGGGCATCAACGAAGCCGCTGTTCCAGCCGCAGATCACTTTGACGGCATCGACGCAGGCCAGCCTCACGCCGACGCTCCTGGCCTTCGACGCCATGAAGAACGCCGGCATCAACGTCGGCTTCAATCCCTCCCAGACGATCGGCGCCGGCGCCTCGCGTACCTACTGGTGGTACGCGGGGAAGACGTCGATCGACGAGAACGGAAAGATCTCCGGCGAGCCGGTGGAATTCGGCTCCGCCAATCTCATCCCCGCCGACCCGCTGGAGCAGGACAACCACGGTCTGGTCGGCGGGCTCGTCATCGAGCCGAAGAACGCGGTGGCCTGTCCCGACGTCATGAACCCGGGCAGCGGTCCGTACGCCACGCACACCTACGCCTCGGCGAACGTCTACGGCGGCGGAGACTGCAAGTATCCTGGCCCCTTCCTCTTCCGCGAGTTCGTGCTCGTCACGCAGGACGATATCGGCGTGGTCTGGCCGCCATGCACATCCGATCCCTGCAAGACGAACAACTCCACCGGCAGCGGTTCCGACGACCGCACCGCCCAGGTGATGCTCAACTACAGGGCCGAACCGATCGGCTACCGGCTGAACAACACCATCAACCCGGTCGACTTCGACAACTTCCGTGTGCTCTCCAACAGTCAGGTCGGCGGCGATCCGCAGACGCCGGTCTTCTTCGCCGCGGCCGGCAAACCGTTCCGTCTGCGCCTCACGCATCCGCGCGGCAGCGGCGACCAGCAGATCCTGACGCTGCATGGCCACGTCTGGCAGGAGGAGCCGTATTCTCCCGACTCGACCTCCATCGTCGGCGATACGTCAGCCGAGAACCCGATGTCGCAGCACATCGGCTCCCGCGATGCCTACGGCGTGAACAGTTCGTACGACATCGTGCAGGCCAGCGCCGGCGGCAAGACCAAGGTGACAGGCGATTACATCTACCGGACCATTCCGGGCAGCTTCATGTTCACGAGCGGCCTCTGGGGATTGGTCCGCGTCGGCGATCCGGGTAAAGACACGGTGAGTTGTTCGCCGAGGTACTACAACGGAGCGCTCTACATCCACGGCACGACCGGCGTTTACCTCGGCGCGGGGAGCGACGCGAAGAACGGTACGCTGGCCTCGACCGTCGACGTCTATTACGCGAAGAGCAACGATTCGGACGAGCCGGGCACCAAGATCGGCACGGCCACCGTTGGTGCCGGCGGACGCTGGTCGATCCCCGCGAACAAGACCGCGATGCCCGCGATCACGCGCATCGTCGCCGTCTCCCCGAACGGCGGAAGCGCCGCCGCATCGATCGAGAAGGTCACCGCACCGACAAAGGTGTCGCGGAAGATCACCAAGGGCACGGACACGCGCTTCAAAGACCCGCTGCGCCCGAGCGCGACGATCGAAGCACCCAAGGAGAAGACGGTGGAAGGCACCCTCCCAGCGCCGCCGTCGAAGGACGAGAATCCGTAAACCTCATGAGGCGTGAGGCCCCGGCGCATCGCGCGCCGGGGCCTTAACGTTCGCGCAAGGAGTGTGAGCTACGTCTCCCCGAGTGCGGTTGCTCCTGCTGTGCAACTCGCCGGGCGAGGAGATCCGCGGCTTCCTCGGCGACCGGACCGATGTACTGATCGTTCCCTACGCGCAGCACGATAAGGAGCCGGTAGTCTCTCGATTCACGAAGCAGTTCGAGCGGCTCGGGCTGCGCGCAACCGGACTTCACACCACGCGTGATCCGCATCGTGCTCTCAAGGCCTGCGACGCACTCTTTATCTGCGGCGGCAACGTCTTTCGCCTGCTGCACAGCCTCTACGAGATGGACCTGCTCGACGCAATCCGGCACCAGGTACTCGAGCGCGGCATCCCGTTCATCGGAGCCAGCGCGGGGGCGGAGATTGCCGCACCGACCATTCATTGCGTCAACGACATGCCGCTGGTTCTGCCGCCATCATTTCGAGCGCTCGGTCTGATCCCGTACCACGTCAGCGTGCATCTTCCCGAGCCGAACCAGTCCGGTTCCATGATGCGTGGGCAGGAGATCGCCGACTTTCACAACAACCATGCGTCGCCCGTCGTTGCTCTCAGAGAAGGCGGAATGCTGCTCGTCGAAGATGACCTCTTCCGCAACCTGGGCGAGAGTCCGATTCGCATTTTCCGCAGGCGCCTTCCGCCTGTCGATGTACAGCCGGGCGAAGCGATCGCGCCTGAAATCCTTCAGGGAGGCGTTTGACTGTATTATCGATCGATTCCATCAGGAGTGATGGGTGAGGCTAAGTGGATATCGACAAACTTTACGCGCTTCGGGCATACATCTTCCAGTACGCGACGGGTATGCTGTGGCTGCTCGCGTTTTTTGTGTTCGCAGGCACGCCTGACTATGTGACGCTTTTTGGGAACATCAAGAAAGCTTCGGTTCCGGAGACACTCGTCACCTTTCTTGCGGTCGCCCTTGGGATAATTGTCCCTTATGTGATCGCAACTGCACTCATGCCTCTCTCACGCTTTTTACATGAATACTTTCGTCGCGGTGATGTTGCTTTCAGAAAGAAATATCGTACCGCGCTTGAAAAACACTTCAGAGTAAAACATCCGTACGTGTTCAAGTCGCGTAAAGATGATCTTCGCAAAAGAGCTTGTGAAATCGTCAAGCGCCGCTTGCATGTTGATCAGGTCCAGGAGGATGAGCTGCTCGTGTTCGTCCACGCATCGAATCCTGGGCTTGCTGCTATCTTAGAGCTCGAGCGGCATGAAGCGTGGTTTCATGCGACCGTGATCTTGCCAGCATCCGTATTAGTGGCGGCGTGTACATATCAGATTGGTTTGGGACTTCTAGCTGGAGTGAATCTGGGTGTGTTAGAGATTTTCATGGGAGCTATGCCCGTCGAGAACTTAGCTTCAGGTGTGATAGTCGCGGCATACTCATACCAGGGCAGTTTGGCGCCTCTGGCCGGAGTGATTCTCGGTGTGCCAGCGTCCGTAGCAGGTATGCTGACGCTGATTGTAGGAGTCGTGCACGCCGAGAAGGAGATGGTCATTTGGCTTGACAGAGTGGACGCGGCCGTATTGCTGGTCGCGTCCAACGGTACACCAGACCCGATTACATCGCGAAAGGCCACTGGCTCCGTGCGCGTTTGAACTAGCCTATTGTGTTCTGCTCGTCTCCACCCCCTTCTCTCCGCGCCAAACCACCACCACGTCCGCCGACCCCGTGTGATGTGCGCGTGAGAACGACAGGTTCGCTTCGCTGAAGTCGTGGATCGACTCGATGGCGGTGATGAAGGCTTCCCGCGTCAGGTCGCGGCCGCTGCGCGTGAGCGCTTCGGCGACGAGCGCAAGAGCGATGCGCGTGCTCCGTTCGGTAAAGCTCGTGGCCTCGCTGCCGATCGACTCGGCCGGAAAGGCCAGAACCACGTTGGGGCGAGGCTGTCCTCGTTCATCGAACGCCGTGGCGTCCGCGAGCGATGCCGGTAACAGGAGCAGGTGGCCCTCCGGCGGGACGCCGCGATCGAGGAGAAGAACGGCGCGGGCCTCGCCGGCAGAGGGGCCGGCGAAGGCGGATGTCCAGCCGTTCGCGAGGGCGAGGGCTCGCAACTCTTCCGCGGTATCGCGCCAGCCGGCATCGCGATAGACGATGGCCAGTGTGCGCGGATTCTCCGGCAAACGTTTCGCTCCCGTGCGGACGAGCGCCGCCGCCTGCTGCGCGACGCCGGCGAACAGCGCGAACTGGCCGCTGCCGAGTTGGGGAGGAGAGGCGCCTCCGGGTGTAGCCACGAGTTGCGGAATGTCGCCGGCGGAATCGAGCACGTCGATATAGGCAAAGAAATCGTCCCCATCATCGACGCGCTCGGCCGGCTCGAAGGCGACGCGGCGGTCGTAAATACGCAATGTTCGTCCGTACCTTTGCAGCACCGCCAAATCACGCGCCGCCACGCCGATGCGTACGACGTCGTCGTGAACGCCGGGCGGTGCGATGCTGCCGAGCTTCCGGAGGTAGGCCACCAGGTCGTCGATATCGTCGCGCCGGAAGCGATAGCGCGGCATGACGCTCTGCAGCTCCTTTGCGGCGGAATCGATTCCCATGGTGATGGCGCGCCGGATCAGCGCCTCGGTGTACGGCGGCCGCTTTCGCCCCTCGACGTCCAGTGCCCGCGTCAGCGTTTCCCAATCGATGCGCGCGGGAGTGACTCCACCCTCGGGTTTGCCGCGGCCGTTCGGGCCATGGCAGCTCCCGCACGGCATCACCGACGCCGGAACCTCCGCGCCGCCATCGCTCACCACGGCCGTGATCGCCGTCCCGCGGCTGCTCCGGCCGTGGAGGTAGATCTCGCGCCCGCGCGCTTCCGGCGCGGAGAGCGCCGCGGCTGCGAGGAGGGGAAGAAGGATCACTTATCTTCGACGACACTCCGGACGGCGTCGATGACCTTGGCGCTCTCCGCCACGCCGAGGACTTTCTTCCAGAGGCCGGTGTTGAGATTGCCAACCATCACCACGTTGGAGTGATTGTCGCGGACGTCGACGGCCAGTCCGAACTTTGCCAGCGCGGTCTGCACCTGCTGCGGCGTACCGGTCAGGAAGTGCCACTGCTTCCGGGCATTCACGTTCTTCGCGTACTCATCCAGTTTGGCCGGCGTGTCGTTGGCAGGATCGACGGTGATCGAGATGAGAGAGATGTGGTCGTCATCCTTGAAGGCATCCTCGATCTTGCGGAACGTGGAGATCATCACCGGGCAGCTTCCGTGACACGTGGCGAAGAAACTGTTGATGATGACGACCTTGCCGCGCATCAGGTCCTGGTACAGGTCGACCTTGCTGCCGTGTTGATCGACCAGGGACAGCCCGGCGAAATAGTGCGCGGCGGCTGCGTTGGGGGCCGGCCGTGACGGAGCGTCGCCGGCCGTGGCCGCGACTGCTGCCAGCATCAGCAGCAGAGCCATGCAATGTCTTTTCATCGGGTCTTCTCCTTCGCCGCCACCTTGCTCACCGTCGATGCGATCCTCGTCGCCGGTGCAAGGCCGTCCACGCGTGTCCATTCTCCCGTCGTGTCGTTGCCGATGAACGTCACGGCACTGTGATTGACGAAGTCGGCACTGTACACGCCGAAGGCCCGCCGCAGCGCGTCGATGTCGGTCCGCGCGCCGGTGACCAGCGTCCATCGCGGGCCGCGGTCCCATCGTCCGCCCCACGCTTTCAGCATCGGCGGGGTATCCAGCGGGTCGACGCTGACGGAGATGAGCTCGACGTCGTGGCCGACGATCCGCTGCAGTCTGCCGAAGTTCGCTCCCATCGTCCCGCAGATGGTCGTGCAGCGCGTAAAGATGAAATTCACCACCACCGTGTGACCGTGCACGAGGCCGGAGTAGAAATGAGCCCGCTTTCCGTCCTGATCCGTGACAGCCACGTCGGGGATCTTGAGCGCAGCGGCCCACGCTCCGTTCGCAAGCAGCATCGTCGCAATGAAGAACGTTCGTTTCAGGACCGGGAGCAGGTGGGGTCTCATGTCGGTAGAGTGGGGTGTGATTCTCCTTGCGCGGCGACCACCGGTTCGTCGTCATCGGCGTACCAGCCGAGGATCCGGCCGGGGACTTCGGCCGGCATCCGTTCGCCGGTCATGAGGTGGAACTGGCTCATGGCCTGGGTGCGCAGGACGTCGCGGCCGTCGATCGTGACCTGGCCGCGGGCGCGGGTGGCGGCGACGAGCGAGGTCGGTTCCTGGCCGTAGACGAGATCGATCACCACCGCGTCGTCGCCGAGGTCGGACGGATCGAACGGGACTTCCCCGGCGCGATAGCCGACCGGCGTGGCGTTGACGACGATGTCGTAGCCGCGCGGCGAGAAGCTGGCCAGCGGCACGAACGGAAGTTGCAGAAGCCGGATGGCCAGCGAGGCGCGGTCGAAACCGCGGTTGACGAGGGTGACGTCGGAGCCGGCCTGTTGCAACGCCGCGGCGATGGCGCGCCCCGAGCCGCCGCAGCCGACGACGGCGACGCGCTGGCCGCGCGGCTCCACGCGACGTTCCCGCAGCGTGAGCAGCACCCCCTCGGGGTCGGTGGTATCGGCCGTCCAGACGCCCCCTTCGTTGACGAAGAAGTTGGTCGAGCAGGTGCGGGAGACCATCGGCGTGCGGGCCGGTGCGGCGCTGACGGCGATCTCCTTGTGCGGCGAGACCACGCAGAGCGCACCGACGGAGGCGCCGAGCGACTCCAGGCCGCGATCGTTGATCAGCGCCGTCCAGAAATCGGCAAAGTCGGGAGCATGAAAAGGGAGGTAGAGCGCGCGGCGCCCGAGCGCGCGGAAGCCGGCGTTGTGCAGGCGTGGGGAGAGCGAGCGGAGGATCGGATCGCCGACGATGCCGAAGATCTCGTCGACCGGCTCCAGGCGTGGAAAGCCGTAGTCGCCGATGAGCTGCTCCATCGAGAGCATGCCGTCGGCTGGATCGTCATCGCCGCCGAAGACGATCCGTGCGCCGAGGCGCGGAGCCAGGATGCGCGTCCAGAGTCCGAGCGCGCCGACGGCGTATGCCGTCAGATCGGGTCGCTTCTCCCGCTTCAGGAGGGCCATCGGCAGCAGTGTCTCGCTACAGCGCGGCGCCTCCACCTCGAGCCGGTAGAGCCGCGCCGGGACGCGCTGGACGGCGCGGAGGGCGGCGTCGAGATCGTCCATCGTCCGCGCACGGCCGCGCCAGGTGATGACCCGCCGTTCCGGCCGGATGCGTTGCAGCAGCCGCATGTCGTCGAGGTCGGTGCAATCCAGGTCGATCAGATCGAACGCCGATGCCGCCCGCAGCAGGCGCTCCCGGCGTTCATCGACCACGCCGCGTAACGTGTAGAGCAGGGTGGCCGGCGTCAGCGAACGGAGGTTCGCCGCATCGACGTCGCCGGCGAGATCGGCGCGCAGCTCGATCCAGTCCGGAGCGGGCGTGAGAAAGGCGAAGCCTTCCGGCCTGCGCCCGACCGTCACTACGAGCGACGCGTCCATGGCAGTGTGGTTGTCGGAAGGAAGACGCCAGCCGAGTGAACCTTGTGAAGTCAGCAGCATGACCGCAGTACCGTCCGTGCCTGCTGCACGCGCTTCCGCGCCGTCGGTTCGGTGATCGACAGGGTGCTGGCGATCGCCTCGTACGATGCTTCGTGGAGAAACCGCATCTGCGCCACGCCGCGCAGCAGCGGCGGGAGGCTGTCGATGGCGCGCTGGAGCCGTATCCGCGTCTCATTCGACAACGCTACCTCCTCGGGGGACGGACTGGGATCGGCGGCGGCGATCTCTTCGGCGACGATCTCGTCGATGTCCACGCCGTTTCCGCCGGCGCTCAGCCGCAATTGCTCGCGGCGGATGTCGGCACAGACGTTGCGGGTGAGCCGCGTCAACCAGGCCTGCAGGTTCACGATTTTCGTGGCGTGCGCCGGCAGCTTGCGGAAGGCCAGCAGCATGGAGCGGCTGACGGCGTCGAGGGCATCCGCCTTCGACCCCCGCATCTGCCGCAGACAGACGCTGTACAGGTGGAGACGGTGCTCCAGCCACAGCGGCCAGAAAGCCTCGCGGTCGCCTCCGCTGAGACTTCGCAGCAGAATCCTCTCCTCGATGAGTGACGCTCTCTCCGCCATCTCTCTGCTCGCCCTTTTCCCCGGCATTCGACCGGGCAAACCTTGGACTCTCTTCATGGGAGAGAATCCAGAGAGGTATTTCCCTACCCGGTTGTTTTTAGAATGTCGTATTTTGCGGCATCCGGCCCCCAAAATCACCGAAATTGCCGCGAACGCAGGGGGTCGCGGGCCGTGTTTTTATTCGGAACGGAGGATCACGCCTTCCTGGGACCGCGGGCGTCCCGCCCGCGCGTCTTTTCAGCATCCTGCCAAACGCGCGCGCGGGACGCACGCGGTCCCAGGGCTACGCTCCGCCGGTGAGGGCCTTGTCCAGCAACGCCTGCCACTCGCGAACGTCCCGCCGCTGCGCCTCGATGTCGTTTTCGGCGGTGATTCGCTGCTGATGCAGGGCGCTCAGGCGGTCCTTGATCTCCTGCCACTGGCTCTTGATCTCTCCGATACGGGGGTCGCCGGCCGGCATGTCTCTCTGCCTGGCGGCGAGAACCATTTCCAGCTCGCCCCGGTCTTTTTCAGCCAGGGCGATCTCGCGGTCGATCGCGCTCAGCCGCTCCCGTGCGTTCGCGAGCTGCGTCGTCGCGAACGTCAGACGCTTGAGCAGCAGATCGGCCTTCTGCGTCTCCACCTGCTGCTTGAGCGTCCGGGCGATCTCTTTGAGCGTGGCGTTGATCTCCGCGAGGTCGTTGTGAGCAGGTTCCTCGGCCGCGAACGCGGCCGACGCCGCGAAGAACAAGACCAGCAGGACTCCTGAAACCGATCGATGCATCGTGGCCTCCGTTTCCTATGTGACGTTGAGATCGTGACTCGAGCTCACGCGAAGCCGCGAAGCCGCGAAGGCGACGGCGGCTGCCAGGGGTGCCGAGGTGAGAATGTCCGGGATGTCGTGGTACCGCATGAAGAGCTCGAGTGAGAAGTAGAGAAGAACCGCGATGATGAGAGGGACGAGCCAGCGGCGGTGGAATGCGCCCACGGACACGACCAGCGATGCCGCGAACGCGGAGTGCGTGCTGTAGTCGAGTCCGAACGAGGCCCAGATCCGGTAGTGGTCATCGATGGCGCGAACGAGGTAGACGAAGGCCATCGCCGCGCCGGTGCAGAGGTAGTAGGCGATAGTTGCGCGGAGTATCCGTGGCCTGCGGATGAAGGGGACGGCGAGGGCGACGATCGCCAGGAGCGGATTGAAGGAATCGGCGATGGCGTCGAGGATTCGGTACGTGTTCATACTGCGCTTCGTGCGTTGTCGGTTGTCGGTTCTCGATTATTGAACAAAGAACCATACAGCCGACTGGCACGTAGCGGTACTCAGCTCGAAACGGCCCGCACTTCCGGGTGATGAATTCGGCCGCCGAGGAGCGCGGTGCGGGCGGCGACGGTGAGGCAGAGAAGGATGGCGATTGCGATGACCACCTCCAGCCAGCGGGGGCGCGCTCCGCGGCGGTGGCCGATGAACAGCGCGACGATGGCGAGGACGCCGGTGACGCACGAGACGGTGACGAACCAACCGGCGGAATCATCGTGCGGCCCGACCATTTTCGAGTCCACTCCCGCTATCGGAGGGTTGGCTTTCGTCAGGAAATCGGCCGCCTTGTCGCCCGTCAGGTCGGCGGCGACGCCGCAGAGCGCGGCGATGATGGCGACGACCAGAGCTGCCGTGACGAATTCACGCCTCGCTTTCCACAATCCGAAGAGGATCAGGCAGAGCGCGAACAGCTCCGCGTACAGCGGCGAGTGGTTGATGGCCAGATGAATGTGAACGGCGCTGAAGTCCATGGCCAGGAATGATGCCAGAAGTTTGCCTGGCGTTCTCAAACGCAGCGACGTGGTCATTGGTCATTAGGTGCCAGGCCTTCGTTTTTCTCAGCAAACCGAAGGCCTGGCACCGCATGCCAGTGCCAGCGGGCACCGCATGCCAGTGCCAGCGGAAAACGAAGGCCTGGCACCCGCATCTTGTTGACACTTCTCGTTCCCGACATCCTGCAGTCCGGACCGATCTCTGTGATCCTCGGTCCGCCGGTCGATCAGGTGACACCGGCGATGCGCATGATCGATCTCTTCCGCCTCCCGCAGTTCCGCGGGTTGCCGCGCAAGCCGGTAGGCGGGGAGGGGAGCGTCGTCTTCGCGCGGCCGAGGATGCCGGCGATTTCTTGATTCCCGTCAAATCCGGTAGGCGCCTCTTGCGCGTAGGTACAGGAGATGACGAATTCGATGACACCGCGAAAGCTGGCCATCACCATTTTCATCGCTCTCCTCGCAAGCACCGCCTCGGCGCATGATTTCTGGATCGAGCCGTCTACCTTCCGTCCGGCCGTCGGCGAACGCGTTACGGCCACCTTGCGCGTCGGGCAGAAGGTCAGCGGCGACTCGTTCCCGAGGATTCCGGCCTACATCGTTCGCTTCCTCATCAAAGGCGAGAGCGGGGTGGAGGGGACGATGGTGGGACGCATGGGATCCGATCCCGCCGGCATCGCTCTCATATCGGACGCCGGTCTGCATTGGATCGGCTATGAGAGCACCCCCTATCCGGTGGCGCTCGAGGCGCAGAAGTTCGAGGACTACCTCAGGGACGAAGGGCTCGAGAGGATCATCGACCAGCGGAAGAAAAATGGGCAGTCGGCGGCTCCCGGCCGCGAGCGTTTCTATCGTTGCGCCAAGGCGCTGCTCGACACTCCGGGAACCGCGAGCGGGACGTCGCATCTCCTCGACACCCCACTCGGCTTCACGCTCGAGCTCGTGCCGCGCAAGAACCCGTACGCGATCCGTCCCGGCGGTGAGTTGCCGCTGTCGCTCTCCTTCCGCGGCAAGCCGATGGCGAATGTCCTCGTCGTGGCCATGAGCAAGGGCGATCCGCAGAATGCCGTTCGTGGGCGGACCGATGCCAAGGGCCGCGTTACACTGCGGCTTGCGCATGCAGGCTTCTGGTTGATCAAGGCAGTTCACATGGAGGCCGCTCCGGCCGACGCCGGCGTCGATTGGGAGAGTTGGTGGGCGTCCATCACGTTCGACCTGAAGTGATGGCGCGCCGGTTCGTGGCGGCGCTTTTTCTCGCGGCGAGCCTCGGCCTTCCGCTGCTGGCGCATGAGTTGGGACTGGTCCAGGTCGAGGCGACATTCAAGAAGGACGGAACGTACGACGTCGACCTCCTCGTCGACCGCGAGCACCTCCCGCTGCAGGTATCGGGGGCGGCGATGCCGCCGGATGTCTTCCTGCGCGGGATCGAGTCTTCGGCGGTTCTCTCATTCGACGGCAAGCCGGCCGGCCATGGAGCCCCCGAGGTGATGACGGTCGAGGGAAAGCCGAGCGTGACCAGGCTGCGCATGACGGGACGTACACCTCCCGCGGTGTCGCAATTCACCTTCGCCGACAACGCCATCCTCGGATTCTTCGTGATCAAGCTTCACAGCGAGGGGCGGGAGGGGACGGTTACGCAGTGGGTCGACGGAGGGAAATCGAGTCCGCCATACCCGCTCGATCGGGCGGTGGTGCCGCTGACCCGCTGGGAGATCGTGAAGCTCTACCTCCGGCTCGGCTACACGCACATCCTGCCCCGAGGTTTGGATCACGTGCTCTTCGTGCTCGGGATCTTTCTGCTCGCGGTCGATCTCAAGCCGGTCCTGTGGCAGGTGTCCGCCTTCACCGTGGCGCACACCATCACCCTGGCGCTCACCGTCTACGGCGTCGTTTCTCTTTCTCCACGCATCGTGGAGCCGCTGATCGCGCTCTCGATCGTCTACGTGGCCGTCGAGAACGTCTTCACCTCCAGGCTGCACGCGTGGAGACCGGTGGTGGTCTTCTGTTTCGGCCTTTTGCACGGGATGGGATTCGCGGGCGTGCTGACCGAGATCGGCCTGCCACGCTCCGAGTTCGTGCCGGCGCTGCTCTCGTTCAATCTGGGAGTGGAGTGCGGCCAGCTCACCGTCATTCTGGCGGCGTTTCTGACATTCGGGCTGCCCTTCCGCAAGAAGCCGTGGTACCGGCAGCGCATTGTCGTGCCCGGCTCGCTCATGATCGCCGCCGTCGGTCTCTACTGGTCGATTCAGCGCGTGTTTTTTGCGGCGTGAATACGACCGTTCTTATCGCTCCGCCGTACCTCGTACTGTACTGAACAACGCAGTCTTTACGTGGTACCAACAAAGGAGAAACGATGAGACTCTCTCCCATGATCCGTCTGGCAGGCGCCCTCCTGGTGGCGCTCGTCATTCTTCATCCGCAGGCTCAGGCCTCCAGTCACCGGGAAGCGCTGGCGATTCTCAATGAGCCCTGCGCGGACAACACTGACACCTTCGCCTGGGTGTCGAACGGTGCGCACGACAAACTCTATCTGATCATGGACTACAACCCGCTCCATGAGCCGGGCCAGGGCAATCAGGGTTTTCGCGCCTGTAATGGTTATCGTTACGAGTTCCACATCGGCAAGGGAACGAGCCTCAAGGATGAGGCCGTATACCGCGTGGAGTTCAAGAACACGCTCACTCCCTCTCCCGCCCCCGGCCCGACCGACGCACTCGGCGGCGGCAATGAGCTGCTCTGGCAGCTCACCGGCGGCACGGAGACGATGACGGTCACCCGGCTCCTGGCGCCGGGAAGCCCGAATCCGGTGGTGCTCGGCGAAAACCTCAAGGTTCTGCCGAACAACAACGGTCCGCAGACCGACCGGCTGGTCTACGGCCTGGGTCCCTTCAAAGGCTACGATTCCGGCGATTCGACCAGCCGCGATCACGGCCTTTTCGATCAGACCTTCATCGACAGCTTCATCCAGACTCTTGCCGGCGGCGCGCGCATCATCGCCGGCGATTTCGACGATCCCTATCAACTCGACGAGAAGGGGATCTTCGATCTCGTAAACCTCGGCCGCGGCGATCTCGGCCCAACCGTGCAGGGAGCGCGCAACACGCCGATCGAGGATGTGTTTGCCGGCTTCAACGTCTCCGCGATCGCCCTCGAGGTGCCGACCACCGATCTCTTCCCGAATGGCATTCCGCACAATGGCGTGCTCAATGCCACGTCCACGGACAGCCTGCTGCGGGTCTGGGTCAGCATCAGCAGGCAGGCCACGCAGACGGTCGATACGACCAATATCGTTACCGGTCTTCGCGGCTCGGGTAATTACGTTCAGGTCGGCCGCAATGCGCTGCCGCTTTTCAACGCCGGTCTTGTGGGCACGCAGCGCCAGACGCTCTATCTGCATACCGATCCGATGAAAGACGTGAGCCGCTTTGGCAACGACATCCTCTTCCCGGTTCTCGTTCGCGACGCAGAAGCGCTTGGCATTTACAAGGCTCTTGGAGTTCCGGCGGCGGCCGTGACGACTCTGAAAGGCCCGCGCCTCGACATCATCAATGCCATCAACCTCGGACGCCCAATCCCGATCGCCGACGGCTCCACGGGCGATGTCATTACGCTCGACGCCGCCATCGACTCGCAATTCCCCAATGGCCGGCGCCTCGGCGGCGGCACGACGGCCAACCGTCATCAGGTGAACGTGAACACCGTCCTGATCAGCCTGATCGTCGCCGGTGATCCGGGCGCCGGCCTGGCCAAGGGCGTCGAAACGAACGACAAGGATTTCCTTCCGAGATTCCCCTTCATCGCGCCGCCGCATCAGGGATTGCTGCAAGGACACGGTGGTGTCAACGCCGTACCCACGCCGGTGATCCCCGACCCGAACCTTCCCCAGCCCTGACCTGCACGACCGTGCAAACAACCGATAGGAGATTGACAGCATGAGAAAACAGATTTCTCTCATGGTCCTTACACTGGCCGCCGTC
>Ga0247680_1000121_pt1 | contig 33654 bp, 20 predicted proteins | sample CNK21_metaG_FD_182803 | JGI IMG/M metagenome (GOLD analysis project Ga0247680, IMG submission 182803) | Soil microbial communities from Purdue University Martell Research Forest, Indiana, United States - CNK21 | ecosystem: Environmental > Terrestrial > Soil > Temperate forest > Bulk soil...
TAATTTTTTTCAATTATAAATATAATAAATATATTAATAAAATTACTTAAAAGAAGTTAATAAAATATCTGTATATTTTAATAATATTAAATTAATATAAATAATTATTTAATAATTCTATTACTTTAATAAAGCCTATAATTTAAAGGTAGAATGTTATCTTGATGAGATAATCGTAGAAGTTCAAATCTTCTTGGGCTTATTATTTACCAATTATTAATATTATAATTATAAATTATTAATTAATAAAAGAAGAATTATTGTTACAGTGAATAAAAATATATTTTTTTAAAATTCTAATATATTCAAAAGAAAAATAAATAAATTTTATATTTTAGTCAGTTATTTAAACTACTAATTTAATTATTACTAAAAAATTAGATAATTATTAAATTTAATTATATAATTTATATTAAAAATTATTATGAGATTACTTAAAAGTCACTCTTTACTTAGATTAGTTAATTCGTATGTAGTAGATTCACCTCAACCTTCAAATATCTCATATTTATGGAATTTTGGTTCATTATTAGCTACTTGTTTAGTAATTCAAATTTTAACAGGATGTTTCTTAGCTATGCATTATCAACCACATGTAGATTTTGCTTTTAATAGTGTAGAACATATTATGAGAGATGTTAATAATGGTTGGTTAATTAGATATACTCATGCTAACGTTGCTTCTTTCTTCTTTATCTTTGTTTATGGTCATATAGGTAGAAATATCTATTATGGTTCATATAAAACACCAAGAACCTTAGCTTGGTCAATAGGAGTAATAATCTTCATCTTAATGATGGCTACTGCTTTCTTAGGTTATGTATTACCTTATGGTCAAATGAGTTTATGGGGTGCTACTGTTATTACTAATTTATTAAGTGCTATACCTGTTTTTGGTCAAGATTTAGTAGAATTAATTTGGGGAGGATTCTCAGTATCTAATGCTACATTAAATAGATTCTTCTCATTACATTATATTTTACCATTCTTATTAGCAGCTTTAGCTTTAGCTCACTTAATTGCTTTACATACACATGGTTCAAATAATCCTAATGGTATATCATCAAATGGTGATAGATATGCAATTCACCCTTATTACATGTTTAAAGATCTTATAACTATCTTCTTCTTCTTCTTAGTTTTATCAGTATTGGTATTCTATTATCCAAATTTATTAGGACATAGTGATAACTATATTGAAGCTAATCCTATGAGTACACCTGCAAGTATTGTTCCAGAATGGTACTTATTACCATATTATGCTATCTTAAGATCGATACCTAATAAATTATTAGGGGTATTAGCTATGTTTGGATCATTGTTAATCTTATTAATATTACCTATTGTAGATGTATCAAGACAAAGAGGTAGCCAATTTAGACCAGCTATGAAATTAGCTTTCTGGTTCTTTGTATTTAATTTCTTCATCTTAATGTGGATTGGATCACAACATCCTAATGAACCTTTTGTATTTATTGGACAAGTATCAACATTCTTCTATTTTGCATGGTTTATAATTATTGTTCCTGTAATAGGTTTAGTTGAAAATACTTTAATAGATATAGCTACAGAAGAATAAATTAATTCGATAACCTTCATTTTTAAAAAAAAAAATTAATTTATGTTAATACTAGCATATATTCATATTATGATATAATATTCTAATTTTAATTAAAACTCCCTCCTTATCAAAATAAAATTATTAAAACTTTTTTAATAACACAATAATGTTAAAAGTAACAATATAATATAAAATCTTCTTATATTATTCTTAAGCAATCTACTAAAAACATAAATATAATGTGTTTTAATAAATATTATTTATAATATATTTTATTATATTTTTATAAATAGATACTATATAGTTTAATCGTAGGTGTTAATTTTTCTTTAAATTTATAATTTTTAAAATTTAACTTATTATGATAAAATTACATAATTTTCAATTTTTTCCTTATCATTTAGTAGAAGTTTCTCCTTGGCCTATAGTTTTAAGTTTCGCTTTATTAAATTTAACTATTGGGGCTGTAATGTATATGCATGGATACTATTCTGGTGATCTTGTCTTAGAATTAGGATTCATATTAACTTTAGGTGGTATGACTTTCTGGTTTAGAGATGTAGGTAATGAAGCTAGTTTAGGGGGACATCATACAAAACAAGTTAAAAAAGGTTTAGAAATTGGATTCTTACTTTTTGTTGTTAGTGAAGTTTTTGCTTTTTTAAGTATTTTTTGGGCTTTCTTCCATTCTAGTTTAACTCCTGCTATTGAAATAGGAGGAGTATGGCCACCTCAAGGAATAACACCATTAAATCCTTTTGCAATACCATTATTAAATACAATATTATTAGTATCTTCAGGTGCTTTTGTAACTTATGGTCACCATGCTTTAATTAATGGTAACAGAAAAGATACTTTAAGAGGTTTAGAATTAACTGTTTTATTTGCTGTTCTTTTCACTTTCTTACAATATTTAGAATATGCTAATGCTACATTCTCAATCTCAGATTCAGTATTTGGAAGTGCTTTCTATTGTTCAACTGGTTTACATGGTATTCATGTTATAGTTGGAACTATATTTATACTAGTACAATTAGTTAGAACTATAAATTACCATGTTACAAATACTCATCATCAAGGAGCTGAATCAGCTATTTTATATTGGCATTTTGTTGATATAGTATGGTTATTCTTATTTATTGCAGTATATTACTGGGGAGGATTATAATTATGATGTTAATAACATAAATAATTTCTATTATTAATAATAAATGATCAACCCTATTAATTTTTAATAATTAAATTTATAAAATTTTAATCCCTTGAAAAACTTAAATAAGAGAATAAACTTTTTGTTTTTTTTACTAAAAAGTAATTTATTCAAATAATTGGTACTAAATTACTTTTTCAATTATTTATAATAAAATTACAATTGTCAAATTATAAATAATTAGATTTATTAAATGTCCTTAAGGGTAATAAAGCTTTTAACTAAAACTTATGAATTTATCAATATTATTATTTTTAATAGGTATTTTAGGATTTATTTTAAATAGAAAAAATATAATCTTAATGATTATTGCTATAGAAATGATGCTTCTTGCTGTTACTTTATTAGTTTTAATTAGTTCATTTGGATTTGATGATACTATAGGGCAAACATTTAGTATATATATTATATCAATAGCTGGAGCAGAATCAGTAATAGGTTTAAGTATATTAGTAGCTTTTTATAGATTAAGAGGAAATATTTCTATAAGATCTTAAAAATTTTATGTATTTATCAATTTTAATTTTCCCTTTATTAGGTTCTTTTGTAGCTGGGTTTATGGGTAGAAAAATAGGTATAACAGGATCTCATATAATAACATGTACTTGTTTAAGTATTTCTTCTTTATTAGCAACAGTAGCATTCTATGAAGTTGGGATATGTGGTTCTCCTGTGTCAGTTTATTTATTTAATTGGATTGATTCAGAATTTATGTCTATTTCCTGGGAATTCTATTTTGATCAATTAACAGTATCTATGTTTATACCAGTGTTATATATATCAACATTAATACATATATATACAACATCTTATTTAGCTGAAGATCCACACAATCAAAGATTCTTTTCTTACTTATCTTTATTCACTTTTTTCATGTTATTATTAGTTTCAGGTGCTAATTATTTTGTAATGTTTATAGGTTGGGAAGGTATTGGAGTAGTATCATATTTATTAATTAATTACTATTTTACAAGAATTCAAGCCAATAAAGCAGCTATATTAGCTTTAACTATGAATAGAGTAGGTGATATGGGATTAAGTATAGGATTCTTTGCATTATTTGCTTTATTTGGATCTGTTGATTATTCAACAATATTTAGTTTAGCTCCGTTTATGAATGAAACAGCTATTACTTTAATTAGTTTATTATTGTTAATGGGAGCTATGGCTAAATCTGCTCAAATTCCTTTACATTCTTGGTTACCTGGTTCTATGGAAGCTCCTACACCAGTTAGTGCTTTATTACATGCTGCTACACTAGTTACAGCTGGTTTATATTTATTAATCAGATCATCTGCTATTTTAGAATTTAGTCCAACTGCTTTATTAATTATTACTTTAATTGGAGCAAGTACAGCTTTCTTTGCAGCTACTTGTGGATTAGTACAAAATGATTTAAAAAGAATAATCGCTTTCAGTACAATATCTCAATTAGGATATATGGTAATGGCTGTAGGTTTAAGTCAATATAATGTAGCATTAATGCATGTAGTTAATCATGCTTTCTTTAAAGCATTATTATTCTTAGGTGCTGGTGCAGTTATTCATAGTTTTGCTGATGAACAAGATATTAGAAAAATGGGTGGTTTAATTAAATTTTTACCATTTACATATACTACTATGTTAGTAGGATCTTTATCATTATTAGCTACTCCGTGGTTAAGTGGATTCTATAGTAAAGATTTAATAATAGAATTAGCTTATGGACAATACAGTTTTTCAGGGATATATGCTTATGTATTAGGAAGTTTAACAGCTGGTTTAACAGCATTTTACTCATTCAGATTAATAAGTTTAGTATTCTTAACTGTACCGAATGGTATTAAAAATGTTTATTTAAATTCTCATGAATCTAATTTTGCTGTTGTTATTCCTTTATTTATTTTAGCTTTATTTAGTATATTCTTTGGATTTGTTTTCTCTGATTTATTTGTTGGAGTAGGTTCAGATTTCTTTGCTAATTCTATTTTTATTAACCCTAATAATATCTCTATTATTGAAGCAGAATTTAGTTTACCTATAATAATGAAATTATTACCTACTTTATTAACAATATTTGGTGCTACAAGTGCTATATTATTATATCATGTATATCCTGAATTTATTGTTAATTTAACTGATTATTCTTTAGGAAGAAAAATTTATACTTTCCTTAATGGAAAATATTTCTTTGATGTAATATATAACTATTATATTATTTCAGCTGGATTAGTAACAGGTAATTCTATATCTAAAGTATTAGATAGGGGTGTAATTGAATTATTAGGTCCTTATGGTTTAGCTTCTGTATTAGAAAATACTGCTAATAATATTGCTAAATTAGATACTGGAGTTATTACTACTTATTCTTTATACATAACTATAGGAATATTATCATTATTATTCTTAGTATTTGCACCATTATTCTTTGATACTAACATTATATCTGAATTTAGATTAATTGTTATCTATGTATCAGCTTTATTCTTTTCATTATTACCTACTTTATCTTATAAACATTAATTTCTTATTAATAATAAGAAATTATTAGTTTTTATTAGTTCAAAAATATTACATATAATGTAATTACAAAATAATTATGAAAAAACACTACATTTAGGAAATAACAATAAGACACACAACAAAACCAAAATATAAAAATATGTTAACATTATTACTAATTACCCCTTTAATAGGTTCTCTATTTATTTTATCAATACAAGAAAATTCAATAAATAGTCATTCAAAAATGAGAACTATTGCAATTACTAGTTCTTTAATTACTTTCTTAATTTCTATTTTCTTATGGTTAAATTTTGATTCTAATATAACTCAGTTTCAATTTGTTTCTGAATTTGATTATTTATCTTTTGGACATTTAAATTTTGGTGTTGATGGGATTTCATTATATTTTTTGTTATTAACTACTTTCATTACTCCAATTGCTATTATTTCTAATGCTTATAATATTAATTCTAATTTGAAATTCTTTTTAATTGCTTTCTTAATTTTAGAAACTTTACAATTAGCTTTATTTTTAGTGTTAGATTTATTATTATTTTATATATTCTTTGAAAGTGTATTACCTATTTTATTTATTATAATAATTGTATATGGATCTGGAGAATTTAGATTTAGATCAGCTAATTTATTTTTCTTATATACATTATTTGGATCTTTATTTATGTTATTAGCTATTTTACAAATTTATAATTTAGCAGGTACTACAGATTTCCAATTAATCTCATTAGTTGATATCAATGCTAATGCACAAAAAATATTATGGTTAGCTTTCTTCTTAGCTTTTGCAATAAAAACACCTTTATGGCCTTTCACTGGTTGGTTATATAGAGCTCATGCTGATAGTCCTTTAGCTGGATCTATTTTATTAGCTGCTACTATATTAAAATTTGCTACATATGGTTATATTAGAATATTAATTAATTTTTTACCTGATGCTACAAATTATTTTGGTCCTTTAGTTCAAACTATTGCTATTATTACTTTAATTTATGCATCTTTAACTACAATTATTCAACAAGATACTAAAACTCTTATTGCTTATTCAAGTATTGCTCATATGAGTGTTGTTATTTTAGGTTTATTCTCTAATAATATTCAAGGTATTGAAGGTGCTATTTTATTAGCTTTAGCTCATGGATTTGTTTCTCCTGCTTTATTTATTTGTGTTGGTGGAATTATTTATGAAAGAACAGGTACTAGAATTATAAAATATATTAGAGGTTTAGTTACTTATATGCCTATTTTCACTATTTTATTTTTTATATTTACGTTATGTAACACAGGTATACCTTTAAGTTTAAATTTCTTAGGAGAACAATTAAGCTTAATTGGGATATGGGAAGTAAATCCAATAATCTCAGCAATAGGAGCAACAGGTATAGTATTATCAGCATGTTATTCTATTTTTTTATATAATAGAATATCATATGGAACTTATTCACCTAATATGAATAATGTAATTGTATCAGATATTACTAGAAGAGAATTTATTATTTTAATCACTTTATTAATACCTACAATAATCTTAGGAATATTCCCTAATGTTATATTAGATTCAATTCACATATCAGTATCAAGTTTATTATATAATATATAATATATATTATATTGATAATATATTAATTTATAGACTTCAATATTTTATAATAGTTTAGTATATTTTTATATAATATTAATTTATTACCTCCCCTCCTTTTTTTATATTTTAATCAAATAGAAAAAAGATTTTTTTAATATAAAAGTATGAGCTTACAATATAATTTATAACATGTTAAGGATACAATTTTATGTTAATATATTATATATTTATTCAATACTTATAACCTAGTAAGTATTTAAACTATTTTTTTTTAAGCTTTTTAAATTTAATAATTTTATATTGTATCGTATCCTATATATTCACATTATGAATTTAATGGATTATTAAATAAGTAAATAAACTTTTTATATATCATTTCCATATTTAATATATGGTAAATTAATTACTTTATTTATATTTTTTCGGATATGTTTAATTAGGTTAGTAAAATAACTCCAAAATATAACAAATAAAAATGGGAAATAATCAAAGAAAAATAGGAAAAATGATACCATTATTCTATTCAAGTTTAAAACAAAAATTAAATTTAACTATGTCTATGAATCCTAAATATAAAGGAAGTTCACATAATCCTTCATATGTAATAGGTAATTTTGATGGTTTTTTTAAAAATAGTTCTAAAACAAAAATGAAATTTTTCAGAAGAAAATTAAAAAATTTACAATTATACAGTAAAGAATTAAAAAATTACCAATTAAATAATAATTCTTTAGAATTAATAAATGTAACAAAAGAACAATTAAATACACAATCTTTTATAAATAAAAATACACTATCAAATAATATAAGTCAAATTAATAGTAATATGACAAATAAATATGTTGATAATAAAATAATTAATAAAATAAAATTTCCTTTAAATTTATTAGTTAATAATAATATCAATAATAATATTAAAAATATTAATTATATAAGATTAATTAGTAAATTTTATCCTGATTTAGCTGTAAATAAAAATAATATTTATAATTTTAATATAAAAAATACTAGATTAATAAAAAATATTTATACTTTATTACATTCAGCTTTTATCTCAATGCATTGTTTAATTAGTCAACCAAGAATATCTTATACAAATGATAAAATATTTATACAATTATTTTTTTATCCAGATGTTAAATTATCTAAACATATGAAAGCAAAATGGAATCAAAATTTAATTAATAATTTATTAAATAAATTAGATTATAAAAATAAAAAAGAAATTACAAGATTATTTAAATCAACTTATTTTAATAATAAACAAAAATTAATAAAATTATTTAATAATTTAAAATTTAATGATCAAAAAGAAGCAGTACAAAATTTTACTATGCCATCAAAACAAATTAAAAAAATAATTGATATAATAATAAAAAAAAATGAATCATTTAAAATGTCAGATATTCAAGCTCAAAAAAGAATAGTAAGATTATTTAATAATACATTTATTAATTATAATAAACCTATTCATTATTCTGAAGATAATCAGAATATCAATAAATTACAAAATAATTCTATGTTTTTAAATATTTATAATCATAGATTAAAAGTTTTATCTCAATTATTAAGTAAAATCTTTAATAAATCTGTTCAATTAGAATTAATTAGATTACATTATCCTTTCTATGATCCTAACATTATTGTTAATTTATTAACTTATTTCTCTGAAAATCTTAAAATTAGAAGATTATTAGGAAAAATTTATAAATCTGCATTAATTACTAAACCTACTGCTAATGTTCAAAGAAAAAGATTCTCTATTATACCAGGTTATTTAACTGGATTAACTATAAAATTTGCTGGTAGATTCCCAACACAAAAAATAGTGCCAAGAAAAACAGTAAAAACTGAAAAAATAGGAAGTTTAGCTAGAAAAAAAGCAGTATTAGTAGAAACAGCCAGATTTTCAAATAAAAATAGAAGAGGATCATTTAGTATATCTGTATCAACAGGATTATATTTAAATAATTTTTTAAAATAAAAATTATTATTTAATATATTCTTTTCTCCTTAAATTTTTTAACTTTTATATATATTATATATAAAAACAATATTAACTTTTATTGAAATATTTTAAAATACCATCTTTATTCTTAAAATTATTTGCTATTTATAGCGTTTAAATACTTATATTTATATAAACTTATATTTATATGTACGTAAATATATATATATGTATATATGTTTACGTTTTATTTGATTTTTGTTCATTTAGGAACTCTGCCTTTATTTAAAGTAAAAATTTAGGTCACAAATTCAAGGTAAAACCTACTTAAGTATTAGTATAAAGTATTAATATTTAATGATTTCTGCCTTTAATTGTAATAAATAACTATTACGAACGGAAAACCGTAGGCAAACAAAAAATTATAATTTACATATGAAAAATTTATTATTAAACATTTTAGCTTTTGGTGCTATTATTTCTGGTTTATTAGTTATTACTTCTACTAATCCTGTATTAGCTGTTATATTCTTAATTTCAGTTTTCTTTAATATTGCAGGTTATTTAATTTTATTAGGTGTGGAATTTATTGGTATCTCTTATATATTATTATATGTAGGTGCTATAACTGTATTATTCTTATTTGTTATAATGATGATTAATATAAAATTAACAGATATTTTAGAAACAGGTTCTCAATATACTCAAAATTTCCCATTAGCATTAGTTATAGGATCTTTATTTATATATATAATATATACTGTATTACCTTTCCAAATTAATAATGTATCTATTATCTCTATATTCTTTGATTTAACTAATATTGTAAATAGTTTATTCTTAACAGTGAATAATTCTTCTTTAGTTAATGTATTAACTACATTTAATCCTTCTATAGCTGATACTTCTATAACTAACTTTACACATATTGAAGCTATAGGTCATAATTTGTATACATATGGTGCAGCTTTATTAATAATATGTAGTATATTATTACTATTAGCAATGGTAGCTACTATCTTTATATCAAGAAAATCTAAATTCTAATATTATTATATAATAATATAACAATTATTAATAATAATTAATCAAGAAATTCAAATTTAATTATAGATGATTAATTTATTAAGCTTAGCTAACACATCCCCTCCAATTTTATTTATAAATTAAAATTTATAAATTATTGTAAAATTATTAATAAATTACACATAAAAGTATAAAGATATATAATATATATACAATATATATAAGGGTATTTAAGGTTTTAATGATTTTTATCAGTTTATTAATATTAATTGTGGCTATTGCCATTCCTTCTATTAGATTTAATTTGTCTCCTAATTTATTTGTAAGATTAACTGCTATTATATTTATTTATGCCGCAGGTTTATCATTTAATTCCTTATATGTTCAATCAATTGAATCAGGTTTAGGTATATATAGTGGTTTATTCCATGTAACTATAACATCACAAATAATAGATATTTTTATATATACAACAGGTGCTTTAATATTAACAGCTTGGCCTATATTTAATAATTATTTATTAAAAAATAGTTACAAAAATAATTTTAATTTAGAATCAAATAAATTATCTTATGTTAATAATCCAGCTACTGAATATTCTTTAATTGTTATATTTAGTACTTTAGGTTCTTCATTATTATTATCATCATCAGATTTTATCTCAATGTATTTAAGTTTAGAATTACAATCATTTGGAGTATATATCTTAGCAACTTTATATAGAGAATCAGAATCAGCTACTGCAGCTGGATTAAAATATTTCTTATTAGGTGGATTATCATCTTGTGTGATACTATTAGGAGTAGCTTTAATTTATTCTTATACAGGAATTACTAATTTTGAATCTTTATATAGTTTAAGTTCTGTTATAAATGTTTTCTCAATCCATGAACCTGTATCATTAGGTATAACATTAGGGATCTTATTTATCTTTTTAGGTTTATTATTCAAAATAGCAGCAGCACCATTACATAATTGGGCTCCTGATGTTTATGATAACAGTCCTACAATAGTAACTATTTGGTTAACTATAATGCCTAAAATCTCAATAATATTCTTACTATTTGAAATAATAAATGGATTAAACTTATCAACTTCTTTATTAGAATTAGATAATATTAATTTCTTACCTACATTTTTCTTAAATTTTGCTAATTATAAAATAGTAGAAATTAAACATTTATTACTAATAAGTGCTTTATTATCTTTAATTATAGGAACAGTAGGTGGATTATCACAAATAAGAATAAAAAGATTATTAGCATATAGTACTATATCTCATGTTGGGTTTATATTAATTGCTTTAGCAATTAATTCAGCAAGTTCAATAGAAGCTTTATATTTTTATATCTTTCAATATAGTTTAACAAATTTAAATGTATTCTTAATCTTATTAGCATTTGGATATGTTATTAATAAAAATAATTTTATTAATAATAATTTAATTAGTTCAGATATTAATTATATTTCTCAATTAAAAGGTCAATTTTTCCATAATCCTTTTTTAAGTTTAAGTTTAACTGTATGTTTATTTTCAATGGCAGGAGTACCACCTTTAATTGGTTTCTTCTCTAAATATTATGTTTTATATTCAGCTATTGATAGTCAATATTATTTAATGGGTATTGTAGCTATATTAACTAGTGTTATAAGTGCATCATATTATATAAAAATAATAAGAGTATTACATACAGAAAATACAAATACTAACTCAAATACAACAGAAAGTAATGAATTAGTATTAAATAATTTTCATAGTTTCTTAATTTCTAGTTTAACTTTAGGAATTTTATTATTCTTAATTAAACCTACAATAATTTTAAATAGTGTACAGTTACTATCAATATTATTATTTGATTAATATATCATGAATACTAACTTAATTACAATAATTATTGTTGTTCCATTTTTAGCTGTTGTTTTATTAGCTTTAAATTTGTTATTAGCTCCTAAAAATGCTTATGAAGCTAAAGCATCTGCTTATGAATGTGGTTTCTTAGCTATTGAAGGACAAACTAGAGCTACTTTCCAAATTCATTTCTATATTGTGGCTATGTTATTCTTAGTATTTGATTTAGAAATTTTATTATTATTTCCTTTAGCTGTTACTCTATATCAAGTAAGTACTTACGGTTTCATAATAGGATTAATCTTCTTCTTCGTATTAACTATAGGTTTCGTATTAGAAATTGGATCTGGAGCTATCTCTTTAACTGATACTCATGAATAAATTTATTATTATATTTTATAATCCTTAATACCCCCTCCATTTTTACAATTAAATTAGAATTTAATAAAAACTTAGTAAAATAAGTCACCTAAACAAAATATAATTATACTATTAAAAATATTATAAACCTAATTTAAAAGAAGTTTATATAATAATTTCTTTTGAAGGAGAGGTGATCCGATTGGTAATGGTGGTTCTCTGTAAAAGAATTGGTCTTAGACCACATTAGGTTCGATTCCTAAACTCTTCAATTAATTATTCTAATTAATTAACCTAAGAATAAATATCCAAATATAAAATAGAAATATAATGTCTAATAATAAATTTTTTAAGACTGTAGCATAATTGGTTAATGCAGTTCGCTCATAATGGATATTATAAGGGTTCAATTCCCTTCGGTCTTAATATAAAATAATAAATATAAAGGGTACTTGGTCGAGTCTGGTTTATGGCGCTCGTCTTGAAAACGAGTACTCCAAAAGAGTCGTCGGTTCAAATCCGACAGTGCCCGTATTATTGAATAATTAAATTTAATTATTCAATTTTAAAAGAGATATAAAATATTGTGAAAACACATATAATAAGACAAATTAAATTGTTTAAATTTAGTAAGAATTTAATTTTGGTTCCGATTGAACGTTATTCAGTAGTTTTAAGACATGCAAATCGTTATTTCTGATAGTAAATTTAGGTTTATTCTAAGAAATAAGGTGTAGAGGTGAGTATAGTAAATAAGATACCCTATAAGTCTTCATAAATAGGAGATAAATAATCAGAAAAGAAAATAAAAATAGTCTTACAATTTTTATGATTATTTTCGCATTATATTAATCTTAATTAATTAATTAATTATATTAATATAATTATTACTAATATTATTAAATTTATAATTATTATTATTTGACTTATTAAGCATATTAATAATTTTATTTAATATATTAGTAATAATTGATTATGGTAAAATTATTTTATTTTAAAAGGAATTTTTCTGCTTTAGGATTCTATTTACTTTGATTACGATAGTTGGTAGTGGTAATGGCCTACCAAGTCTACGATCAAAAGCCAAGTTTGATAGAACTTATGGCCACATTGGGAATGAAATACCCCAAGTAATATAAAATTACCTGCAGTCAAGAATATTAGTCAATGCTCGCAAGAGTGAACTAGCTAACTGAAATCTTAATTTTTTTAATTATTAAGATAAGGTAAGAGAAAATAATGATATTATCTTACTATTAGTGTCGTCTAAATTTGGTGCCAGAAGACTCGGTAAGACCTTAGACGCGAACGTTAATCGTCATAATCAGGCGTAAAGGGTGTGTAGGCGGCTTTATAAAAATATTTATATTTAAATTAAAGCTAGAATCTAAAAGAGGGTAAGCTAAACAACATAATTAATTAGGACTGACAACTTATAATAATGTGGAGTACTAAAGGTTAAAGCTATTTATCTACTTAAGATTGACGCTCAGAAACGAAGGGGAGAATAAGAAACTTAGATTAGAGACCTAATTATCTCTCTCAGTCAACGATGAATGGTAGTTATTAAAAATACAAATATAATTTTATATTATATAGATATTAGTAACGAGGTTAACACGATGACCATTCCGCCTTGTTAGTAAGACTGCAAAGTTGAAAACAAAAAAATTAGTCGGTCTTGAAGCAAACGAAGTGAAGCATGTTATTTAATACGATAATCCGCGTAAAATCTTACCAGTTCTTGTATATTCTTATTAATGTTTATTTATATTTTATATTATTATTGAAAAGAAATTTTCCATGTTATTATAATTAAATAATTTTATTATAAGATTACAGGTGTTGCATGGCTGTCGTCAGTCCGTGTCGTGAGAAGTTTGGTTAAATCCGTAAACGGACGAAATCCCTAGTATTAATTTAAACATAATACATAATAGTGTTGATAAGATGCTAGTTGGGGCTAAGACAAGTCATTATGGCCCTTATGAACTGGGCTATAGACGTGCCACAAAAACTTTTACAAAATGATGCAATTCTGTCCTTAAATAATAAGGAGAAAGGAGGAGCTAATCATTAAAGAAAGTTAACTATTAAATTAGTTGAATTGTCATCTGAAACTCGGTGACATGAAAAAGGAATTTCGAGTAATCGTTGATCATTACGCAACGGTGAATTAAGCATTCAGGATGAACTAACCGTCTGTCGCTGGGAAGGAGCTTGATTTTAAGGAAGTTGTGTATTGTTCTTATTTTCTTATTTACAATTTTTATTAAATAGAAAGTATAATATAAAATTTATATAAGTATTAGTTTAAATTAGAAATTCCTTAATTGGAGAAATAGTATATGCTTATTAACTATTAATTCTAAAATTATAAACGCGATTGTTAAGAAAAAACTGAACCCAACGAATTAAATTGAGTAACATCTCAAAAGTCATAGCAAGGTAGCCGTACTGGAAGGTGCTGCTGAAAAATAAAACGAAGAGTATATAACCCCCCTCCAATTTTGTTTTTGTGTTATTAATTTTTATTAAATAATTTAATTTTATTTTATTAAAAAATAATCAATAATAATTAACTTAATAATTATTAGATACTAATATATATAAGGGGGTTAGCTGAGTGGTTTAGCAGTAAATTTACACTTTACAGACAGAGTTTCGATTACTCTACTCCCTATTTTAAATAAAATAAACTAATAAATAAATAGTTATAACTGTAATATTAATATTTTAAATAATGTTAAAATTTAGACATTATATTAACAAGTATGCCGTAATTTAAGGTAACCGGGTAAATCTTAGGCATTTATGCTTATAGCAATTAAGAGTTCGAGTCTCTTTACTTGTAATTTACAGTTAACAACGTGATTTTAAGGAAAAAAAAATAAATTGATTAATTAATTAATTAATCAATTTTTATAAAACATGTTTAGCTAAATGGAACAGCATTTGTCTACGAAACAAGAGATTATTGGTTCAAAACTACTAAGAATGTTTATACTAAATAGTATATCTTAATTTTATTGCTATACGAAAGATTAAATAAATTTAATTATTCCGTCATAAATACAACAAGAGTTTTTTTGTAAAACTTTATATCATTATTAATGAATTTAGATACAGTTTCTAAATCTAAAGTAATTACATTATTGTTAATACCATTATCATGTCTAATTTTTAAATAAATTTTATCATAAATAAAATTGAATATTCTTAATAATTTTAATTTAAAAATAATAAAATTATTTTTGATTTAAATTAATCTAAAAATTCTAATATTAAATTATTATTATTACAACAAGATATTACAGACAATTGATCATTATCAGCTATTTTTTCAGATTTTGTTTCAATATCCAATGTAATAATATTTTCATTAATTATATTATCTTGTTCAATATTGTTAATAAATTTAGTATCTTTTTTATTAATACTGCAAATTAATTTATCATTAATAAAATGGTATTCAAATCTTTTAATAGTTCTAATAAAATATTTATCGTTAACGAATTTATCTATAAATTCTAATATTAAATTATTATTATTATCGAAAATACTTACATTTCTTGATAATAAGGTTTGAGCAATTTCAAATCTGTAATTACCTCTTATAATTGAATATAATGTAAAGTTGTTTAATTCTTTTTTATGTTTAATATTACCCCATAATTTTATGTTATACATTGATGGAATATTCATTTTACTATAAAGATGAGTTTTAATAGGATTTTTATTATTTCTAATATCCACAATTAAAGATTTATTATCAGTTTTAGACATATCTAAATATTTATATTTAATAAAAATTGAAATAGTTTCTTTAAAAACTTCTGAATAACCATCATAATCGTTTTGATGAAAGAATAATAAATTATTTAATAATTTATCTTTATTATTTTTAATAATTTTATTTAAATATCCTAAAGTTCTAAATGTATCATCAGATAATTTATATACTAATTGAAATGTAACATATTGATTATCAGGTAAAGGATTTAGTATATCATTAAAGAATTTTGCGATAGAATTTTAAATTGTATTAAAATCTATAATACCGTTTTCAGTTGGATAATTATAGTAATAAACTTTTTTAAAATTTGTCATTATTTTTTTATAATATAACGGGAATGGCTACCCTCACTATCTCATTTATTTGCTATAAGAATTAATTTTTATTGGTTATATTTTATACAGATTTTATCTCGTGATAAAATTGGAATAAATATTTTTAAATTAGGATTTTTTCAAGCCGAGGGTTATAATATATAATATTAAATTAATTAAATTGAGGAACTCTATTCTTATATTAATAAAACAATACAATTTCCTTAATTAAGCCAGATTAGTAATACTTTACTTTTTTCCAATTTATGGTAATTTTAAAAAATTTTTTAATAAAATATAAAAGTATCGATGACAATATTGTACAACATCAAATAATTATTTAAAATAATAATTAATGAGTATTTTAAAGGGGTTATTAAGGATTACTAGCAAATTTATATAAAAGGAGGCTCCATAGCCAAAAGTCTACATATTACTTATAATAAAATAATAAAATTAATATAATTTTATTAGGAATAAGAAAATTACGAGATGAGACAATCCTAAGGGAAACCTTTTTATTTAAACTTCCTGAAGTAAAACATTTCAATAAGGAAAGGAAAGGAAATCAACCGAGACTCCGAAAGTAATGGTGAGTGAAATCGGATTAGCCAAAATCTAACCTATAATAAAAAAATTATCACTATAACATTAAAGTAAATTTAATAACTGATTTTAACTTATAGCTTGTATAATTAAAATTAAAATTAAGTTAAAAATATATGAATTAGTTTAAATAAATTTAATTAAAATTAAATTTAATGAAGGAATATTAGCTAATATTATATTTTACATAATTTAAATTATTCTAATAAAATATTAGTAAGAAATAAATGCTTAATGAATATAGATAGATATGATAATTATTTATATAATTTATACATAGTAATTACGATTACAACTAAGAAGGTGAATTAAATATGAGACCTGTATTTTATATGTTAGATTTTATTATTTTAAGTACGATGAGAGAAAACTTGTCGGAATATAGGGGAACCATCCTCTAAGGCTAAGTATTTATAAATTTAGCGATAGTGAAAAGTACCGTGAGGGAAAAGTTGAAAAGAGTGTAGAATAATATTAATTGTAGAAAAGAAATAAAGATACAAATAATATTAGTTCTTATCGAACATTTTGTTCGAACGAATGTAAATAACACGCAGTGAAATAGATCATGAATTAGTAACTCTATAAGCAGTCAAAGTCAAAAAATTATAATTTGGAACGTGACAATGGCGTACCTTTTGCATAATGGGTCAGCAAGTTAATAGAAGTAGCAAGGTTTAAAGCCTAAGCGAAAGCGACTATATTTAATATACTAATATGGGTTAAGTTACTGCTATTAGACCCGAAGCCAGGTGATCTTTCCAAGAACAGATTATTAAAGGATCGAACGGTTGAATGTTGCATAATTCTCCGAAGATTTTTGGAAAGCGGTGAAATGCCAATCTGACCTGGTGATAGCTGGTTTTCTACGAAACATATTTTAGTATGACATCTACACAATATTTATGGAGGTACAGCACGGTAATTCCATACAAATATTAATTAATTTTAATAGGAGTTTAATTTGCGGGGACGTAAAAATCTTACCAATGGAAATAAATCTCGGAATTACATAAATAGATGGTAGATATTCAGACTATTCATGATAAGTTGGATAGTCAAGACGGAAACAGCCGTGAACACTGATTAAGGTCCCGAATGATTATTAAGTGAAATAAAGGAAGTTACAAATTGAATGCAGTTGAAAAGTGAGCCTGGTAGTCGCTACTTATAATGAACGTGTATCAACGTATCAACCCTTAGATTGTTGCTCCGAAGATTTAACGGGTCTAAAATAATCAACCGATATCGTGTTAATTTTAAAGATAGAAATAATTATCTATATTTAAAATCTAGGTAGTAGAACATTCAGATAATTCAAAGAATATATTCCTCTAGGAAAGGGATACAAACCCACAATTTACAGTGTTACATTGTATATAATAGGAATCTGAAGAGATAATGCTGACATGAGTAACGTAAAAAGAAAGTATAAACTTTCTCGCCGAATACGAAAGGGTTATTAGCTAAAGATTAAATCTACTAATGTTAATGCGGTCTCTAAGGTACAAAACCAACGTTTTGGCTGATGAGTATAGCTTTGAAAGTCCAAATGGAGAATATTATTTACACTTAGAATTTCATTGTAAGTAATTATAATGATAGAAGATTATTTTTATTAAATTTTAAGACAATTTATTTAAAATAATATTGAATTGTTCTTGTATTATATTAAGTGAATATTTAATATGATTATAATAATTAATTATTATAGTAAATTTTACAAATTGGGCCAGGAAAAAGATGTTTTTGAATAACTTCGATTCTATATATTAATTTAGTCTTATAATTTTATATTTTAGAATGAATATTCTAAAAGTTTTATATCAAAAAATAATAATAAATTATATTTAATAATATCAAACTAGTCATTTGTTTAATATTAAATAATTAAAAATTTATGTTTGTATAAGCAAAAATCCTAAATTAGTAGAAGTTAAGTTATATTATATAATATAGTGAGAGCTAATTAATAAGTAATTTAATGATTTAGGCTAGTTTTATTTAATTATAGTCTCTAAGCACAACCGTACCCTAAACCGACACAGGTTCGTAGGTAGAGAATACTAAGGCGTAGAGCTAAAAGTTGTTAAGGAACTCGGCAAATTATCCTCATAAGTTCGACAAGAAGAGGAACCATGAATTTAGTAATTTAATAACTCCTATTAAATTGTATATATGGTGGCACAAAATCGGAAGCCCCGACTGTTTACTAAAAACACAACTATCTGCAATTATGAAAATAATAGTATAGGTAGTGAGATTTGCCCAATGCCATATTAATAAGTAATAATAATAGGTAACTGTTTCTTTACAAAAAATTGGTTAATAGCGGTCTTAACTATGAGGATCCTAAGGTAGCAAAATAAATTGGCCATTAAATGTGGTCCGGTATCAATAATTTAACGATGGCTTCACTGTCTCGACAACTTGCTCAGTGAAATTGAATTACCCGTGCAGATGCGGGTTACCTCAAAGAGGACGGGAAGACCCCATGCAGCTTTACTGTAGCTAGTTATCATATAAATGTTCTATTACCTCGGTTATACAGATAATAGGGAGTCGATTGGACATCTATGGAAAACCTTAGGTCTGAGGTGGAACTGGTATTTATCTTCTTATTTATTAAATTTAAGAGGAAATAGCTGACTAGTTGGCAGTTTGACTGGGGCGGTCGTCTTTAATAGAGTAGCAAAGTACATCCAAATAGATTAAAATAATTAATATATTTATTATTTTTTTAATAAATATACTGACAAATAAATTAATATTGTGAATTATTAATTCTAATAATTACTTTAAAATTAATTTTTATATTTCATTAATAAGGTATGCTAGAAATTAAATGGAAGTTAATGAACCATGAAAGGTTCTGTAGAGTGCAATGACGGTAAGCATGCTTAACTGAAAGACTTAATAGTCGAACAGATACGTAAGTAGGGCATAGTGACCCCTTGCTATATTATGGAATAGACAGGGATCAATTGATAAAAGTTACGCTGGGGATAACAGCCTAATAGCCAGCGAGAGTACACATTGTCCTGGCTGTTTGGGACCTCGATGTCGACTTAATTTATCCTCCAGGGGCAAAACCTTGGAAGGGTTCGGCTGTTCGCCGATTAAAAAATTACATGAGTTGGGTTTAATACGACGTGAGTCAGTATGGTCCCTATCCTTTTGAGGGACAAATAGTAAAAAGGGGAAGACCTTCTAGTACGAAAGGACCAATAGGCTGTGTTTCTCTAGTGTACCAATTGTAATATTAACTAATTTATTAAATTTTAAAAATTAGTTAACTTTGCATAGTTGGGTAGCCACAAACATATTAGATAATTACTGAAAGTATATCAAGTTCGAATCTATCCCCTAGATACTATCAATGAATTTCTCTATTGTTATCTATCACGAGTGGTTATTATTACTTTCCTAATAATAATCATTTCTTGTAATCGATATAAAATATATACTACAATTTTATATTATAGTTATCTATATTGATAGAAAAGTATATAAATATATATACGTATATTATATATATTTAGCAATATGTTTTTTAAAAAAATATTGTAATAATATACAAAGAGATTAAAAATTCATAAATAAAGAAATAGATCATTTCTTAGATAGGATGCAAATGAATTGATTGTAAAATCGTAAGTTTAGCATTACTAATTTTTAAAATAGACTTGATGTTTTAGGTTGTCAAAATTACAAATATTATTATATTTGTAATAAGTAAATATTTTTAATTATTTACTTTTTAAACTATTTAATATAGTTATTATATAATTAATATAATATATTAAGATAATTATTCTTAATATATTTATTAAAAGGTACAAATTTTTATTTCCCGATTTTATTAAAATTTAAATTTTTAATAAAAGAATTGATTAAGATAAATCTTAGTAATACCTAACTTATCTAATTTTAGAATATTATAATATTCTAAGATAGTTTAAATAGGTTATATAATCAGTGTCTATAATATTATTATTATAATAATACTGTAAAAAACTAAGACTGATAGATTAAAAATAAAATTTTTTAATACAAACAATGTTACAAAATATATCAATTTTTAATACTTTATATAATGATGCACCTCAACCTTGGCAATTAGGATTCCAAGATTCTGCTTCACCAGCCTTTTCAGGTATTGTTGATTTACATAATTCTATTTTCTTTTATTTAGTTGTTATTTGTGTAGGAGTTTTCTGGGCTTTAGGTTCTTTAATGTACTACTATAGTTATAACAAATCTCCTATTGTTTATAAATATCTTAACCACGGAACTTTAATAGAATTAATCTGGACTATTACACCAGCTTTAATTTTAATAGTAATAGCTTTCCCTAGTTTTAGATTATTATATTTATTAGATGAAGTAACATCACCAACTATAACAATTAAAGTAGTAGGTCACCAATGGTATTGGTCTTACGAATATAGTGATTATGTAACAGAAAGTGGACAATCTATTGAATTTGATTCATATATGATCCCTGAATCTGATTTAGAATTAGGTCAATTTAGATTATTAGATGTAGATAATAAAATGATTATCCCTGTAGATTGCCACATAAGATTAATTGTGACAGGTGCAGATGTAATCCATAGTTTCGCTGTACCATCCTTAGGACTAAAAATTGATGCTACACCAGGTAGATTAAATCAATGTTCAATCTTAGCTGAAAGAACAGGAACTTTCTATGGTCAATGTTCAGAAATTTGTGGAACATGGCATGGGTTTATGCCTATAGCTGTAGAAGCAGTTTCAGTACAAGATTACTTAGCTTGGGTTGATTCAATGTAAATGATGATAATTAATTAATTTATTTAAATTTTATTAATTTAATATAATTAGAATAAAACTTATTTGCTCCCCTCCTCTCTAATCCCAAAAAAATAAAGTACAGAATAAAAATATAATTTAGAATATATTGGAGTGGGCAATTATTATCATTAAAAATTATAATGTATAACAATATTGTATACATAAACTAAGGTTTTAATTTATCTAATATTTTATTAAGTATAAATACTTTAATGAAATCCTATAAAACTAATAATATTTATTTAATAACAGGTTATTAAAATTTATTAATTAAAGTATAGACATATATTATACATTTTAATTTATTTTAAAAGAGATATATATTTTATAGTATAAGAATTAAAGGGGAAATCTGATAATTGGTAATCAACTGTACTTGCACTACTGTAATGATAGTTCGAGTCTATCTTTCTCCATACTAAAATAGTTATAAATATGTATAAGCTTCGGTTGCTTAAGGGTTAAAGCGTTCGTCTGAAGATCGAAAGACAGTGGTTCGACTCCATTCCGAGGCATTTTTTTAATTAAATTTATAAATAGCCTGAATAGTTTAATTGGTAAAATAACTTACTTGTAATAAGTCGTTGGCGGTTCAAGTCCACCTTTAGGCAAATTAATAAACTAACTAAAAGAGTATAATTAATAATAATATTATATATGTTAATATAATAAAATTTTAAATGTTTTGTTATGAGTTATAGTATAATTGGCAAAACGTCTTCCTTTGGCGAAGAATTTCCTCGTTCGAATCGGGGTAACTCAAGGTAGAGTTATACTCTTATATTATTATATCCTTAAATTTTATTTTAGGGATAATACTAATTCTTTAAATAAAAAGTTTCTATAAATAAGAATAGTTATTTTAAATAAATTATTATATATCTTTTTCTTAGTTAAAATCGATAGATAAAAGTTGGAAGTGTAACTCAAAAGGTAGAGTGTTTCACTTTTAATGAAACGGTTAAGAGTTCGAATCTCTTTACTTCCTTAACAATAATTAATATATATTTGTATATATATATATATATTATATATTATATATATATATTTATATATAATATTAATTAAATAGATTAAAGAGCATAGTATAATTGGTAATATGATGATCTCCAAAATCGTTGTTAGGTGTTCGAGTCGCCTTGCTCTTGATTAAATAATAATTATTTGCTAAAAAGGGGTCCTTAGCTTAAATAGGTAGAGTTCCTAATTGTCACTTAGTATGGTACCAGTTCGAATCTGGTAGGACTCGTAAAAAATAGTTTAAATATAACTGTTATTTAAAAGAGTAATATTATTTAAATTATAATATACGTCAGACACTATCTTTTAAATAAATATATTATAATACTTATGTTAGCTGCTGCAAAATTCATCGGTGCAGGATTAGCTTGTTCAGGTTTAATTGGTGCCGGATTAGGTATCGGACAAATCTTTGCTTCATTAATCGCTTCTACTGCTAGAAACCCTCAATTAAGAGGACAATTATTCGGTTACGCAATTTTAGGATTCGCCTTAGCTGAAGCTACAGGATTATTCTCATTAATGATTGCTTTCTTATTATTATACTCATAATTAAATTAACCAATAATTAATTTTAATTATATCTTATATCCCCTCCATATCATTTAAAAAAATTCAAGAATGATTAAATAAAAAAATCTAACGAGTATAGTTAAGTTGGTATAACCTCTACCTTCCAAGTAGATGTGATCAGTTCGAGTCTGATTACTCGTATAATCAATAATAATTTTTATAAAACTTAGCATATCGCTAACAAATTTAACATAAATTTAATTAATTTAAAATATAAAAGAGGTAGGATTAGTTTAATTGGTTAAAATTACGTCTTGTGGCGACGATGTTCAGAGTTCGAGTCTCCGATCTTACCCTTATAAATTAGTTATTATTAATATTATATAATTTTTTTTTTTAATTTTAATTTTTTTACTTTTATAAGTATAAGTATAATAAAATATATAATTGTATACTGAAAAAAGGAATTGAACCTTTATTTTACCATCATGAAGGGTACGTTCTACCGTTAAACTATTTCAGTTAAAAAGTTAAATATATAAAGAAAGAATATTTTAAGAATAGAATAATTTAGTAATAATGAGTTAGAATAAATATCTATAAGACAGTTTTTGTTATTATAAATTTTCTGATTGATCTAATATATCTTATATTACTATATATAATTATATCAGGTTAAATAAAGGGTTTTCTATTTTTCAAAATTAAACTAAAATATTTAATTAAATTAACAAACTTTAGTGTTAGATTTTATCAAAATTTTATAATTTAATTAAATATTTTCTCTAAGAATTCCACCAAATTACTTTGTATTTTGCACTAAAACTTTATTTTTTATTAAAATTAATAATAATTAAAATTATTAATTTATACCTTGAACCTTCCTAAATTTATTTAGTGTTATTGCTTAAATTTTTTTAAGTAAATTAATATAACACAATTTTTTTAATCCCAGTTTTAGATTTCTAACTCTCTTTTAAGTATATTATTATGTACTTAATTAATTTAATTAAATTTAAATTTAATTAAATTATTACAGGAAAATCACCTGGAGGGGGTTAATTAATATTAAAGATTAATGTAATTCAATAGCATCTTTAATGTAAGAACATACTAATAAAACGAATACATAAGCTTGGATAAATGATACAGCTAATTCTAATCCTGTAATAGCTAAGAATAAAGCAAATGGTATTAAAGTTAATACAAATATTATTAATCCACCTGAGAACATTTTAAATAAGAATGTTGATAAAATTTTTAATAAAGTATGACCAGCTACCATATTAGCAAATAATCTTATTCCTAATGAGAAAGCTCTAGCTAAATAACTAATTAATTCAATTAAAACTAATAAAGGAACTAAAGCTAAAGGTGTACCAGAAGGTATAAAGAATGAGAAGAAGTGTATTTTATGGATAGATAATCCTAAAATAGTTACACCTATTAATATAGTAAATGATAATCCTATTGAAATTATTATTGATGTTGTAATAGTAAATGTATAGGGAATATTTCCTACTAAATTAGAACATAAAATAAATAAGAATAAAGAATAAATAAAAGGTAAATAAGCTTCTCTACCTATTTGATCTCTTACTATAGTATTTATACTTGCAAATAAACTTTCTAATAAGATACTTTCTTTATTTGGTATTAATTTCATTTTTTTATTAAAGTTTAAATTAATATTGTCTTTCCCAATATTTTTATGTAAAAATAATATTAAAGATAATACTAAAACTGTAAATAAAGCTGAATTTGTAAGAGCAAAAGATGTATTAAAGAATAAAGGAGAATTATAACTAGCTAAACTAACTACTTCAAATTGTTCTAATGGAGAATTTACAAATAAATTATTTAAGATATTTAAGTTCATTATTTTAATGATTTTTAATTAATTGTGTGCTTAGTTTTAATAAATACTTAATCTATATGAAAAAAAAATTAAAATTAAGATACCTATACTTTTATATCGTTTAAATAACATAAATAAGATAATTTGCTATTAAAGTTTTTAATATGTGTACAATACATTTACTTGTATATAGAGAGGTTATAAAGTAAATGTGTAAAATAACATAATATTTATATATAATAAGGCGATTAATGAAATTAAGATTATTATAAAATCTTTAATTAAATAAAATATTTTAAATTTTCTTCTTATTTCTAATAATTTATATATTCTTGGATATTTATCTTTAGTATTAAATCTTTCTATTAAATAATCACTAAAAATATATACTTATTAAATCAATTAATAATATATAAATAAGAATTATAGCAAATATATGAGATAAAGCTAAAGTTTGAAATACATTTAAAGTGTTAAAATAAGTTTGTATTTGATTGAAGATATCTAAATCAATAAAATTATTTTTTAAACAATCATTAATTTTATTAAATATTTCTAACAAATCGGAATTAATATTTTTCATAGTATTATCAACTTCTATTATTGAACCTTCATCAAATATTTTATTTTCTAATAGGTTATTAATTTTTCTATTTAATAAATCTATTTTATTATCATTAATTTCATGAATTTCTAAACTTTTTCTAAGTACAATTTCTAATTTAGTATTACTTTCATTTTCACTTATTAAATTATTTATTTTTACAGTTAATTCTTTATTTATATCTTTTTCAACTTCTAAACTATTTTTAAGTGTATTTAAAGTTGTTAAATTACTAAATGTATTAAATACGCTAAGACTAACACCAATAACAGAAAGATTTCTAAAAAGTTTTTGATATATTTGATATATATTATTCGTTTTCATTTATTTCTAATTTATATTAACAGGAATTTTCATAATGTGATGAATTACCTTATTTGATCTTATGATCTCTTTTAAGAATTACCAATCTTCTGTTTTAATTTGACTAGAATCAATTGGAGATTTATCATATTTACTTACTTTTTTAAATGGATTTTCAATTAAAGGTATTTCAGGAGGTAATTTGGATGTAGATGCTTTAGGAGTTTCTTCCTCTTTAGGAAATAAAGCTTCATATTCCTCTCTTTCCTCTGGGTTTAAATCATCCATTGGTGAATAATTATTTCTTTTACCTTTATTTAAGAATTCTTGTAAATCTTTTCTATATTCAGAATTAATCCCTGAAGTAAATTTAGGTTCATCAGGCTTAGGATTATCATCAGTAAAGATATTTAAATCATAACCGGTTATATTACTTATAGCTACTGTAACAAATTTATAAATAATTGTCCCAGAAATAAAAACTGTTGCATATTCTTTGGGTAAATATTCTTCAATTTTATAAATTGCAGGATTTATTATAGGTTCAATAATTTCTTTAATATTAACTTGAGGATTATAATAGTAGAAAACAATAGGAATAATAATCATTATAGGGATTATCCAATAAGAATTATTAGGGCTTTGATTTACAACTTTATCTATAACTTTAACTTCTTTTTTATATTGAAAGAAATCTATAGGTTCTTCAATATCTTCTATATCTTCAATTCCAAACCATTTATTATATAATATTCTTATATATTTAATAATATTATTAAATAAGGTATTAATTTCATTTAATATGTCATAATCATAATAGATTATTGATAAATTAAATAAAGAGAAAATTGCTATTATAGCACTACTTAATTTAATAAAATATATAAAGTTAGTAAATAGGTATTTTAAAGGTTTATAAATTATATATAACCACTTATGTTTCATAAAATATTTCCATAATTTAGTATAAGTATATTGGGCACCAATTTTAGAAAATAAAGATGCAAGGAATTTAAAGGTAAATTGTAATAATTTTAATATTAATTTCATTGGGATTTTATCGTTTAACTATGGAATTGACCACTAATAACTATGGAATAAAGCCAAATTTAATTTGTCCATTATTTAAAAATGTCCTCTTTTAATATAAAAGTATATTATATATTATATATAATAATTGGTAAATTCCATCGAAAAAATAAATTAAAAATAATAATGAATACAAATAATATAAACCAAATATTTCAAAAAGTTTTAAAAAATCTATCTATAGTTGGAGTAAGTCTTAGTATATTTAATACCTATAGTAATCAAATAACTGTACAAAGTTTAAGAGATGTGTTAGAAAATGAAAGAAATAAAAACCATGAATTATCTATGAAAATTAATAATTTAGTAACTGAAAATGAATCTAATGATAAAATAGAAATTGTACTTAGAAAAAGTTTAGATGATCAAGGAAATAAAATGGATTTATTAAATAATAAAATTAATAATATGATTGATAATAAATTATTTAATGAAACAACTGTTACTGATGTAAAAAACACGGTTAAAGATGTTAATAAAGAATTATTAGAAATAATTAATAAAATAGATGATTGTATTAACAATAATTTTGTTGATTTAAATATTTTTGATAAAATAATAACCTATATTAATAGTTTAAATTATTTCCAAAGTTTAGCTTTATCTCATTTATTTACCATAATTCTTATATTTATATTGTTAATTGATTTAATGAGTGTATATTTTAGTGATTATTTAATTGAAAATTTTAACATTAAAGAAAAATATCCTAGAATATATAAATTATTAGAAATAAGAAGAAAATTTAGAATATTTTATATAATTAAAGATTTTATAATAATAATTGTAGCCTTAATTGCCTTAGCTATCTTAAATATTATGTTATTTATTAATTTTACTTTATAATCCCCTACCTTCTACTTATATAAATCAATAAATCAATAAATTAATAAATTATCCTCCCTCCTCCAAAATTAATTCAAAGGGAAAATGAGTAATATTTAAAACCGTCTTAAAAGGGTTCTTGGAAAAAAGCTTAAAACTAGGTAAAGTATTATTATACCTCAACAAACAAGAAAAACATCAAATAAAGATATCTTTAAATGGCCTCTATACACTATAAAAGCTTAAGCTTAAAATATCCGATTTAATATGTTTAAAATTTGTGTAATTGTTCATTATTCTTGTTTTCATTGTTTTAAAAGCTATGGAATTTACCACTTATATAGTTTATACTCATTTTCGGAGCATGAGAGAGTTTAGGGATCGAACCTAATATGATTAACAACTTAAACAATAACGCTTTTTATTAATTTGCCAAGATTAATAAATTAAATCACTTCCATATGTTTTAACTCTCTTAAGTCACTGTAACTAATTAGTAAGATTTTTTTATTTAACTTCTAATAAAATATAAAAAAAGGAGGGGATTTAATAAATTTAAAAATCATTAAGATTGTACAGGTAACATATTAAATGCATGGAATGGTATTGGACTAGCTAATGCCCATTCTAATGTATTAGCTGATTCAGCTTCAGTATCGTATTGTGATAATGATGTGAAGTAAGCAGGGATAGCCCAAGGATTATTATTTACTTCTTTTCCATTAGCGAAAATATCATATATAATATATCCAAACAATACAGTAGCTACTACAGAAATTAATGATCCATAACTAGAGATAGCATTCCATCCAGCAAAAGCATCAGGATAATCAGGTATTCTTCTAGGCATTCCAGCAAGACCTAAGAAATGTTGAGGGAAGAATGTTAAATTTACTCCAATAAATAATGTCCAGAAGTGAACTTGAGCTAAGAATTCATTATAAGTTCTACCAATTATTTTAGGAGCCCAATAATAGAATCCTGCAAATAAAGCAAAAACAGCTCCCATTGACAATACATAGTGGAAGTGAGCAACTACATAATAAGTATCATGTAATGCAATATCTAAACTAGCATTTGATAACACTACTCCAGTTAATCCTCCTATTGTGAATAAAGCTAAGAATCCTAAAGTAAATATTAAAGGTGTAGTAAATCTTAAACTACCACCATATAAAGTAGCTAACCAAGAGAAGATTTTAATACCTGTAGGAACGGCAATAATCATTGTAGCCGCAGTAAAGTAAGCTCTAGTATCAACATCTAACCCTACACTAAACATATGGTGAGACCAAACTAAGAAACCTAAAATACCAATAGAGAACATAGCATAAACCATACCTAAGTAACCGAAAATTGGTTTACCTGAGAAAGTTGAAACAATATGACTAACGATACCAAATCCTGGTATTATTAAAATATAAACTTCAGGGTGACCAAAGAACCAGAATAGATGTTGATATAATACTGGATCTCCACCTCCCGCTGGATCATAGAAACTAGTATTAAAATTTCTATCTGTTAATAACATAGTTATAGCTCCTGCTAATACAGGTAATGATAATAATAATAAAATAGCTGTTACAAAAATACCCCATACAAATAAAGGTAATTTGTGTAAGCTCATTCCATTAGTTCTCATATTTAATACTGTTGTTATGAAATTTATAGCACCTAATAAAGAAGATACCCCAGCTAAGTGTAAACTAAAGATAGCTAAATCTACACTACCACCTGAATGTGATTGTATAGAAGATAATGGTGGATATACTGTCCATCCTGTACCTGCTCCTTGTTCAACTAATGAACTTAATAATAATAAAATTAATGAAGGAGGTAATAACCAGAAACTAATGTTATTTAATCTAGGGAAAGCCATATCTGGAGCTCCACATTGTACAGGTAACAAGTAATTACCAAACCCACCTACTAGACCAGGCATAACCATGAAGAAAATCATTATGAAAGCATGAGCACTAATAATTACGTTAAATAATTGATGATCTCCTGCTAATATTTGTACTCCTGGAGACATTAATTCCATTCTAATAAGAACTGAAAATGCTGTCCCTATCATACCAGCAAATATTGAGAAAATTAAGTAAAGTGTTCCAATTTCTTTAGCATTTGTAGATAATAGCCAATTCAAAATTTAAATTTACCTATTTAAGTTTTTAATAATAAAAACAAACTAATTAAGCCCTTATTTTTCTAAAAATAGAATATATATAGATTTATATATATATAATTGTATTAATTTTATATTTATATATTTCAGTTTATGAAATATATTTTCTTTATATTCTTTTAATATTAAATCGGAATAGAGGCGATTCGAACACCCAAGAGTTGCCCCAGAACAATTAGCAATTGCCTTATCTTTCCAAATGATTACTATTCCTCTAATCACGATAAAAATGAAAGTTTATATAAATTAATGATCTTTCATTTCTTTATTATTATGAATTAATTTTAATTCGGAATATTGAGAATTATTACTTATTTTTTGTAGTCTTTACCAGATTTGAACTGGTACTATTATCGTGAAGGGATAATGTACTACCCTTATACTAAAAGACCTAATTAACTGTGCGAATTCTGGGTTTGAACCAAAACTTACAGTTTATGAGACTGTCGTGCAGACCTTTACACTATATCGCATAGTAAGTATATAAATTTGTTATTATATAATTTTATAAATGAACACTATCAATGAAACATTTTTACAAACAAAGAGACTCGAACTCTTAAGGAATTTCTTCCACTCCTGCTTAAGAGGAGATTGTTTACCAAAATTTCAACATGTTTGCAAAGTTATATTATTTGTAAATATATTTTATATTTATTCACTTCTTTTAATTTTATTTATTTTATTAGTTTATTTATTTAGGTGTCAAGAGGAATTGAACCTCTGAATAAGGTATTAACAGTACCCCGCAATAACCACTCTGCCATAACACCTTATATATGTATATTTAAAATATTTTTTATATTTTTTTAAAAAACTTTTCTTTTTATTGAAATTTTTTTAATTTATTAATAATTTAATATGGTAGGCGCGACTCGAACACGCTTCTTCTCCCACCCAAAGGGAGCGATTAATCCAGTTCATCTTCTACCATTTAAACTCTTTAAATAGTATTAATTAAAGTTACTTAACTCTTTTAAAGAAAAAAAGAAAAAATTTAATTTATTAAAATATAAAGGTAAATTAAATTAAATCTTTATTAAAAATAGAATTTATTTAATTAGAGAAATTTGTTATATCCTTATAAGTTATAATTTTATTTTTAATCTATTTATAATAAGGAGGGGATGATTAATAATTAATATAGATTGTTTCACACGTATATTTTATTCATTAATTAAGCTTTAATACGTATATCAATTAAAAGGGTTATAAATAATATAATTTAAATACAAATCACTTTTTGTTTTGTATTTACTATATTATAATGTAATTATTAAAATTTATTATTAGATTAAATGTGTAAATAAATACCCTTTAAAATTTCTAATAAATCAAACACTACTTTAAATTAAAGATAAACGTGAACCTGTAAATGGAAAATTGTTTTACTTTCTTCGTGAGTTATTAAATATTAAATTGCTTTAAATAATTATATTATTTATTAGCTAATTTTGTAATATATACTCTTATTACTTGTTGTAAGGTGAAATAAGGTAAAACAGATTTAGACATTATAAAAATTAAGTAAATTATTGCTAATAAAGCAAAAGATAATTGATTTACAAAATAAAATGGTATTAGTTGTGGCATATTATATGTTTATTCTCTATTTGGCTCTTTAATGAACTATCTCTACTTTATTTGAATTATTTTAATAAAGTATAAGATAAATAGCTCCTAAAAATATTTATCCTTAAATGAGATAATTAGGGTTTATTTAAAAATTAAAAATTATAAAAATGTAATTTAATAGAAAAGGCTTTTTATCTTATCTAGAATAATTAGATTATTTTAGGATTAAATTATTAATTTATTAATAAAATGTAGAGATAATTATCTCTACACTTTTATCTTTGTATCTTTTAGGTTATTATTTTAATAAAATTTATATAAATATATTATAAAAGTAGTTAATTTATTTTTATTACAATTTTTAATATTAAAATAAATAATACTATAAGAATAGTAAAAATTTTATAATTAAGGGTTAAGTTTACAGATGGTTCTGTAGTAAACCTGCAAAGTTTAATAAATAAAGGTTCAATTCCTTCTTAACTCTCTAAAAATAAATTCTCTTAGTTCAATGGTTAGAACATCATTCTTCTAAAGTGTCAATTTTGGTTCGAGTCCAAAAGAGAATAATAAAAAAATATAAATTATTTTAGATTTTAAATATTGTCACAGTGTATAAATATTAATTTAAGTATATAATTTTATACTATTATTAGGATAGTTATTTTACTTATTATTAATATAGGAAAATTTTATTTAAACTTACATATATTAACTTAACTTAATCATGATTTTAGATCATATTGTTTAGAGTATTAAGTATAAATACTTACATTGCAGTTATTCTTATTATTTATAATTTTTATTAGTAAATTAAAGGTAGATTTTTATAATATTTTTTATAAAACTTAATGTTAAATACTTATTTATTGACTATTATTAATATATTAATTAATATAATTGATGTATTAGTTGTTATATTACCTGTGTTATTATCAGTAGCTTTTATGACAATTGTAGAAAGAAAACAATTAGCTGCACACCAAAGAAGAGTTGGTCCAACTGTAGTAGGTTATTATGGTATACTTCAACCTTTTGCAGATGCTTTAAAATTAATATTGAAAGAAACTGTTATTCCAAGTCAATCTAATAAAGTTTTATTCTACTTAGCTCCTGTTTCTACATTAGTATTTAGTTTATTAGGTTGGGCTATAATACCATTTGGTCAAGGATTAACTTTATTTGATTTTTCATTAGGAATATTTTATACCTTAGCATTATCTTCTTTAGGAGTATATGGGATATTATTTGCAGGATGGTCAGCTAATTCTAAATATGCCTTTTTAGGGTCTTTAAGGTCAACTGCTGCTATGATATCATATGAATTAATTTTAAGTTCTGCTATTTTAATTATTATTTTATTAACAGGTTCATTTAATTATTCAACTATTATTGAAGTTCAACAATCAATATGGTTTATAATACCGTTATGTCCCGTATTCATATTTTATTTTATTTCAATTTTAGCTGAAACAAGTAGAACACCATTTGATTTACAGGAAGCTGAATCTGAATTAGTTGCTGGTTTTTTCACTGAACATTCTGCTGTGCCTTTTGTGTTTTTCTTCTTAGCTGAATATTCTTCTATTATTTTATTTAGTTGTATTACATCTATATTATTCTTAGGTGGATATAATTTACCAGAAATAATAGTTAATGGATCTTATATAAATTTACAATCTATAATTTTAGGTTTAAAAACTTGTATGATTTGTTTCTTATTTGTTTTATTCAGAGCTACTTTACCTAGATTAAGATATGATCAATTAATTTCTTTATGTTGGATTAATTTATTACCTATAGCTGTAGCCTTTATTATATTAGTACCAAGTATATTAGTAGCATTTGATATAGCACCTTACTAATATAATTTTATACTATTATTAACTTTTCTTAATTTTTAATTCTGTTTTAACATAATTAATATTAATTAACCCTCCATAATTAATATAATTATATAGATAAGTAAATAGGGGCAAATTTTTAATTTTTTTCAATTATAAATATAATAAATATATTAATAAAATTACTTAAAAGAAGTTAATAAAATATCTGTATATTTTAATAATATTAAATTAATATAAATAATTAT
>Ga0247680_1000122_pt1:0-27500 | contig 33182 bp, 30 predicted proteins | sample CNK21_metaG_FD_182803 | JGI IMG/M metagenome (GOLD analysis project Ga0247680, IMG submission 182803) | Soil microbial communities from Purdue University Martell Research Forest, Indiana, United States - CNK21 | ecosystem: Environmental > Terrestrial > Soil > Temperate forest > Bulk soil...
AACCGCGCGGCGATGTCGCACTCACTGCCCGCCGCGACCGCGATACGGTCGTTGTCACCATCCACGCCACCGTCCCCGCCGAGGCCGACCTGATGCTCGCATTGACCCAGGACGGCATCACCACGAAAATCGAGCACGGCGAAAACGCCGGCCGCACGGTGACCAACGACGCCATCGTCCGGCGACTGGTCCGCGTCGATCCGGCCCAGACGACGGTGACGTTCAAAATCGACCCGGCCTGGAGCAACCTCGCTGCCGCCGCGTTCGTGCAGGATCGGAAAACGCTCGCCATCGGCGCCGCCGCGGCAGCGCAGGTTCAGTAGAGAAATTCGCCGCGGTGTAGCGCTCCGGTTCAGGCCGTCATCCGCGTAAGATGATGCGATGAAACGCATCCTCCTTGCCACTCTGCTCGTCGTGCTGTCCTGCAAGGCGGAAAGGGGACCGCTGCAGCAAACGTCCGTCAATACCGAGTCGGCAGCGACCGAAACCGCCGAGCGCGCGCCCCAGGCGTCCGCCCCGAAACAGCCGGCGCAAACGCAGCAGACGCGAATGATCATCCGCGACGCGAAGATGTCGCTCGTGGTTCGCGATGCCGTCGATGTGTTGCAAAAGGTGACAGTGCTCGTCGATGCGAAGGGTGGTTATGTCGCCGAGTCGCGACAGTGGAAGGAAGGAGAGCAGATTCGGGCGAGCGCCACTCTTCGCATTCCCGCTACCCAGCTCATGCCGGTCCTTGCGGCCGTCCGCGGTCTGGCCATCCGCGTCGAAAGCGAAAACGTCACGGCGCAGGACGTTTCCCAGGAGTACTCCGACCTCCGCGCCCAGATCAAGAATCTCCAGGCGACCGAAACGGAGTTGCGCGAGTTGCTGAAGACCGTCCGCGAGCGGACGCAGAAAGCCTCCGAGATCATGGAGATCTACACCGAGATCACGAAGGTGCGCGGCGAGATCGATCGAATCCAGGGCCGCATTCAGTACCTCTCGCAGATGACCAGCCTGTCGACGGTCACCCTCGAGCTGATCCCCGATGTTCTCGCTGCGCCGGTCGTGGAGCCCGGCTGGCAGCCCGTTGCCACGGTGAAGAACGCCAGCCGATCGCTCCTGAACAGCCTGAAAGGCGTCGTCGATCTGCTGATCTGGGTCGTGCTCTACATCCTGCCGCTCGGCCTGATCTTCGTAGCGTTCGCGTTGATTATTCGTGCGGTTTGGAAGCGGCTTCGGAAGGTCCCGAGCCAGACAACGTAAACGTCATCCATGCCCAGCAAAGAAGAATCGATCCGATCCGAAATTCGTTGTTGCGAAGGCGCAACCCCGGAGATCTTGCGCCAAATCGAGGCTGCTCTGGAAGCGAGCCCGTCTGCCGAATTTTGGATCTTGCGCTGCGATGCGATTCAGCTGAGCGACGGCGATACGTACACGCTTGCCGACGCGGAACAAAGCTACTTGCGCGCGGCTGAACTTGAGCCCTCGTTGCCTCAGCCATACGAATCACTCGGCTATTTTCACTTCGCAGTGAAGGGGGATGCGGCAAAGGCGAAGACTTTTTTCGAGCGTGCCATCGCTCTCGGCGGCGGCGAGTCGGCGCGACACGGCTTGGGGAAGCGGTTATGGAATTGAGGGATCTTGCATTTGAAGAATCCGCCGAGAAGGTCACCCAAAAGTACGCTGGTTTGTTTGGCCGCCTCGCCGAATAGTCGGACTCCACTCTCAAATCGAGGAGCGTTTACTCTTGCTTGTTCCCATCACAGATTTAACGGCCGCCTTGGCGAGCCGTGCCTCGCGACGAGTGATCCGTAGCGACGAGATGATCTCTGAGGCCGTAGCTTTTTCGAGTTTGACCTTTTTCGATGATCTGCGAGTCTTTTCGGTCATGCCGTCTATCTTACAAGCCCGCTGTTGCGAGCTGTTTCCTACCGCAAGTAATGGCACGTGTACCCGTTCGGTTTCCGTTGCAGGTAATCCTGATGATAGTCCTCGGCCTCATAGAAGTTCGTGAACGGGACGACCTCCGTCACGATCGGGCGCGGCCATTTCGGCTGGGCACGCTGGATCGCCCGCTCGGCGGCGTCGCGTTGCGAATCATCGTGGTAGAAGATCGCTGAGCGGTATTGGGTGCCGACGTCGTTGCCCTGGCGGTTGGCGGTCGTCGGGTCGTGCAGGCGGAAGAAGAAATCGAGGATCTCGTCGAAGGTGATCTTCGAAGGATCGAAGACGATCTGCAGCGACTCGGCGTGGCCGGTGCGGCCGTTCTTCACATCTTCGTAGCGCGGTTTGTCGAGCGTGCCGCCGGCGTAGCCGACGGTCGTGTCGGTTACGCCGGGCAGTTTGCGGACGAGCTCTTCGACGCCCCAGAAACACCCTCCGGCAAGCGTAGCCGTCTCCGTCATTTGTGTGCGTCCTTTTTGAACAGATGGAGGTACTGGCCGTAGCCCTCGGCTTCGAGCTTGTCGACCGGGATGAAGCGGAGCGACGCCGAGTTCATGCAGTAGCGCTGGCCGGTCGGGGCCGGGCCGTCGTCGAAGACGTGCCCGAGGTGGGAGTCGGCGTGCTTCGAGCGAACCTCGGTGCGGGCCATGAAGAACTTGCGGTCGGTCTTCGTCACCACGTTCGCCGGCTCCAGCGGGCGGGTAAAGCTCGGCCAGCCGGTGCCGGACTCGAACTTGTCGAGCGAGCTGAAAAGCGGCTCACCGCTGACGACGTCGACGTAGATGCCGTCCGCGTGGTTGTTGAAATACTCGTTGCGGAACGGCGGCTCCGTCCCCTCGTGCTGCGTGACCTCGTACTGCTCGGGCGTGAGGCGCTTCTTGAGCTCCGCGTCGGACGGTTTGACGTAGTTCGCCATCTTGTCTCCTTTGCTGTGGCCCTGCGGACTGGCCGGTGCGGCGCCGGCCGGGCGCTGCGTAACCACGGTGTAGGCGGCCGCGAGAATGATCGTCCCCGCGGCGATCGGCAACCATTTCTTGAGAATCGTGTTCATCGGTGGCTCCTTGTGCAGATGTACGAAACGGGCGAGGTTCGGGATTCGTTCCAGCGGGGTTGCGCGGTCTCGGGGTTGCGGGGTCTCGCGGTGAGGTTGCAAGGTTACTGAGTTGCAAAGTTGCTGGAGTTGCAAGGTTACTGAGTTGCAGGGTTGCTGGCTTGTATCCTCACCAGCAACCTTGCAACCCAGCAACCCAGCAACCTTGTAACCAACCACCGCGAGACCCCGCAACCCCGAGACCGCGCAACCCCGTTTTAATCCCTCCGGAAATGCGCCCCACGCGACACCGGATTCCTCAGCGCGGCGTTGGCCACGATCATGGCCATCTGCTGGCCGTGGAAGAGCTCGAGGATCGCTTTGCTGATCGTCGACTCGTGGTAGTACTTCGTCAGACGGCTGCCGAGCTCGCGCATGTCGGCGACGGCGCGTTTGAGTCGCTCGTAGGTGCGGACGATGCCGACGTAGTTCCACATCGTGTGCTGGATCGTCGTCCAGTCCTGCAGGATGAGCGCGGGATCTTCCATGTTCTCGTTGCCTGGCGGGCGCCAGTCGGGGATCGAACGCAGGAGTGAATCGTCGATCGACCCGATGCCCGGGCGCCGTGTCGAATACGACCGGCGGATGGCCGGTGCGTCGCCGAGGCGGGTCGGGCGGGGGAGAGGGCCTGTGGCTGACTCGACCGGCGTGGTCGATGCCTCGTGCTTCTCGCGGATCGACAGCGCCGCGAAGTAGCCCCACGTCAGCCCTTCCAGCAACGACGTCGATGCCAGCCGGTTGCCGCCGTGCAGACCGGTACAGGAGGTCTCGCCGATCGCGTACAGGCGTGTCAGCGTCGTCTCGCCGACGTTGTTCGCCAGGATTCCGCCGCAGAAGTAGTGGGCGGCCGGAACCACCGGAATCGGCTCACGCTCGATGTCGATGCCGATCTCCGCGCAGGCCTTGCGGATGTTCGGGAAGCGCTCGGCGATCGGTCCGTGGCCGTGGTAGAAGTTGGCCAGGTCGAGATAGACGAACTCTTCCTTGTTCGTGGTCATCTCTTCCACGATGGCGCGCGCCACCACGTCGCGGGGCGCCAGATCCTTCAAGATCGGCGAATACTTCTCCATGAAGTACTCCCCCTTCTGATTGCGCAGTCTGGCCCCCTCGCCGCGCAGCGCCTCGGAGATCAGATAGTGATTGGCCTTCTTGTCCGCCAGCGCCGTCGGGTGGAACTGAACGTATTCGGCGTTCATCACCCGCGCCCCCGCGCGCTGGGCCATGACCACGCCGTCGCCGATGGCGTTGCGCGTGTTCGTGGTGTGGAGGTAGATCTGGCCGATGCCGCCCGTGGCCAGGATGGTGAAGTCGCTGAAGATCGTGAAGACCTCGTTCGTGCGGTTATCGAGCAGGTATGCACCCGCGCATTCGTTCGTCAGCCCGTAGCGGACCTGGATGTCGGTCGGATGATGCTGCGTCGTCAACAGATCGATCGCCGTCATCTCGGTAACCAGCGTGATGTTCGGCTCGTTCTTTACGCGATTGAGGAGCGAGGTCTCGATGGCCCGGCCGGTGGCGTCGCCGGAATGGATGATGCGCGGCAGCGAGTGAGCACCCTCCTGCGTCAGATCGAGCTCGCCCTCTTCGCTTTTGGAGAAGGGGACATGCATCTCATCGAGCAGCAACTCTTTGACCACGCGCGGCCCTTCGACAGCCAGAAAGCGCACCGCCTCCTCGTTCGACAGCCCCGCGCCAGCGGCGATGATGTCCTCGATCAGCTTTGCCGGCGTGTCGCCAGCCCCCTCGTAGATGATTCCGCCCTGTGCCCAGAAAGTGTTGCAGTCCTTCGGATCGGCGGCTTTGGTGACGAGGAGGACTTTGATCCCGGCACTGGCCAGGCAGAACGACGCCGTGAGACCGGCGATGCCGGTGCCAATGACGAGGACAGGGTAATGATCGCGGTTCTTCAGCGCTGGCACGGTGCGGCATTGTAGTGGCGTGCGGCTTCGCCGCGTTGTCGGTTGTCGGTTGTGCGGTTATCGGTTGTGCGGATCTCCTGACAACTGACAACCGACAACCGACAACCGTCTCACACGATCTCCCACCGTTTCGTCAATTGCCGTGACGCGATGAAGAAGACGATCGCCCATCCGACCAGTACGGCGGCGGGAAGGGCGAGCGACTGCAGCGGCAGCTCGCGCCAGAAGACGTTCGTGAATCCTTCCAGCGCCCAGGAGTTGAAGAGGACCAGTCCCGCTTTCTGCAGGCCGGCCGGCATGAGGAAACGGGGGAACATCGATCCGCCGATCGCGGAGAGCGATAGCACCACCAGCGTCGATATCGCGCCAAGCTGGGCGCGGGTGCGGCAGACCGAGGCGAGCAGCAGGCCGAAGGCGGAGGTGGCCAGAGACGTCGTCAGGGCCATGATCAGAAAGCCGCCGATGTGCTCGATGAGCTGCAGGCGGAAGGCGATGGCACCCCAGACGAACATCACGCAGATCTGCGTGAAACCGAGTGTCCAGAGATAAACGAGCTTGCCGAGAAGAAGCTGCGTCAGGTTCAGGCGGGTGGTGAGGATGCGGTCGAGCGTGCCGTTCTCATTCTCCTCGAGCAGCGCACCGCCGGCATTCGAGGCGGTGAAGAGGAGGAACATGACGCCGATGCCGGCCGCGTAGAGTGCCGCCACGACATTCGACTTGTTCTGGCCGACGACGTCGGTCTTCTCGATCCGGATGAGTGAGTCGGACGACTTGGTGTTGGCGGCCGGCGTCCGCGCGCTGAAGGCGCGGTAGCCCTTCATGTTCTGATCGAGGGCCGCTTTCTGCTGCGGCGTCAGGCCGCCGCTCCAGCGATCGACTTCGCTGACGCCGGCGTCCATCATCATCTCCGGCATCGACATTATCATCGTCTTCTGCAGCAGTCCGCCGACGACCTGGTCGGCGATCGGATCGGCGGAGTCGGACATCAGTCGGAAGGCCGGGCCGTTGTTCGCAGCGTTGAAGCGAATGCGCGTCGTGCCGAAGCCCTTCGGGATCACCAGCGCCACCGGTGCGTCGCCCGCGCGCACGAAGGCCTCGGCGGACGCCGCATCGAACGGCGTCGCGCTCTTTTTCGGCGACAGGACGACCTCGAGCGCCGATTCGCGTTTGAGGGCTTCGATGAGACGGCGCGAGCTGTCGCTCCGATCGAGGTCGGCGACGACGACGGTCGTCCTCGGAGTCTTCGACTTCTGCGCCCCGAAGATGCCGGCGAAGATCGAGAAGAAGACGATCGGGACGATGAAGCTGAGCATGAGTGCCGCACGGTCGCGGCGGAGATTGAGCCATCCGGCTCGGACGACGGAGGCGATCATTCGCGTAGACCCTTTCCCGTAAGGTGGAGGAAGACTTTCTCGAGCGACGGCGACTTCATGGTCAGGTCGCGCACGCCGCTCCCCTGCGTATCGGCCTCGCGCATGACTCGCAGCATTTCCGCGGCGTCATCGATCAGGTGCGCGACGTGGGTACCGTCGGCAAACTCGACGACGACTTCCCGTTTGGTGCCGATGGTGTTGCGCACCAACTCGTCTTTCGTGCCGGTGGCGATGACGCGTCCGGCATCGATGATGGCGATACGGTCGCAGAGGCGCTCCGCTTCTTCCATGTAGTGCGTCGTGTAGATGAGCGAGACGCCGTCGGCGCGGAGCGACTCGATCATCTGGTAGATGCGCTCGCGCGACTGCGGATCGACGCCGACAGTCGGTTCGTCGAGCAGCAGCACGCGCGGCCGGTGCAGCACGCCAACGGCCATGTTGAGGCGCCGCTTCATGCCGCCGGAGAACAGTTTGACCGGCTCGTTTGCGCGATCCGACAGCGCCGCCCAGTTGATGGACCGTTTCATCGCCTCGGCGAGCGCCATACCGCTGAGCCCGAGGTAACGGCCGAAGACGGTGAGGTTCTCGTGCGAGGAGAGGTTGGGATAGAGCGCGATCTCCTGCGGGACCACGCCGACCTCGGCGCGCGCCTCGGTGTCGCCCGCCGCAGCCGGTTTGTCGAAGATGGTCACGGAGCCGCTGTCAGGCCGGACGCGCCCCATGATCGTCCGGACCAGCGTCGACTTGCCGGCGCCGTTCGGTCCGAGCAGACCCAGAACCTCCGAGGGCCGCAGCTCGAGCGAAACGCCGTCGAGAGCGCGGCGGGATGCGAACGTCTTCACGACGTTCTCGATCTGTAGTGGATTCATGCCCGCAATGTAGGTTCGGCACCGCGGTTTGACCCGTGTCGAAAGTCATGATCGCGGGATGACAAATGTAAGGATAATCGGCACATGCGCATCGCTCTGACTTTCCTCGTTCTCGCATCCGCAGCACTGGCGCAACAGCCGGCGCCGCCGGTTCCCGATGCCGCGCCCGCGGACAACGCCCTTCACAGCTCGCTGCTCCTGCCGAAAGAGATGAGCAAGGCCGTGCCGGTCGTCCTACTGCTCTCGGGCTCGGGACCGACGGACCGCAACGGCAACTCGCCGATGCTGCCGGGAAAGAACAACTCGCTGCAGATGCTGGCGGAGGGGCTGGCGGATAACGGCATCGCCTCGCTGCGCTACGACAAGCGCGGCGTCGGCGAGAGCGCGAAGGCGATGACGTCCGAGGCCGATCTCCGCTTCGAGACGTACGTCGACGACGCCGTGGCCTGGTGCGAGCAGCTTCGCAAGGACAAGCGCTTCTCCGCGGTCATCATCGCCGGCCACAGCGAGGGCTCGCTCATCGGCATGCTGGCGGCGAAGCGCTGTAGCGCCGCCGGTTTCATCTCCATCGCCGGCGCCGGCCGCGCCGCCGCCGACATCCTGCGCACGCAACTGGCCGGCAAGCTCCCGCCGGAGCTGGCCACGCAGAGCGACGCAATCCTCAAGAACCTCGAGGCCGGCAAGACGACCGACAATCCGCCCGCCGCGCTGGCCGCTCTTTACCGCTCCAGCGTGCAGCCCTACCTGATCTCCTGGTTCCGCTACGACCCCGCCAAATCGATCACCGCGCTGACGGTCCCCGTGCTCATCGTGCAGGGAACGACCGATTTTCAAGTCAGCGTCGACGATGCCAAACGCCTCGCCGCGGCAATCCCGAAAGCGAAGCTGCTTCTCATCGAAGGGATGAACCACGTTTTGAAAGAGGTCCCGCCCGACCGCGAAAAGCAGATGGCCTCCTACAGCGATCCGAAGCTCCTCCTCGCCCCGGACTTTCTCGCGGGTGTCGTCGAGTTTGTAAGGAAGGTGGTGAAGTAGGAGAATTGCAGCCGTGACGGAAACAAAGACAGAAGAAGCGGCAAAGCCGGTCGCGGACGAAGAGGATCAATGGGCGCACTACCGATCGATTCAGTTGACGCCCGAGCAGGTAGCGGCAGGCCGTGGGCGGGTGCAGAAGGACATAGATCGAGCTCGGGCGGCAGGAGTGTACGAAGGACTCCTTGAATGGGAGGGGAAGGTTCACTGGGACATCGACATCGATGAACTGCGCGAGGATCGCGACTGACGGCAATTTTGGCGATGTGGGAGAATCGCGGACATGGCGGAAGCAAGCCGTAAAATCCGCGTGGAGCCGCTACTTCGCTCATCAACTGAGCGAAAGCGAACGAGCAGAAGCACGCAGGCGGATGCTGGCCGATCTTCAGCAAGCGAAGGAGGAAGGCGTGTTTCGCCAGATGGAGCAGTGGCGAGGAAAGATCAAGTGGTCGATCTCGCTCAAAGAGCTGCGTAAGGACGATGATTAATTGCTGCCGATAGCAGCTCACTCAGGTGGGGAAGTAGGAGAATATGGACATGAAAAAATCGACCTTAGAGAAGGAAACCGAGGCGGCTTGGGATAGGTATTTCTCTCATCAATTGAGCGCATCGGAAAAGGCTGAGTCTCGGAAGCGCATGCTCGCCGATCTTCAAAAGGCGAAGGAAGAGGGTGTGTTTCGTGAGTTCAGGAAGTTGCGCGGAAAGATCAAGTGGTCGATGTCGCTCGAAGAGTTGCGCAAGGACGACGATTGATTGCCGCAGACAGCAGCTCGCTTAGGCGCTTTTTGGATGGGAAACGAGGATTCGACGTTAATGAAGTGGTTCGCGGGATTGCGCAAACGGAACTCATCGTACCTCCCGTCGTGATTGCAGAGCTGTTGAGCGATCCCGCGCTACCGCTTCCCTACGTGGATAGGATCCTGGCGATGCGTATGCTTGAACTACGGGCTGGTTACTGGTATCGCAGCGGTGAGCTCCGTGCGAACACCCTGCGCGAAGGCTACAAAGCCAAACTCGCCGATGTCCTCATAGCCCAATCCTGCATCGATCACGACGTCCCCCTCATCACTCATGACGCCGACTTCCGCCACTTCCTCCGCGCCGGACTCAAGCTCGCCTAACAGCCGCTCGTTTCTGCATCCACGTCATCAATCCGTAGAGCAGGCCGATTACGACGGCGAAGCCGATCAGCCACATCGACTTCGATGCCAGTGCGTTGCGGAGGGCGTCCGGATCCTTCATCAGTGATGGTTGATCCCCCAGCACGCGCATGCCGAACCAAGCCAGGGCGCCGTTGAAGAGGCCTGCGCCGAGGATCGTCATCAGCGAGAAACGGGCGAACGGCATCCGGAACAGGCCGGCGGGAATCGAGATCAGGTGGCGGATGCCCGGAAGCAGACGCGCCACGAAAATCCCCCCGGCTCCGTACGTGTCGAACCATCCGTCGGCGGCCTCGATCTTCGATGGGGAAAGCAGGACGAACCGTCCGTAGCGGGTCACCAGCGGCCGTCCCAGCTTGCAGGCGATCCAGTAGCTGGCCGCCGAGCCGGCCCACGATCCCGCCGTCGCGGCCACGATCACCAGCACGAGATTGAAGTGTCCCTGGGAGGCCCAGAAGGCAGCGGGGGGGATGACCACTTCGGCCGGAATCGGCAGCGCCGTCGACTCGAAGGCCATCATCACGAAGATGCCGAGGTAACCCCAATCGAGGACGAATTGCATCCAGGTCAGGAAGAAGTGATGGAACCAGTGCATAGGGCGCGCAATCCTACTCGAAAGACGAATGTTACGATCCCCCAGTGCAGCCAGATTTCTACGACGTGATCATCCTTGGCGGCGCCTTCAGCGGCGCGTCTACGGCGATCCTGCTGCGGCGCGACCATCCCCAGCTCCGCGTGCTCATCGTCGAGAAGGCCGAGGCGTTCGACGCGAAGGTCGGCGAAGCGACGACCGAAATGTCCGCCATGTTCCTTACGCGGCGTCTGGCCATGTGGCACCACCTCGAAGCGGAGCAGTTGCCGAAAGAGGGGCTGCGCTACTGGTTTACCAACGACAAAGTAACCGGCCACGCCAACGCCACCGAAGCGGGCGGCTTCATTCGCAGCGCCGTCCCCGCCTTCCAGCTCCGGCGTGACGCTCTCGATGAGTACCTCCTCGCCACCGCGGTAGCCGAGGGGGCGGAGCTCCTCCGTCCGGCCAAGGCGCGCGACGTGGATCTCGGCGATTTCGACAACAAGCTGACGATCGAAGCCGGTGAGGACGTCCGCGAGCTTCGTTGCCGCTGGCTTCTCGACGCCACCGGGCGCGTCAACTTCATCGGCCGCCGGCTAGGCTTGATCGAGCGCAACGAGGAACATCCCGTCGCCGCAATCTGGTGCCGCTGGAACGGCGTGCGCCACATCGACGACATCGCCGCCCGTGCCGGCGGCCTGGCCGGACGCAACATCAGCTCGCGCCGGCTGGCCACGAACCATTACACCGGTTTCGGGTACTGGATCTGGGTCATTCCCCTCGGCAACGGCGAGACCTCGATCGGCGTCGTCTTCGACAAGCGGCTCGTCGATCTTCATCACAGCAAAGAGCGGGCGACTGATTTCATCGCCTTCCTGAAGGCCATCCCGTCGCTGGCCGAACTGCTCGATGGCGCGACGCCGCGGCTCGACGATCTGCGGTTCTATGCGCATCTGCCGTACGCCTCGAAGCAGTACATGGGCAACGGTTGGGCGCTCCTCGGCGACGCCGCTTCCTTCCTCGATCCCTACTACTCGCCCGGTCTCGATCATGCCTCATTTACCGCGGAGGCCACGGCGGAGATCGTCGGGCTCGACGCGAAGGGTGAGGACATCGCCGCGCGCATCGTCGAGCATAACGAAGCCTTCGTCCGCTCCTACACCCGCTTCTTCCGCTCCATCTTCAAAGACAAGTACTACTACATGGGCGAGGCTGACCTGCTGTCGGCGGCGATGATCCTGGACACGGCCCACTACTACATCTTCGTGGTCATCCCGGCCTATCGCATCGCGAAGAAATTCGTCTGGATGCCGGTGCTCGGGCCGAAGCCGGCATTCTTCAGTTACCACTTCATCAAGTTCTATCACCGCCGTTTCAAATCGATCGCGTTGGCGCGGCGTGCGGCGGGGGAGGCGGGGACGCGCAACGACGGCCGCCGCATCAAGGCGTACTTCAACCTCAACCTCTCGCCGGTGCACATGTTCCTGCGAGGAGTGAAGCTCTGGGCGTTTGCGGAAGCGGACAACGTCCGGCTGCAGTTGCGGCGTCCCTTCAGGCGCCGCGCCGCGACGACGCCGACTCCGACCGAGGGTGCCGCCGCACGCGGATGAGCCGCCGGGTTGCCATCGTCTTCGACCGAGAGTTCGGCGACCGCCTCGCCGCGCTGGTCATGCGCACGCCGGTCTGGATCGTCGAGAGCACTCCCAATCGCACGGCGGCCTCGGAAGCGTGGAACCGCGCCACCGAATGGCCGCACATCAGCGTCACCGTCTTCCGTCCCCCCGAGGATCTCAAGCACCTCTTATCGCAGATCGGGCGTCCTCAGCGCCTCGACGTCATCGGTTTACATCTCACGGACGACGCGCGTGAGGCGTTGCACACGGCCGGCTTCACGAAGATCGCCGAGACGACCGAAGGCTTTCGCGCCTCGTAAGTCCTACAGCGCCGCCAGCGCGGCACGCTTCACCTTTCCGCGCTCATCGACCGGAATCGATTCGATCAGCTTCACGATGCGCGGCACTTTGTGGGGCGAGAGGTGTTCGAGGCAGAAGGCGCGGATCTGTTCCCGCGTGACGTCCGGGCTGGCCACGATTGCGGCAGCGACGACGTCGCCGCGCGCGCCGGCGGGCTCGCCGTAGACCTTCGCCTCGCGCACGCCTTCGATCTGCAGCAGGACCTGCTCGACCTCGCGCGGGTTCACCTTCTTGCCCGCCGTGTTGATCAGCTCACTGGCGCGGCCGGTGATGGCCACCTCGCCGTTCTCGCGAAGCTCGATCAGATCATCGGTGACGAAGAGTCCGTGCTCGAAGGGATGAAACGTCGCCGCGTCGTGAAGATAGCCGAGGGCAACATTGTCGCCGCGCACCGAGAGGCGGCCGCGCGCGGATGACAGCATCACCTTCCCGATGGCCTGGCCGACGGTGCCGCGCTCCACGGCCGCCCCTTCGCGGTCGTAGGTGATGCCGCCGCATTCGCTGCAGCCGTAGAACGTGTGAATCGGAAGGCCGAAGCGCTCCCGGAACTTGCGCGACACCGCCGCCGGCAGCGGCGCGCCGGCGGAGAGAAACGTCCGCACGGTCTTGAACTCGCCGGCGCCGGCGGTCACCAGATGGTCGAACACCATCGGAATCAGAGGGACGATCGTGCTCGAGAATCGATTGCAGAGAGTCACCACCGACTGCGGGAGATAGTCGTTCGAGATCACGACGGCGGTTCCCTGCGTCAGAAGCGGCGTGACGAGATTCGAGAAGCCGTAGGAGTGCGACATTGGAATGGCGCCGAGGTTGATGTCGTCCGCGCGGATGTCCATCGTCGCGCAGATGTTCAGGCAGTCGGCGATCAGGTTCTCTTCTGTCGCCACGATCCCTTTCGGCATTCCGGTCGACCCCGAGGTCAGTTTGATGAGTCGCGCTCCCTCGGGAACGCGGACGCCACCTGCCTGTCGCGTCGAGATCATTACCTCGGCGCCGTTGCGATAGACCAGCCCACGCGCCGCGAAGTGCCCCAGCACGTTGCCGACCTCGGTCTCGGTGGCGTCACGGTCGATGAGAATGGCTACGAGCTTCTGCTTCAGAATCGCCCCGAATGCGGCGACGAAATCGACCGAGTTCGGAAGCTGAATGGCGACGACGTCGTTCGGGCGAAGCCCGGAGCCGGCGAAGCGCGCGGCAAGCTCGTCGATCCGCGAGGCAAGCTGAGCCCGCGAGGTCACCTCGCCCGTCTCACCGTCAATCAGCGCAACCGCCTCGGGCCGGACAGCCGCAAGTGCAAGGAAACGTTCAAACATGGACCTTGGGGGAGGGAGGATAGAGTCGGTCAGCCGGTACGTCAACCGCCGTCATCGCGGAGAGCTCTTGCGTCCCTTCCCAAATCAGGTACGATCGTTCCCGAAATGGGAACGGTATCCCGGAAAGCTCCGTGCAGTGCCGTCGCGGCGGCGCTCTTTACGCCTGTCCAGCAGCGGGTGCTCGGGCTGCTGTTCGGTCAGCCGGAGCGGCGGTTTCAGAGCGCGGAGCTGATCCGCCTTGCCGGTAGCGGAACCGGTGCCGTTCATCGCCTCCTTCAGCGGCTGGCCGCGGCGGGCCTCGTCGTGGTGACGCGCGACGGCAATCAGAAGTACTACGCGGCACAGCGAGAATCGCCGGTGTTCGAGGAACTTCACGGATTGATTGTGAAAACGATCGGTGTCGTCGATCCGCTGCGCTCCGCGCTGGCGTCGCTCGCGGACCGCATCGATCGCGCCTTCGTCTTTGGATCGGTTGCCAAAGGTACCGAACGTGCCGGAAGCGATATCGACCTCTTGGTCGTGACCGACGATCTTGCCTACGCCGACGTCTTCGACGCGCTCGTCGCCGCCGAGCAAACCCTCGGACGGACCATCAATCCCACCGTCTTCACCCGCGCCGAGTGGAAGCGGAAGCGATCGAGAAACGATTCCTTCGCCGCGCGTATCACGGCCCAACGAAGGCTTTTCGTGATCGGAAGCGACGATGCCGATTGAGCAACTCGAGGCGCTCGCGGAGACGGGGATTCTGAAGAGGGAGCCTCCGGTGCGCGAAGAAATCGAAGGCCTCATCCGATCGGCGTCGGCGAGGCTTCTCGATGCGCAGAAAACCACGAACTCGCCCGAGAGCCGATTCGACCTTGCCTACAACGCGGCACACGCACTGGCGCTCGCGGCTCTGCGCTCCCACGGATACCGAGCCGAAAAGCGCTACATCGTCTTTCAGGCCCTTCCTCACACCCTCGGCGTCGCTACGGCGACATGGAGGCTGCTCGACCGTTGTCACAGGGAACGAAACGCCACCGAATACGAAGGAGTGAGCGATGTCGACGAGAAGCTTCTCACTGGACTCATCGACGCAGGCCGAGAGTTGCTCGACCGAATCCGGAGACTGACCGAATCCGAGTAGAGGTCTCATTTTCGAGCTCGTCGTGCGGAAAGCGTTTCACGCGAAGCCGCGAAGGCGCGAAGGGGATTCAAGCGATTCTGTCTCTCTCCGCGGCTCCGCATGATTGCGCTTTTGCATTACGATCCAACTGCTCATGATCGACGTCCTCGTCATCGGCGGCGGCCCGGCCGGATCGACGGCGGCGACTTTGCTGGCGCGGAAGGGGTTTTCGGTGACCCTTCTCGAGCGCGAGCGGTTTCCGCGGTTTCAGATCGGGGAGTCGCTGCTTCCGTACAATAACGACCTGCTCGACAGGCTCGGGGTTTCCGTGCCGCTGTCCGAGGGGTCGTACACGCCGAAGTATGGGGCGGGTTTCGTGACGGCGGACGGATTGCTCGAGTACACCTTCCGCTTTTTCGAGAACCTGCCGGAGGCGTATCACCAGTCCTTTCAGGTCAAGCGGGCGGAGTTCGATGAGCTGCTGCTGCGCAACGCGGCCGCCAGCGGCGTCGACGTCCGCGAGGGGACAGCGGTGACGGCGGTCGATCTTGCGGACTCGGACCGCGCCACCGTCACATGCGCGAACGGCGAGCGGCTCGAGGCGCGGTTCGTCGTCGACGCCAGCGGGCATGGCGCCTTTCTCGGGAGCCGCATCGGCGACAAGAAAGATGTCGAAGAGCTGAAGAAAGTGGCCGTCTTCGCGCACTACAAAAACGTTCCGCGTCCCGAGGGGCGCGACGCCGGCAACACCATCATCGTCGTCCTGCGCGATGCATGGTTCTGGCTGATCCCGGTCAGTGCCGACACGATGAGCGTCGGGCTCGTCGTCGGCCGCGACCACCTGCGCGGATGCGGTCTGACACCCGAGGAGCTGCTGGAGCAGACCATCGCCGGCGCGCCGTATCTCGCGGAACGGATGAACGAGGCCGAGCGCGTGACGCCGGTCTACGTGCGCCGCGACTTCTCTTTCATGATGAAGCGCCGGACCGGAAAGAATTTTGCGCTCGCCGGCGATGCAGCGGGCTTTCTCGATCCGATCTTCTCGACCGGCGTCTTCATGGCCATGAAGTCAGGTGACATGGTCGCCGACGCGGTCGAGCAGCGGCTGCGCGGCGGGAGCATGCGTTTGCTGCGGCGCTACGACCGGTCGTTTCAGGGAGCGCTGGACAAGTATTTCCGCTTCATCTCCAACTTCTATCGCCGCGAGTTCCTCGAGGTCTTCCTCCAGCCCAAGGCGGACTACGGCCTCATTCCGGTGATCACCGGCATCCTGGCCGGGAACATCTTCGCCACGAATCACCGCGCCAAGCTGGCGCTGTTCTTCTTCTTCGTACGGATGCAGAAGATGTTCGGCGTGATCGCGCCGCCGATCGCATGGGAGGAGTTGCCGGGCCCGGCAAGTATGTGAGAATGACCCAGCCCATGGATGACCTGAGAAAGAAACTGAAAGAGCTCCTCATCGACCGTCTGAAGTTCGAAGACATGACGCCGGACGACATCAAAGACGACGACCCCCTATTCGCCGGCGGCCTCGGACTCGACTCCATCGACGCCCTGGAGATCGTGGTGATGCTCGAGACGGAATTCGGCATCAAGGTGAAGAACGAATCGGCCGCGCGCGACAACTTCCATTCGATCTCCTCGCTCGCGGACTTCGTCAGGCATCGGCTGGCGGACGAGCGGCGGGCGCAGGTGTGAGCTGGCTGGCCAGTCTCCCGCACCAGATTCCCTTCCGCGCCGCGTCCGCCGCGACGCGCGTCGACGACAAGACCATCGAGGGGGTCTGCGTCTGCACGGCGAACGATCTGATGCCCTCGGGCGTGATGGCCGTGGAAGCGATGGCGCAGCTCGGCGGCGGGCTGGCGTTTGCAGACTCGCCCGCGCCCGCGTTTCTCTCGGGCATCGACCGATGCGAGATCGATCGCGCCATCGTGACGGGTGACGTGATTCGCTTCGTGGTCACGCTCGATGCCGATTTCGGCGGGACGTTCCGGTTCACGGGGCGGGGATTGGTCGATGGAGTGGAAGTGATTCGGGGTAGGTTTTACCTGGCAAAAGCATTTCACCTCAGAGGCACAGAGGACACAGAGGGATCTCCTCTGTGATCTCTGTGTCTCTGTGGTGAGAGTTTCTTTTCTGCAGAGAGAACGATGCGCGCATCCAACACCTCCACCCGTTTGGCCATCACCGGCGTCGGGATCATCTGTTCGATTGGACGGAACCGATCGGAGGTGTGGCAGTCGATCGTCGAGTCGCGCGACGGGATCGGCAAGCTGACGAAGTTTCCCGGCGAGAGCTTTCCGACGGATGTTGCCGCCGAGGTCGGGGAGCTCGACGATCTGTTGCCGATCGACAGCCGCGAGGCGCGGCGGATGTCGCGCAGCGACCTGCTGGCGGTCATCGCGGCAAATGAAGCGGTGACGCAGGCGAACGATGGCGCAACGACCCCGCTGTCCCGCGAGCGCGCCATCGTCTCGACCGGAACATCGACCGGTGGCCTGCTGGAAGGGGAGAGCTTCTACTTCAATCGCCTGGTGCACGGACGCGGACGCGTGGCCGTTTCGAGCGTGCTGCAACAGCCGACGTCGGGTCCGTCCGACGCCGTGGCCCGCTCCCTCGGCCTCGGCGGCGGCGTGTTGTCGAATGCCACCGCGTGCGCATCGGCCGGCGCCGCCATCGGCATGGCCGGCGATCTGCTCCGCTCGCGGCATGCGGATGTGGCAATTGCCGGCGGGAGCGACGCCCTCTGCCGCCTGACCTACAGCGGATTCAACGTGCTGCAGGCGGTCGATGAACATCCCTGTGCGCCATTCGCGGCCGGGCGGAAGGGGATCACGCTCGGCGAAGGGGCGGCCTATCTCGTGATCGAGCGGTGGGACGATGCGTCCGCACGCGGGGCGACGATTCTTGCCGAGTTTCTCGGCTACGGCGCGACCTGCGACGCCCATCATCCGACCGCGCCGCATGAGGAAGGACGCGGTGCCCAGGCCGCCATGCGCGGCGCACTGGCGGAGGCGGGCGCCGAACGTCCACGGGTCGACTACATCAATGCGCATGGAACAGGCACGCTGCTCAACGACTCAGCGGAGACGAAGGCGATCGTTGCCGCGATCGGCGAAACGGTGCCGGTGTCGTCGAGCAAGTCGTACTTCGGCCACACGCTGGGAGCGTCAGGCGGGATCGAAGCGGTGATCAGCGTGCTGGCGTTGCAGAATCAGCTCGCGCCACCGACGCTGCGTCTCGATGCGGCCGCGGCCGATTGCACGCTCGACTACGTTCCGCACACGCCGCGGCCGATGACGATGACGAACATTCTGTCGAATACGTTCGGATTCGGCGGCTCGAACGTCTCACTGCTTTTCCGCAGGACGTAAGGTATAACGCGCGTTCTCCCATGAATCGGGTTGCCATTACAGGCATCGGCATCGTTGCTCCGGGATCGGTGGGCATCGAGCCATTCCGCGCCATGCTTGACGCGGCGGCCACCGCCGTGACGCCGATCGACCGTTTCGATACCGAGGGCTTAACCGCGCACACCGCGGCACTCGTGCGCGACTTCAAGGCACGCGACTACATCCCGGTCATGAAGATGCGGCGGATGAATACGCTCTCCCGCTACGCCGTCTCTGCCGCGCGTCTGGCCATCGATGACGCCGGTGCGCAGCCGTCCAGCGAATCGGGCGTTGCGCTGGGCACCGCGTTTGGGCCGGTGCAGACGTCGGTCGACTACATGCAGGAGTACGTCGCCAAAGGGGCGGCCCTGGCGCCGCCGCAGCTTTTCGCGGAGTCGGTAGCGAACGCGCCCGGCTCGCACATCGCTATCGAATTCGATCTGCGCGGCTTCAACGTCACGCTGACTCAGCGGGAGTCTTCGCTGCTCGCGGCGGCGATGTTCGCCAGCTCGCAGATCGTGAAAGGGACGGTTCCTTCTGCGATCATCGGCGGAGTGGAAGAGGTCAACGAGATGGTGTTCTCGGTTCTCGACCGCCTTGGCGCGCTTGCCCACGCCGAGGATGGGCTGAACGAGCAAATGCGGCCCTTCGACCGGCGTCGCAACGGCATGTCCATCGGCGAAGGGAGCGCGATTTTCGTCGCCGAGGGAGCGCCGTCGCGGCAACCGTACGGATGGCTCGCAGGATTTGGCATCGCGCGCGATACCACGGCAACGATCTCCGACTGGGGAATGGACGATGCGCAGGTCGCCGCGGCGATGCATGCGGCGATCGACGATGCGGCGATCGAGCTCGCGGACGTCGACGCGATCTACACCTCGGCGAACGGCACGAAACGTGGTGATCGGTTGGAGTTTCGCGGAATCCAGCGGCTCTTCGGCAACGGCGCGCCTCCCATCGTTGCCACGAAAGGGTACTTCGGCGAGTACGCCGCCGGCGGCGGCTTCCAGCTTGCAGCCGCCCTAGTTGCGATGCGCGATCAGAAGCTGCATACGTCCTTCGGTTTCGAGGAAGCAGATCCGGAGATGGCGTTCGCTCCCGTCATCGCGCCGCGCGCCGCGACACTGCGGAACATCCTGGTCAATTCTGTCTCGGCCGGCGGAGGCATCATCTGCGCGGTCGTGTCGCGGGAGGGGTCATGACGGAACGGGTTCTCGGCATCATCCCGGCGTTGAACGCGGAACGGAGCATTGGGGCGGTGGTCCGAGATTGCAAAGCCGTGGTGCGTGATGTTCTGGTCGTCGATGACGGTTCCGCCGACCGGACCGCCGAGGTGGCGCGGGAGGCAGGAGCGCAGGTCGTCAGCCATCCGGCCAATCGCGGCAAGGGGGCAGCGCTCAAGACCGGATTTGCGTACGCGCTGGAGCATGGCTTCGATGCGGTGGTGACGCTCGATGCCGACGGCCAGCATCTCGCGAGCGAGATCCCGAAGTTTTTCGCAGCGCGCGAGGAGACCGGCGCGGATCTCATCATTGGCGGACGCGCCCATCTGTTCGGCCAGATGCTGCCGCGACGCCGGTTCGCCAACCGTTTCTCGGCGCGGTGCATCGCCTTCGCGTCGCATACGGACGTCACCGACTCGCAGAGCGGCTTCCGGCTCTACTCCGCCCAATTGCTTCGTGCCATCCGCCTTCGCAGCGACGGGTTCGACATGGAGAGCGAAGTGATCGTCCAGGCCGGCCAGCGCAAATTCAAGATCCTCTCGATTCCGATCGACCTCGGCTTCGTCGACGGCCAGTCCACCAGCCACTACAAACCACTGATGGACACGATCCGGATCGCCTGGACGGTGATTCGGGCGCGGTACTTCTGGCGATAACTGCGGCTTCGCCGCGTTGTCGGTTATCGGGGTCTGCGATGCTGCGCGTTTGTCGGTTATCGGTTGTCTGCGCCCTGCGGGGCGCGTGGTCAGAATTCCAGAGTCGTCAACCTGACAACCGAAACCCGACCACGCGCCGCAGCGCAGACAACCGACAACGCGGCGAAGCCGCAGACAACGCGCGCGAAGACGCGCAGTTAATGCGCCGCCGCTGGCGCCGCAGGCAGATCACTCTTCGCCAGCGGTTTTCTCGGCATCATCTCCGGACGGTTTGCGGCTTCCCAGACGAAGGTGGCCATGACGACGGCGGCCTGCATCAGGTCATCGCGCTGAAGGCGATCGTAGACGTCGTAGTTGGTGTGGTGCGTGCGCTCGCCGTACTCGACCTCGTCTTGGATGAACTGGAAACCGGGAAGACCGACAGCATCAAAGGAAAGGTGATCGGTACCGCCCGTGTTCCGCTCGGTGACGGTGGTGACGCCGAGGTCCTTCAGCGGCTCGATCCAGGCGGCGAAGATCGGAGCGACGGCGAAATTGTCTTGCGCATAGACACCGCGGATCTTGCCGGTGCCGTTATCGAGATTGAAGTAGGCGGAGAGTTTGGCGTGCTCCGGCTTGATCGTCAGTGGGCCCTGATTGCGGCGCATGAACGCCGGGATGTCGCGCTCGGCCGCGGTCGGCTCGGGGCGTGAGGCGAAATGCTCGGAGACATAGGCGTGAGAGCCGAGGAGACCTTCCTCCTCGCCGCTCCAGAGAGCGATACGGATCGTTCGCTTCGGGGCGATGCCGATCGCTTTCAGGATGCGCACCGCCTCCATGGCCACGACCGTTCCCGCGCCGTTGTCGGTCGCGCCCGTGCCGCCGTGCCAGGAGTCGAGGTGGCCGCCGAGCATGACGATCTCACTCTTCTTGTCGATGCCGGGGATCTCGGCAACCGTGTTGTAGGCGTTCTTGTCGTGGTCGTAGTACGTCGTCTTGACGTTCACTTCGAGGGTGACGTCTTTTCCCTGGTCGGTGAGGCGCGCCAGGCGGTTGTACTGTTCGGTCGACATCACGATCGACGGGACGGGGTATTGCTCGCCGTCTTTCTGTGTGCCGGCGCCCTGCACGTGGAACGTGCCGTAGTCGGCGGGATCGGGATCGATCATCACCAGCGGTTTTTCGTCGGCGAGAAACTTCGTCAACGCCTTGCGGAAGGCGTTGCGCTTGGCAATCTCTTCGCGCGTGAAGCGCGGACGGCCCGGCAACTCGTAGTTCTCGGTGTCGTTCAGCTCTTTCTCGGTGTAGCGCGCGTACTGAAGCTTTTCGTGCGGCTTGATCTCGCGCGCATCACCGTTGAGCACGATCTTGCCCGCGAGTTTGCCGCGATACTTTTCGATGTCTTCGACAGTCTCGATCTTCACCATGACCGGCTTGCCGCTGACGACGCCGTTGGTGCCCGGCGTCCAGGCGCGCGGGAGGGCCCAGAGCTGTGCGACGTCGGGGGAGGTCATGCGCACTGTGCACTCCTCGTAGGACCAGCCGCGTCCGAACGGGCCCCAGCTTTCGAGATGTGCGTTGCTGAGGCCGAAGGAGGTGAGCTTGTCGCGCGTCCATTCGTTGGCGCGCTTCATGTTGGGCGATCCGGTGAGGCGCGGACCGACGAAGTCCATCAACTCCTCGGCGGTGTCCATCACTTTCGAATTGCGGAACCCTTCCTGCCGGATGCGGTTCTGCATCGTCAGGTCAGGCGTATCGGCGGCAAAGAGGGAGGTCGCGAAGAGTGCGACGAAGGCGAGCGTCTTTTTCATGGCCGCGTAGTGTACATGCGCTTCGCGCGTTGTCTGCGGCTTCGCCGCGTTGCCGGTTATCTGCGCCGCGGCGCGTGGTCTCCTCATCAAAGACGCGTCCAACGTCTCACTGCCGGCCACGCGCGCCGCAGCGCGCAGACAACCGACAACGCGGCGAGGCCGCAGACAACGCGCGAAGCGCAGTTACAGTTCCAGCTCGCCCCAATCGATGGTCGTCGGGATGTTCGATTTGGCGAAGATCGTGGCCAGCATCTCGTCGGGGCGGTAGATGCGGACGTCGCCGAACTCGCTGGCGCGTCGCGTCTTCATGGTGAAGAGGGCGCGTTGCGAGGCGTACTCGAAGTTGGCGTGGAAGTCGTCGTCCTTCTTCTGATCGAACATCGTCCGCAGCACGTTGAGCTGATTGGCGAGGTGATCGGCCGGATCGGCGTTCGCCGCGGTCTTCGCCTGTTTCGCGCTCTTGCGCCGAGGTTGGTCGATGCCGATGGCCATGGAGCGAAGCTCATCGAGCTCCTGCGCGACCCGGTTGTTCCTCGACATCTTCTTCTCCTCGAGCGGGAGGAGCAGGGCTGGGATCTTGTTGCAGTTCGCGCGGTGGATGGCGTCGCTGCGCGTGATCCAGCCGAGGTTCGTCACGCCGCAGCGTGCGGAAACGTTCGACGTCAGGTTCTCGATGAACGGCTTCACGGCCGTCTGGAACGAGTCGTCGACGCCGTTGAAGAGATTGAGAACGTAGTGGACGCGAAACTCGTCGAGAGTCTGCTGCACGGTGCGAGTGATGGGGTGATCGCCGAGGTTTCCGGCGAGGTCGTCGGCGAAGGCGTCGAGGTTCGCGACCGAGGAATCGTAGACATCCTCCACCTGATCGATCAACTCGTTGATCAAGCGCCAGAAGTCGAGCTTCCCATTCACCGTCGCGTAAAACGGAGACTCGCGGCTGAAGATCAGGCGCAGCTTGCGGAAGAGGATGGCCTTGACGATGTCGGAGGCGGCCAGCGTGGCGCTGGGCAGATGCGGCGTGAAAATCAGGATCCCGGAGTTGGAGAACGGCAGGAAGTCGATGACGTTCGAGTCGAGCCCGGCCCGCATGTCGAGGATGACGTAGTCGGCGTCCAGCCCGTTGATGGCCTCGATCAGCTTCGCTTTGTTGGCGGCGCCGAAGTTGGTGATCTCATCGATCAGATGCAGCGGACCGGCTACGAAGCCGAAGTCGGGGAAGGCACCTTTGGGGTCGAGCTTGTGGGAGAGGTACGAGACGCAGCGATTGATCGGCTCGCCTTTTCGAAAGAAATGGTAGAGATCCTTTTCGATCGGGACGTCGATGGCGTTGCGGATGGCGGAGGTGCCGGTGTCGAGATCGACAAGCACCGTCCGGCCGTGGCGCGAGAGGGCAAGCGAGAAGTTGATGGCGAAGGTCGTCTTGCCGACTCCGCCCTTGCCGGACGAGATCGGAATGATCCGTTTGATGGCCACTCTCGTTGGGAACTTCGTCCGGGAGTGTAGCATCGGGGTGCCGCCCTCGGCTTTGCTGCTAAAATCCCCGCACCAGTGCTCCCATCATCGTTCTATAGGAAGTTCACGCTCTTTGCGGAGCTCGATGATCGCGAGCTTGCGTCGATCGCCGCCGTCTCCAAGACTCGCCGCTTCGCGAAGGATGACGCCGTTTTCCATGCCGACGAGAGCGGGGACGTTTTCTACCTGATCCGCGAGGGGCAGGTGAAGGTGACCATGACCTCTCCCGAGGGGAAGGAGATCATCCTCTCGATCCTCGGCGTCGGCGATTTCTTCGGCGAGATGGCGCTGTTCGACAACGAGCCCCGATCGGCGACTGTGATCGCCATCGAGCCGCTGGAGATCGTTTCGATCTGGCGAAGCGACTTCCTGCACATCCTCAGCGAAAACTTCTCGATCACGCAGAAGGTGCTGGCGGAGCTGTCGAAGCGGCTGCGCGACGCATCGAACCGGATCGAGTCGCTGGCGACGATGGATGTCTACGGCCGCCTGGCGCGCTTCTTCCTCGATCTGGCGCGTCAGAGCGGCAAGTCGCTCGATAACGAATACGTCGCCGTGATTCGTCCGACGCATCAGGCCATCGCCAACATGATCGGCACATCACGAGAAACGGTGTCGCGGCTGATCCACGACCTGATGAAGCAGAATCTGCTGCTGTCCGAGGGGAAGACGATCTATCTCCGGAAATCGGCATTGGATCAGTTCCGCGCGGAACTGTGATGGCGGTTGCTGGGTTTCTGAGTTGCAGGGTTACTTGGTTGCCAGTTTGCCGACTCCACCAGAACATCACGACGACCAGTCCATCAACTTACCACTAGCAACCAAGCAACTCAGTAACCGAGTAACCATGCTCACCGTCCCCAACGCGCTCACCCTTCTTCGCCTGCTGGCGGTGCCGGTGTTCATCTATGCGTCATTCCGAGGGGAGTACCGGCTGGCGTTTTTCATTTTCACCGGTGCCGCCGCAACCGACTTTCTCGATGGCGTCATCGCCCGGCGGTTCAATCAGCGTTCGCGATTGGGAGCGATCCTCGATCCGGCGGCCGACAAGACGATGATGATCGCCGGCTACCTTTTCTACACTCTGCGGGACGGATTGCCGGTGTCGGGAATCCCCGCATGGCTGACGTTCACGGTCTTCATTCGCGATTTTTTCATCATCGCCTTCGCCTACCTGCTGTACACGCGCGTTCACGTGAAACGCTTTCCCCCGTCGTGGGCGGGGAAGACTTCGACCGTTCTTCAGGCGTTCACCCTCGGCGTGGCCATCGCCGCGAATGCGTTCGGACCGGTGCTTCTGCCGTTCCTGGAGATCCTCTTCCGCATCGTGGTGGTGACGACGCTCTTTTCGGGGTGGGACTACCTGCGAAAAGGGAAGGGGATGCTCGCCGCCAATCCTTGACCGCTTCCGCCCCCTCTCCTAGAATGCGCGGCTCGCGCGGCGAAATAGATGATGTACGGGCGAAGTTAGCAGGAGTCCCGAGCCTCCATAGCTCAATTGGTAGAGCAGCAGACTCTTAATCTGTTGGTTCTAGGTTCGAGTCCTAGTGGGGGCACCAAATCAAGTAGGATGATGAGGACTGGGCGCGCCCCCGGTCCTTTTTTGCATTCGGGCGAAAGTGGCGGAACTGGCAGACGCGCTGGACTTAGGATCCAGTGGCCCAAAGCCGTGCGGGTTCGAGTCCCGCCTTTCGCACCAATCCAGCCGAAAATTCAGCCGAAGGTTGCCAGCGAATGCTTCTCAATTACGAAGACGTATCCACGGTCAAGAAAACTGTCGAAGTCGAGATCCCGGCGGATCTCATCGCCTCCGAAACGAAGCGGGTCGTAGCGAACTTCAGCCGCCAGGCGAAGGTTCCGGGCTTTCGCCCGGGGAAAGTGCCGGCCGGCGTCGTGCGCTCCCGGTTCGCCAAAGAGGTTCAGGAAGAAGTGATCGAGCTACTACTGCCGCGGACGTTTTTCGAGGCCATCGAAGGCAAAGAGCTGGAGATCGTCGGTGAGCCGCACCTGCTACACAAGGATCCGTTCATCGAAGGTGCTCCGGTCAAGTACAAGGCGGAGTTCGAGGTGAAGCCGCGCTTCGAGCTCGGCGAATACCGCGGGCTGGCCATCGACGATCCGAAAATCGAGGTTGCCGAGGAAGACGTCGACAAGATGATCGACCGGTTGCGCGACCAGGCCAGCGCCTACCGTCCGGAGACCGAGCGCGGTCTCGAAGAAGGCGATTTCGCCATGATCGAGATGACGACGTCCGGCGAAGACGTCGAAGCCGAGACGCGCGGAGGCCACTTCCGCGTCGGCGAAGAGACGCCGATGCCGGAGCTGCACGATGCGTTGCGCGGCAAAAAGGCCGGCGAGACCGCGTCGTTCGAGAAGACCTACGGCGAGGACGCGCAGAACGAACGCTTCCGGGGCAAGAACATCCGCCATGACGTGACGCTCAAGGAGATCCGCGTCCAGGAGAAGCCAGAGGTTACCGACGAATTCGCGCAGAGCACCGGCGGCTGGGAGACCGCGGCTCAGATGCGCGAGGCCATCGAGGCCGACATCCGCAAGCATCGCGAGCTCGAGGCGCGCCGCCTGAAGCAGAACCAGATCGGCGAGCTCCTTCTCGCCGCGCACGAGATGGAAGTGCCGGAGTCGCTGGTCGAGGAGGAGGTGGGCAAGTCGCTGCAGAACTACGCACGCTTTCTCGTTTCGCAGGGCATCGAGATCGACAAGGCGAAGATCGACTGGCCGAAGATGCGCGACGAGTTTGTCCCCGAGGCGGAGAAGCGCGTAAAACGCTCGCTGATCCTCGAGCAGATCGCCAGGAAAGAGAACATCACCGTCAGCGACGTCGAGGTCGACGCCGAGATCCGGCGTGCCGCCAAGGAAGCCGACCGTGACTTCGCCGAGGTCAAGCACCGGCTGAAAAACGACGGCGGATACGAGCATTTGCGCGAGTCGCTCACCCGGGATCGGGCGCTAGATCTGGTCCTGCGCGAAGCCACGCTGCGCGGCGCGTAAATCGGCGATGCTTCCGCTCGACGCGCGCCTTCTCTTCGCCGCGCGGATCGTGCGGCTGTTTGCCTACGGATTCGTAGCAGTCGTCCTCGTTCTTTATCTCGCGGCGATCGGGCTGGACAGCCATCGCATCGGCCTGCTGCTGTCGCTGACGCTGGCGGGCGATGTCGTCGTCTCGCTCTATCTGACGACGCGCGCCGACGTCCTGGGGCGGAAACGGACGCTGCTGGCTGGCGCGGTACTCATGATCGGCGCGGCAGTCGTCTTCGCGGTCACCCGCGACTTCACCCTGCTCGTGCTCGCCGCGACGATCGGTGTGATCAGCCCGAGCGGGAATGAGGTCGGGCCCTTTCTGGCGGTCGAACAGGTCGCGCTCGCGCAGGCCGCGCAGGGCCGCGACCGGACCTCTCTCTTCGCCTGGTACAACCTGGCCGGCTCGTTCGCGACCGCCGCAGGATCGCTTGCGGGTGGATTCCTGGCCGGCCTGCTGATGAAGCAAGGCTTCGGCGCGGCGACCAGCTATCGGAGCGCGATCATTGCGTACGCGGTTCTCGGCGCCGGTCTGGCCATCACTTTTTCGCGCGTGTCGCCGGCCATCGAGGGGGAACGGATCGCACGGCCGGTCCGCAGCCTCTTTCGCGTCGAGCATTCACGATCGATCGTGCTGCGGCTGTCGTCGCTGTTCGCCCTCGACTCGTTCGCCGGCGGCCTGGTCGTCCAGAGCATCGTCGCGTACTGGTTCTTCCGCCGTTTCGGGCTGAGCCCGGCAGCGCTCGGCTCGCTCTTCTTTGGTGCAAACCTCGCGGCCGGAGTCTCCGCGCTCGCGGCGGCGCGCATAGCCAGGCGCTTCGGGTTGCTCAATACCATGGTGTTCACGCACCTGCCGTCCAACATCCTTCTGATTCTGGTGCCGCTGATGCCTACGCTCCCGCTCGCCATCACCGTCCTGCTGCTGCGTTTCTCGATTTCGCAGATGGATGTCCCGACCAGGCAGGCATTCGTCATCGCCGCGGTCGAGCCTGCCGAGCGCACGGCGGCCGCGGGCATTACCGGGGTGGCGCGGACCACGGGAGCGGCCCTGGCTCCGGTCATGGCCATGCCGTTGGTGGCCAGCCTCTCCCACGGCTGGGTTCCGTTCGTCGCCGCCGGCCTGCTGAAGATCGTCTACGACGTTGTGCTGCTCCGTAGCTGCCGAGGAATCAGGCTCGAGGGGTGATGTCGTCACGGTTCATCGTGATGCGCCGAAAACGGTGGAATAGGACCTGGGGTAGTGTCGTTCTGGCTGGTCCCTGAGCGGCATGGGATCTTTGGAAGACGAGACGTAACTCGAATCTGCACAGCAGGTTGTGCAGCGAGCGAACGGAATAGAGAGCATGGGCTTGCGGTTGTCGGAGATCGAAGGGCGTGGAATTGTCAACCGGGTCGCGGAGTTGATGATGAAACGCGCGGCAGTTGACAACGTGGCGTCGGGAACGTAGAATCCCCGGTCCCTGCAAGCGGCAAAGCAGTTCGGGCCCGCAGATCTTTTCCAGGAAGCAAATCGAGAGAGTAAGCGTGTCCGCGTCAGACGGGTTGGGTTCACCGGAGTTG
>Ga0247680_1000122_pt1:30000-33182 | contig 33182 bp, 30 predicted proteins | sample CNK21_metaG_FD_182803 | JGI IMG/M metagenome (GOLD analysis project Ga0247680, IMG submission 182803) | Soil microbial communities from Purdue University Martell Research Forest, Indiana, United States - CNK21 | ecosystem: Environmental > Terrestrial > Soil > Temperate forest > Bulk...
CAAGTTACTAAGGGTTGACGGTGGATGCCTTGGCACAGAGAGGCGATGAAGGACGTGGCAAGCTGCGAAAAGCTTCGGGGAGCGGCAAGCACGCTTTGATCCGGAGATATCCGAATGGGGCAACCCCACTGGAGTCATGTCCAGTGACCACGAGCTGAATACATAGGCTCGCTGGGGCGAACCGAGGGAAGTGAACCATCTCAGTACCTCGAGGAAGAGAAAACAATAGTGATTCCGTCAGTAGCGGCGAGCGAACGCGGAAGAGCCCAAACCGGAACGGCTTCGGCTGTACCGGGGTTGTGGGGCCTGGCCACATGGAGTTACAAATCAGCAGTCTAGCCGAAGAGTCTGGAACGGCTCACCATAGAAGGTGATAGTCCTGTAGGCGAAAGATTAGCTGGCTCCGGCCGGGTACCCGAGTACCACGGGACACGTGGAACCCTGTGGGAATCTGGGGGGACCATCCTCCAAGGCTAAATACTACTCTGTGACCGATAGCGCACTAGTACCGTGAGGGAAAGGTGAAAAGAACCCCTGTTAGGGGAGTGAAATAGTACCTGAAACCGTCAATCTACAAGCAGTGGAAGCACTATGCCGGAGCAATCCGGAATGTGCAACCGCGTGCCTTTTGCATAATGAGCCGGCTAGTTACTCTCAGGGGCAAGGTGAAGCATTTTGCATAGCCGTAGCGAAAGCGAGTCTTAATAGGGCGAGTTAGTCGCTGGGAGTAAACGCGAAGCGGGATGATCTAGGCATGGCCAGGATGAAACCTGGGTAACACCAGGTGGAGGTCCGAACCAGTGTTGGTTGAAAACAACTTGGATGAGCTGTGTCTAGGGGTGAAAGGCCAATCAAATTCCGTTATAGCTCGTTCTCTCCGAAATATCTTTAGGGATAGCCTCGTGTCGATCATGTCGGTGGTAGAGCGCTGGATGGCCTAGGGGCCTTACCGGGTTACTGAAGCCAACCAAACTTCGAATGCCGACAATGTAATACACGGGAGTCAGACGGCGGGGGATAAGCTTCGTCGTCGAGAGGGGAACAACCCAGACCGCCAGCTAAGGTCCCCAAATTCACGCTAAGTGGAAAAGGATGTGGAGACGCACAGACAGCCAGGAGGTTGGCTTAGAAGCAGCCATCCTTTAAAGAAAGCGTAATAGCTCACTGGTCAAGTGGCTCTGTGCCGACAATGTAACGGGGCTCAAGCGTGGTACCGAAGCTGCGGATCAGACCGATCCTCGGATTGGTCTGGTGGTAGGAGAGCATTCTCAACCGCGATGAAGGTAGATCGTAAGGACTACTGGAGCGTTGAGAAGAGACTCTGCCGGCACAAGTAGCGATAAAGTGTGTGAGAATCACACTCGCCGTAAGTCTAAGGTTTCCTGAGGAAGGTTCGTCCGCTCAGGGTTAGTCGGTCCCTAAGGCGAGGCCGAAAGGCGTAGTCGATGGGAATCAGGTCAACATTCCTGGACCAGAACGTGATGCGATGGGGTGACGCAGGAGGATAGCCGAGCCGCCGATTGGAAGTGGCGGTTCAAGTTCGTAGCGAGCCTGGATAGGCAAATCCGTCCGGGTATTCGTGAGAAGCGAGCACAAGGCCTCTTTTGGCCAATGTCGGTGATTCCAAGCTGCCAAGAAAAACCTCTAAGCTTCAGTCACGGGCTGACCGTACCGCAAACCGACACAGGTAGACGGGAAGAGAATTCCAAGGCGCGTGAGTGATCCCTCGTGAAGGAACTCGGCAAATTAGCACCGTAACTTCGGAAGAAGGTGTGCTTGCTGTCGTTAGTATCCTCGCGATATGAAGCGACGGTAAGTCGCAGTGAAATGCCCCAAGCGACTGTTTACTAAAAACACAGGACTCTGCTAAGTCGAAAACGACGTATAGGGTCTGACTCCTGCCCGGTGCCGGAAGGTTAAGGGGAGTGGTTAGCCGCAAGGCGAAGCTACGAACCGAAGCCCCGGTAAACGGCGGCCGTAACTATAACGGTCCTAAGGTAGCGAAATTCCTTGTCGGGTAAGTTCCGACCTGCACGAATGGAGTAACGATTTGGGGACTGTCTCCACGAGGGGCTCAGCGAATCTGTAGCGCTGGTGAAGATGCCAGCTACCCGCAACTAGACGGAAAGACCCTGTGCACCTTTACTACACCCTGGCAGTGAACTCTGGTGCTGTATGTGTAGGATAGGTGGGAGCCTTTGAAGCCGGGCCGCTAGGTTCGGTGGAGGCGTCAGTGAAATACCACCCTTACAGTACCGGAGTTCTAACCGAGGTCCGTCATCCGGATCCGGAACATTGCCAGGCGGGTAGTTTGACTGGGGCGGTCGCCTCCCAAAGCGTAACGGAGGCTCGCGAAGGTTCTCTCAGGCTGTTTGGAAATCAGCCGTCGAGTGTAAAGGCAGAAGAGAGCTTAACTGTAAGACCTACAAGTCGAGCAGGTGGGAAACCAGGCCTTAGTGATCCGGTGGTTCTGTATGGAAGGGCCATCGCTCAAAGGATAAAAGGTACGCCGGGGATAACAGGCTGATCCTGACCAAGAGTTCACATCGACGTCAGGGTTTGGCACCTCGATGTCGGCTCATCGCATCCTGGGGCTGGAGCAGGTCCCAAGGGTTCGGCTGTTCGCCGATTAAAGCGGTACGTGAGCTGGGTTTAGAACGTCGCGAGACAGTTCGGTCCCTATCTGTTGTGGGCGGAGGAGAATTGAGTGGAGGTTTCCTTAGTACGAGAGGACCGGGAAGCACTGACCTCTAGTGTACGAGTTGTCCCGCCAGGGGCATCGCTCGGTAGCTACGTCGGGAAAGGATAATCGCTGAAAGCATATAAGCGAGAAGCCAACCACAAGATGAGTTCTCCCTGAAGACCCGTGGTAGATGACCACGTTGATAGGCTGGATGTGGAAGAGCAGCGATGCTCGTAGCTGACCAGTACTAATCGGTCGTTTGACTTGACCATAAATGCCTTGATTTGATGTTGTCTGCAGTGTGCATCCCTGCAACCCGTATTCAGTTCACCTAAACACCGAAATCAAGTTTCCGGTGGTCATAGAGAGAGGGTCACACCCGTTCCCATTCCGAACACGGCAGTTAAGCCTCTCATCGCCAATGATACTGCGCGGGCAACTGTGTGGGAAAGTAGGACGCCGCCGGGATAAAATTTATGAAAGGCCCTTGGGGAAACTC
>Ga0247680_1000125_pt1 | contig 32633 bp, 22 predicted proteins | sample CNK21_metaG_FD_182803 | JGI IMG/M metagenome (GOLD analysis project Ga0247680, IMG submission 182803) | Soil microbial communities from Purdue University Martell Research Forest, Indiana, United States - CNK21 | ecosystem: Environmental > Terrestrial > Soil > Temperate forest > Bulk soil...
ACCGGGCCCCCTATTCACGCTGAAAAAATCAACAGCGACCCGTGGCCCCTATCCCGCGCAATAAAAACAAGCTCCCATGACCCTCTCCTGAGCATCAATCCACATCTGGTGAGAAATCCGCGCTAGTTCCTCAATCGCACGAAAAGAGGATTGCGCAGTTGGCTTAACCGCAGTATAGTCGTTTATCGATATACTGATTATCGATTACTTATGCCCAAACGAAAACTTGATCCACTGCCTTCAGCGGCGTTCCAGATCCTGCTCTCACTGGTTGGCGAAGATCTGCATGGTTACGGGATCATGCGAGAAGTAGAGGATCAGACTGAAGGCCGCATGCGGCTGGGCCCAGGGACGCTATACAGCTCAATCCAGAGCCTACTCGAAGCGAAACTGATCGAAGAGCTTGACCAGCACGAGGACGCAAAACTCAGCCACGAGCGACGCCGTTACTACCGATTGACCTCCGCTGGACGTAAACTCGCATGTGCCGAAGCTCAGAGACTTGCCGACCTGTTACGCGTTGCGCGCGTCAAGAAGCTGTTAAGGGGGGAGTATGTCTGAGAAAATCTACGCTTGGCTTCTGCGCCTCTATCCTTCCCATTTCCGCGAGAAATACGGGGACGACGCCCTCCAACTCTTTCGCGACCGCTCGCGCGATGAAAAAGGAATCGTCCCCAGCTTGCGTCTCTGGCTCGACCTGTTCGCCGATTTAGCAATCTCAGTCCCACGCGAGTATTTCCATGCCGAGCCGGAGCTTGTCGCCGCCTCGGCTCAGTATCCGTTCACTGGCACGCCATTTTTCTATGTTCTGAGGGATAAATCGCCACGTCCCGGCGCGCTGGTTTTGGGAGTTATGCTGTCGTTGGGCGCCCTCGTCACATTTTCGATTCTACTCAGCCAGGGTGGTCGCTACCGGCCACTAAGTGCCCCAGCCCGCCAAAACCAACATGCAGTATATGAGTCTTCGCCGGCCTCCGTGCAGCCGGCACTACAGGCCGCGGACGATGCGAGCTATTCCGCCTCGGGTGGAGTCGAAACAATCGCCTCAATATCTCAACAGCCAGCAATGGCCGCCACTCCCGCGAGGCCGATCGATGCTACGCCGCGTGATTCACAATCGCTAGTGCCCCTCGCGCCGAACAATTCGCTATGTCCGCAATCGTCAACTCCGCAGCCGCTCGATGCCGCCAACCCAATACAGCCCGATCCAAGCCCAACGCATCCTGATTCCACCCCAGCGACTGCTGCGGCCGTCCAAAACGCCAACCTGGATGCCGCCGAGCGACAACTCGTGATTGATGCAGTGGTCGCGAATCTGAAAGACCACTACATCTATCCGGACATTGCGCACAGGACAGCGGATGCGCTTTTAGCGCACGAAAAGGCCGGCGATTACGACGCGCTAACGGATGGCGCGGCCTTCGCCACTCTGCTAACCAGGCAGTTGAGGGATGTGAGCCATGATCTGCACCTGGAGGTGGTCTATAGCCAGGTTCCTTTGCCTAGCCACCTGACAGGACCAACACGAGAAGGCATCGCGCGTTACCGGGCGGTAATGGAGCAGCAGAACTGCACGTTTGAAAAGGCCCAGATACTGGCGCACAATATCGGCTATCTGAAGCTCAATTCATTTCCTGATCCTTCCCTATGCGAGTCAACGGCGAAGGCTGCCATGGTCGCTTTGAACGACGCGGATGCGATCATCTTTGATTTGCGGAACAACCGCGGCGGTTACCCGGGCATGGTGATGCTGATGGCCGCCTACCTCTTTGACCATCCAGAATACATGTACAACCCCAGGGAAAATACGGCGGAGCAGTCCTGGACGCATTCGCCTGTTCCAGGGAACAGACTCGCAAACAAACCCGTGTATGTGTTGATCTCGTCCAGGACTTTTTCCGGTGCGGAGCACTTCAGCTACAACCTGAAAATGCTGAAACGCGCCACGCTGGTGGGTGAGACGACGGGTGGAGCTACAGATGTGGGAAATTTTCATCGGATTGACGATCACTTCGGAATGGGTATTCGTGAGACCAGAGCGATCAATCCCTACTCAGAATCCGACTGGGCAGTAACAGGTGTGGACCCCGATGTAAAGGTGAAGTCCGCCGATGCGCTGGACACAGCAGTAAAACTGGCGGAGAGCAAACTGCGGAAGAAGTAGGCAACCTGGATCTCACGAACCGAGCGACACACGTTGTTACGCCGCAGACGGAGCACTTCATAATCTCGCGCAGAGATCTTTATTTTGGCGGTTCGACAATTTGCACGTGATGATGCTCCAGAAGATCTCCTGTCGCATGATCCACCTGCGTAACGGCAAGCTGAAAACTGACCTCCGATTGAATTAGATTCAGCTCCGCTTGTGCAAGTTGTGTCTGCGCGTCTAGCACAAAAAACACGGGTTCCGCGCCCAATTCGTACTTCCGTTCGTCGGCGTGCAGCGTATCTCTCGCAAGATCAACGGCTACTTTAGCGGCTTCCATCCCGAGCTTGGCTGCCTCCAGCGCATGGACCGCATTTGTAACTTCTAGCGAAATGCTCTGATTAGTTCCTCTTTCCTGATATTGGTCGCGGCGGCGGCTCACCAAGGAATCAGCCAGATTGGCTTCCGCATTGTGATTCTTTATCGGCAGTGCCAACGAAAGGCTCGCACCGTAGGCCGGATAGGTAAAAAGAAAAGACTGGCTCAAGCTGTTGCCTAATCCCGTGTTTCCAACCGCAGGATCATTTCCGCCGAGACCGTTCCCCGAATAGAAGCCAGAGAGCTCGAGGTCCGGTTTGAGGTTGTTGTGCGCCAGCCGAACGCTTAATTCGTCGGCCGCAAGTTGTTGGTGTTCCGCCTCCAGCTCAGGGCGGTTCGCAATGGCACGTGCGAGGGCGGTCGGAATATCGATGCTGGGCAGTTCCCCCAAAGGCTCGGGCCTGTCAGTCATCTCCAAATCGAGGACGCGAGTCGCGGGGTCAAGGTCTGCTCCGATTCCTTGGCGGAACTGGTCCTCGGCTTGTTTGACCGAGTATTCCGCTTGAATCACGCCAACACGACGCGAAGCAACTTGAGATTCTGAGCGATAAATGTCCAAGGGAGGCAAGGCTCCGAGGCTCAACGCCTTCTTGTCATGGTCATAACTTTTCTGGGCCTCATCCAGCGACTTTTGCTGCACCGAGAGATTTTCGCGGGCCAGCACTACACTCCAGTAGCTGCCAACAATTTGGAGAATAATGTTGTTCACTTCCGCGAGAAAGGACGCATGGGCCTGCTTCAGGTTGCGCCGCGCGATAAGAATAGGCGCACGGTTGGGAAAGAACCCGCGGTTGCGCAAGAGCGGCTGCCGCAGCGAGAACTGCAACGTTGTCGCGATGGAAGGATTCCGAAAGTTGAACGAGCTATTGGTCGAATTCTTGTCAGCAATAAAGGAGCCTTGAAAATTGGTGCCTGTTTGAAGCGTTTGCGAGTATCCGACCTGCGTCAACTGGCTCAAGGAATTCAGAATGGGTGCTCCCTGGAGCTGCGTCGAGGTAGGCGATTTGGTCCGTTGGTCGCTGAAACTCGATGTCAGCAGCGGATCAAACGGTGAATGAACACGGCGAAGATTGTTCTCCGCGGTTTCAATCTGGTAGCGGTCGATGTGGATGTTGGTGTTGTTCGCTAGAGCCAGCCGGATGCTGTCGTCCAGTGAAAGCACGAGTTTTCCGTTGGCGACGTGGTCCTGAAAGTCGTTCGGTGCGAGAAGAGGCGGCGCAAGTTTTTGCCTGCCGCTGATTCCCAGAACAGTTTCCAGCGGCGAAGCATTCTGTGCGCGTATCGAGGTGCAGCTAACTGCAAGGAATCCGATCAGAACAAATGAAATACGCACCGCTCTCATCGACCACCTCCCCAAGGATCGTCTGCTTGCAGACCGCGGCTACTCGTATCTGATGGCCTCGACGGGATCGAGCCGCGCGGCCTTCACCGCCGGATATATCCCGAAAATCAGCCCCACAGAGATGGAAACCAGGAAAGCCAGAAGGATCGACTCGATTGTAACCACGGTGGACCATCCGGCCAGCCAAGCAATCAGCTGCGACATCGCGAAGCCGAGCACCACGCCCAGTAGACCACCCGCGAAAGAGATGAGCGTCGCCTCGATTACGAATTGGCGAATAATGTCCCAACGCCTGGCGCCAATGGCCCGGCGCACTCCGATCTCGCGCGTGCGCTCCAATATGGCCGCCAGCATGATGTTCATGATTCCGATTCCGCCCACAAGGAGCGAGATGGAAGCAATGGCCACCATGACCGTGTTGAACAATTGCTCTGTGCGTTTTTGCTGAGCCAGCAATTCGGCGGGAACGATGACACTGAAGTCGCTCGCTTCATGATGCGAGGAGTTAAGAATCCCGCGCACCACTTCCGCATCCGTGGCGCTCGTATCTGCTGACACCAGATGCAGGTACATACCGTCGACTTCGTCCTTTAACCAGCTTTGCGAGTCCTCCAGCCGGTACAACACCGAATTCAGCGGCGCGTAAATCAGATTGTTCATGTCTTCGGTGCGGACCCCCGATGCGTCCGATTCGGGAGCGAGTTGCGGCGCGACGATACCGATCACATGGCACCACAGCACGTTGAGTTTTATGTACTCTCCGACCGCCTGAGACGCGCCAAACAAGCTGTCTTTGGCGGCTGCGCCAAGAACGCACACCGGCGCCGCTGCCGCGTTGTCGGAAGCGTCGAAGAAGCGCCCTTCCGTAACGCGCAGATGGCCAATTTCCAAATAACTCGGCTCAACGCCGTAGACGACCGGCATATCCTGTTGAGGCTTGGGAAGTATTTTTGTGGGGGTAAAGCGCTTCCGCGGAGTGCCTTCCTCGATGTCCGGCACATTCTGTCGAATAATCTGATAGTCGCTGAGCGTCAGGCCCTGCGAATTTTTGCGGACTTTCTGAAGCTCCTGCTCGTTTCGCGCCTCCTTGGCCTCCACGATCAGGTTGCGCACTCCTAGCTGCTCGATGAAAGCCATCACCTTCTGTTGGGCCCCGGCGCCGATAGAGAGCATCGCTACAACTGCTGCCACCCCGAAAATCATTCCTAGCATGGTTAAGAGGGAGCGCAGCTTATGGCTGGCCAAGTTCTCCAAACCAAGAGCAAGATCCGGAAGCCATTGTTCCAGGGATCGCGGCGTCGCCATGGACATGCGTTTCATAGCCCGCCCATTCGTTTCAATTGGAACTTGCGCTCAGGCTTGGAGCCGCGCTGCCACTTTCTTTGGGTTTCCCGGAACGTTTTTTGTCCGGGTTGACCAGCGCCACAACCGTTCCAATGGGGATGCCATCGAGGACCGCTCGCCCTTCGCTCAGCGCGCGGACTTTCACTTCCTGCATTTCGAATCCGCGGCCGCGCTCGCAATAAACGACTTTTTTGCCGTCATGTTCGAAGATTGCTTCGGCGGGAAGCGACACGGCGCGCGTGAGATGATCGCCAAGGATGTTTAATCTCGCCTCAAACCCAGGCCGCAGTCGAGGATCCGCGCGGTCCAATTGGATGTTCACGTCAAACTTATGCTTCGAATTGTCGTCCCAGAATTCGCGCGCCGTGGCTCCTCCGACCGACTTTACTTTGCCTGAAAAGGTCTCGCCCGGAAGGGCATCGATCGTTATGTCCACAGCCTGCCCGGTCTTGAGATTCGTACGGTCGGTCTCGCCTACCTGAGCGGAAATCTCGAGGTGGGAGCTGTCAATCACCTCCGCAATGGAGCTGCCGGGATTTGCCTGATCCCCGACGTGGTAATCCGGAAGTGTCATGCCGCCAAAAAACATTCCCCCGCTGGAATCTCGATTCCCGTGGATTACCATAAGCCCGTCGATGGGAGAACTGATGCGCATGTTCTTTATGTTTCGTTCGGCCTGTTCCATTGCCAGGCGCGCTTTGTGCCTTTTTTCTTCGCTGATGGCAAGAGCCGCCTCGTTGGACGCACTGTGCGAGCGAATGTCTTGTTCGAGCTGCACCAAAGCGCGCTTGGCTTCTTCAAGCGCGAGAATGTTCTTCTGAGCGTCGATCTGTCCTAAAATTTCGTTCTTGCTGACCTCGAGTTCCGCCTTGCGCACAGCATATTTTGCTTTCAGATGCGCCGTTTGATCTTCCGCCGTCTTGACCGCTGCGTCGGCCTTGGCTTTTACGATTTCCTGTTCGGCTTGCTCCAGATCGCTCCGGTTCTGCCCCAGGTTGTATTCTTGCTGGCTTGGATCAAACTCTAACACTACGTCACCTGTATGCACCTGCGTTCCGGCGGCTGCCAGCTGAATGATCTGGAGCGTCCCCCCCGCGATCGGAGGAGCCGAGATGCCTCTCGATTGCTGTGTTTGGAGCGCGCCCTTCGTGAACACCTTGAGTTGGAGATCGACTTCCTTCACTGTGGTCGTGGGAATTTCCGCGGTGCCGGCCAGAACCGTAGTTTGGCGGCAAGCGATAGAACTCCCACCCATCGCCAGGGCAAGTACAAACGTGATCGCGTATGCTGTACGTCCGTTCAAATAAGTCTCCTACTTTGCAGGCATCGGGTCCTTTAGTGCCAGCCGCTCGCCCGGTTGCAAACCTTTCGCAATCAAGGTTTCTTCGCCGCTTTGCCGCGCCACTTCCACCTGAGTTTCTTCGAATTTCGATCCCCGCTTCACATAGGCAACGGTCCGCCCGGCTTTTCTGAAGATAGCCGAGGTCGGGATGACAATTCCGTCGGGGACCCGATCCACCGCGATGCGGATCGTTGCTCCCATTCCAGGGGCGAGTCGGGGATCATTGCCTGCCAGGCTTAGTTCCACCGCGAAATTTCGCGGAATGGGCCATCCCGCTGTGAAGTCCATGCTCGCTGTCGGGCTGATCGTGTCGACGTGCCCGTCAAAGGTCCGGTCCGGAAGCGCATCGAGAAGCACCGTGGCGGCCTGGCCCAATTTCAGTTGGCCTCTTTCCGCTTCTTCCACACGCGCCACAAGCTTGAGCGCGGAGGAATCCGGCAGCTCCGCGATGGCTGCGCCGGGCCAAGCCCGGTCACCCGGCTTGAAGGGAGTCGGGCCGCCTTGTGGCTGCCAGTGATTCTGGAGCGCCACCACGCCATCAAGCGGAGCGCGAAGAGTGAGTGATTCCAGGCTTCGCTCGTCCTGCGCCACTTGGAAAGCGGTCTGCTCTCGTTTTTGCTTCTTACTGGAGATGTCGGAAACAGCCGCCGCGCGATCCGCTTTTAGCTTGGCCTCGGTTTCCTTTTCTTTCTGTTCCGCATCCGCAAGCTTCAACTTGGCCTGTTCGCCTTCAATGGCAGAAAGGATTTCCTGTTTGCTGGCATCCATTCGGGCTTTCTCAGTGTCGTATTTCGCGGTCATCATATCCGTGAGGTCTTGTTCTTCTTTCAATCGCGCCGCCGCGCGCGACTGCTGGATCTCCGCTTCCGCCGATGTGACCGCGGATTTATCTTCCGCAAGCTTTTGCTTCACCGTGGTCGGGTCAAACTCCACCAGAAAATCACCTTTCTTCACTTTCGTTGCATTCGCAACGAGTTTTAATATTTGCAGGTCGCCTGCCGCATAAGGCGCCGCGATTACCGCCGAGCGAATGGCTTTGACCTCGCCCTTAATTTCCACGTACTCAACGAATTCCTTGCGCTTCACGTCCGTCGTAGGAAGGTTTGCGGCCGAGCTCGCCAAACGGAAGGCCCCGAAGATGAGTCCGCCGACGATCAAAATGGCAACGCTTACCAACGTTTTCCATCTGGACTTCCAGGTATGGTTCGTCCCATTCATCGCCGTTCCGCCGTTCCCGGTTGTCCGACAGCGTCCCGCTGGATTACGTCTCCCTCTGCTAATCCCGACTCCACAACGGCATACAGGTCATCCCGGCGCCCTAATTTCACGCCACGCTTCTCCAGACCACTCGAGCGCTTCAGCAATACAATGGGTTTTCCCGATTCAAAGCTAATACTCTGCCAAGGAACCACGAGCACGTTGCTTTCCGAGCCGAGATCTAGGTCCATTGCCGCCGACAGGTCGGGCAACAGTCTTGGATCGCTTCCCTGAACGGAAAAACGCGCCGTGAACGTACGGACCATTTCGGAGAATTGTCCTGTATGGCCAAGAGGCGATAGCTCCTCGAGAATGGCCGGAAGACTCATCCCCGGGTAAGCATCTAAACGCATTTCCGCTTTTTGGCCGGCATGAACCTTCAGCAGGTCGACTTGATTCAGGTCGACCCGAACTTCCATGCGCGAGGGATCGACCACCTGAAGAAACGGCACCCCGGGCCGCACCTGATCCCCTTGCTGCACCGTGCCCATCCGCCCTCCGAGCCAGATGGTGTTGTAGACCACCACTCCCGCCATCGGCGAGTGCACGGCCATCTTCGCCGCGTTTCCGAGGGCGTAGCGCATCGCCTCTCTTGCGCGATCTCGCTGAATCTCCAGAATCTTGATCGCCGCTCTCGTCGCTGCACGCTTCAGCTGATATGTTTCCTTCAGTTGTTTCAGAGTCGCCTGCGCTTCATCCACGGCTTCCTGATTTTTTTCAGCATCGATGCGCGAGACAACTTCGTTTCTCTGGGTCTCAAGTTGCGCGCGCTTCAATTCGTCTTCTGCCTGTTTCATCGCCGTTTCGTCCTTTGCCAGGGCGATGTCTTCGTCAGACTGTTTCTGGGCCACCTGGCTCACCAGGTTGTCGTACGCGCTCTTCTTGTCGAGGTAGTCCTTCATCTGCGCTTGGGGGTCGAACTCCACCAAGAGGTCTCCGCTCTTCACGTGAGTGCCGGCAGGCGCCAGTTTCGTTACGACCATCGAGCCGACCTGCGCTCCCTCGAGTTTCGGCGCAAGCACGACAAAGGACCGAGAGGCTTGCGTTGTCCCATTCAGCCGCAGTGTTTGGGAAAAGTTCCTTCTCTCGACTCTAACCACGGACTCCGTCCGGTCTGCCAATGGGCGTCCTTGACGGAAGTGCACAAAAAGAAAGAGGATAGCCACGAGAAACAATACGGAACAGATGCGAAGGAGTAGCGTCTTGGGCTTGCCGCCGAGATGAGCTATTTGGCCCATTGCTTCATAAGACTTAAGAAATCTTCAAAGGTTATCCCGTTGAGACAGCTTGTTGGAGCTCGTTTGCCCCCAATTGGTTGTTTACGAGAATCTCCGCGCCTGTTATCTATTGACTAAGACAAAGTCTATCCCACTCGCAATAAGAACTACACTATGAATTCGAAACGCAACGAGGCCCCAAAACCATCCTCCAATAGTCCCCCTTTGGCTTAGTGTCTGAGTTCCAGTTGCTTGCTTCAGATTTTTAAAAAGTCGAAACCGAATCGCATGGAAAGAAAAACTCACTATCGCTGGGTGATTGGAGCCGCGCAGTATACGTGCGCGGAGTGGACGATGGAGAGTTTCGTTAAGTTTCGCTGAATATTAACTTCAATTCTTACAATTTGACACATCAGCGTGAGGTTTGTACCCTGCTTCACTCGTGACCCCGGTAGGGTTGCTGAACAATTTGTAAGCCGAGAGGCATCGCAACAACCTGAAGTACAACGCCCGACGGCCAAATACGCTTTGAGGGCACGGCATTCTAACTATGTCCAAGCGCAGCAAGAGCCATTGCAAAGCATGAAAACTGCATTTCTTAAATCAGCGAGTCGCAACCCCGCCTCCAGTGATGGAGGATTGCTCACGGAACCGCAGATTTTCTCGACAGTCGAGGAGGTCCTCGCCTCCACGCAATTTGTCGACATCCACACGCACTTGTATTCCCCCGCGTTTGGCAAACTTGGGTTGTGGGGCATCGACGAACTCCTCACTTACCACTATCTTGAAGCTGAACTTTTCCGCTCTTCCAGCATTAGCCCCGATCAGTATTGGGCGCTTTCCAAGCGCGAACAAGCCGATGCCATATGGCGAGTTCTCTTTGTCGAGAACACCCCTGTTTCAGAATCCACGCGTGGGGTCATCGCTGTGCTCAAAGCCTTCGAATTGCCCACGGATAGCTCGGACCTGGATGACGCGAGGGCCTTTTTCAAAGAGCAATCGATTGAACAGCACCTTCAGAGAGTGCTTCACATGGCGGGCATCAATTTGGTGGTCATGACGAATGATCCGCTCGACCCGGAAGAAGCCCGAGTATGGTCGAACGGAGTGGCGAACCATGAGCACTTTCGAGCTGTCCTGCGTCTGGATCGGATTCTCTGCACCTGGCCCGCCCACTGGCAATCGTTGGCTGCCCAAGGTTACCAGGTTGACGGGCAGGCCTCCGGCAAGTCTGCTGCGGAAGTGCGACGTTTCTTTTTGGACTGGCACGCACGCATGCAACCCGTATACATGGCGGTCTCTCTGCCGGACACTTTTGAATATCCGCGGGAGACGGTTGGCAATCGATTACTGAAAGAAGCTGTTCTGCCGGTTTGCCGCGAATTGAATTTGCCGCTTTCGCTCATGATCGGAGTTCGCAAACAGGTGAATCCTGCCTTGCGCCTGGCGGGCGATGCTCTCGGCAAAGCGGACCTGAAAGCTTTGGAGAATCTGTGCCGCGAGTTCCCGGACAACCGATTCCTCGTGAGTGTTCTTAGCCGGGAGAACCAGCACGAACTCTGCGTCTACGCGCGAAAGTTCAACAATTTGATGCCGTTCGGTTGCTGGTGGTTCATGAACAATCCTTCGATAGTGGAAGAGATCACCCGCGAGCGCATCGAGATGTTGGGCACTAGTTTCATTCCGCAGCACTCCGATGCCCGCGTTCTCGAGCAAGTCATCTACAAATGGAACAACACGCGCAGAACCATGTCGCGCATCCTCTCGGAAACCTACCGCCTTCTTTCCGAGGACGGTCGCGGAGTCACTCGAGGTGACATTCAGCGCGACGTTACCCGTCTTTTTCGTTCGAACGCAGAAGTGTGGACGGGCATGAGCGTACCTGACGCCCCAGCGCAAACTTAGCCGACGCGTCTTCAATTTGAAAAACATCGCCTATTTGTGAGGCCCCTTCTGGCAAGCCAGGTGCACCTGCGGTTTTGCTTGCGGTCGAGTCATTCGGCTTTCTAAATTCTGCCTGCCAGGCAGGTGTTGAGACGCGAACCTGTTCTGCGTCAAAATACGGTGTTCGAATCCCGGCTACCTATCGTTGGAGGACCAACTTGAAATTTGAAAAGGGGATCGTTTCTCGCTTACTGGTATCGTGCGCCCTCGCCTTGCTTCCTGAATGCGTCGCTCTACAGGCTCAAAACGCGAATTTCCACAACGCTCCGGCAGCCGTCAAGGAACAAAAGAATCCCTACGTGGGCCAGCATCCTGCCTCCGTCAAGGCGGCCTATCATCTCCGCTGCGCCCGCTGTCATGGCGAAAATGGGGAAGGATCAGGAAATATACCCGCATTGGCGACAGGCAAGGCGCAGAGTGCGAGCGACGGCGAACTTTTTTGGTACATCACAAAAGGTGATCTGAACAACGGCATGCCGGCCTGGCAAAATCTGCCCGCACAACAGAGATGGCAGATCATCAACTACATCCGGGTTCTCGGCAGCCTCAAACCTGGCTCCCCGCGCGTACAGCTTTCAGCCGACGAAGCTGTCGATACGGGCAAAAACGCTCTTCCACCCAAGGCTCCCTTCACCGACTACCGCTTCGAGAAGCCTGGCAAGATTCGAAAAATCACCTTGAAGGATTTGCCGTCTCCCCTCGCGACCCCTTCCTCTGGTAATGGTCCTCAACTCGTGCCCCGTCCGTCAAACGCTTGGCCACAGGTTCTTCCCGGCTTCAAAGTAGAACTCTACGCCACGGGACTGGATGAGCCGAGACTGATTCGCACAGCTCCCAATGGCGATTTTTTTGTGGCCGAAAGCCGCGCTGGAAAAATCCAAGTTTTCCGCGGAATCACCGCGGAGGGCAAGCCGGAACAATCCGAAACGTTTGCCACAGGACTGAACCGCCCCTTCGGCATCAATTTCTATCCCCCTGGGCCTGATCCGCTGTGGGTCTATATTGGAAACACGGATTCGGTTGTGCGTTTTCCTTATCGCAATGGTGATCTGAAAGCCAGCGGCCCCGCAGAAAACATCGCCAATCTTCCTTCGGGTGGTGGTCATTGGACCCGCGACATTCAGTTCACTGCCGATGGCAAGAAAATGTTTGTCTCCGTCGGCTCCGCCTCGAATATCGACGACCCCGATTCGTCTCCCGCCGAGAAGAATCGCGCGGATGTGCTTGAGTTCAATCCAGATGGTTCGGCAATGAGAGTTTACGCCTACGGCATCCGCAATTGCGTAGGGCTGGCCCTCAATTCGAAGACCGGTGAGCTATGGTGCTCCACAAACGAACGCGACGCACTCGGAGACAATCTCGTTCCGGATTACATCACTCATTTGCAGGAGGGCGGCTTCTATGGCTGGCCCTGGTGGTACATGGGCGGCCACCAGGATCCGCGCCACGCTGGCAAGCATCCCGAACTGAAGAGCAAGGTAATCACCCCAGATGTGATTCTTAACCCGCACAATGCTTCGCTGGGACTGGCCTTCTACGGCGGCAAACAATTTCCGGCGGAATATCAGGGTGATATTTTTGCTTGCGAACATGGATCTTGGAATCGTTCGGTCCGCGTGGGTTATGAACTTATTCGCGTGCCGCTCCACCAGACCGGCCACGCGACTGGCGAATACGAAGATTTCATGACAGGATTCGTCGTCGACAATGGGCACGTTTGGGGGCGCCCGGTCGGTGTTACTGTCGCTCCCGATGGCTCGCTGCTTGTTACCGATGACGGCTCAAAATCCGTCTGGCGAATTTCTTATACGGGAAAGTGACCTAGCCTCGGCTGAAAGAGGCGATATTTCGGATCATTCTGTGACGCGCAGCATCACCACGCCGTGGGCGGGTACTGTCGCTGAGTATTCCGAGCCATCCACCTTCACGTCGCTGTGAGACCAAAGATCTCTTGCGCGCGAGGGCGCGGATTTCAGTCCGAGTTCTGACCATTTGATCCTGATTTTTGCGGGCTCCCCACCGCGATTAAACATCGCAATCGCCTGACCACCGTCAAATAGTCGCCGCGCCCAAATTTCCTGCTCTCCGGATTTCGCGATTCGCCGGCCCTGCTGGCCCGCTGCATCTTGATCGACGACGATCACTTCACGGTTTGTGAGAATCTCGTGGATCTCCGGCGTCATGCTTCGTAGATCGTTTCCTGCAAGCAGCGGCGCTGCAAGAGTCGACCACAAACTCATGTGCGTTCTGTATTCGTCATCGCTCATTCCGCCGTTGCCGATTTCCAGCATGTCGGGATCGTTCCAATGTCCAGGCTTCGCCCACGCAGCCAGTTCATCTTGCGCAAAACCAATCTTGGTCATCGAATCCCACCTGTCGCGGATGTCGCCCGTGGTTCGCCATGCGTTGCCGCCAACTTCAGCGCCCCACTTCCACACGTCGGCGCGCCCATACTGGCAAAGGCTATATACGATCGGGCGCCCCGCTTTGAGCAGCGCATCGCCCATGATTTGGTACACTGCGCGCATCTCATCGTCCGTATAGAGGTTCCGGGCGCCGCACCAGTCATACTTCAAATAATCGATTCCCCAGGCAGCATACGTCCGCGCGTCCTGGTCCTCGTGGCCGTAACTCCCTTCGTATCCCGCGCATGTATTTGGGCCGGGCGAGGAATAAATTCCAATCTTTAAGCCTTTGCCGTGCACGTAATCGGCAAGCGCCTTCATGTCCGGGAATTTCTTATTCGTCGTGATAGTTCCGTGCGCGTCGCGCTCGCCCTCCCAGGTATCGTCTATGTTGATGTATTGATAGCCCGCATCTTTCATCCCGTTCGTGGCCATGGCCTCGGCCATTCCTCGGACGGCCGCATCATCCACTCGCCCGGCAAACTTGTTCCAACTATTCCAGCCCATCGGCGGCGTTCTGGCCAATCCGTTGTCGGCCACTTCGTGAAGCGCAGGTAGCGGCACGCGTGCGGGATACGCGCCTTCGCCGGGTGGCGCGCGGTGAGCGATCATCTGAATAAGCTCAGCATCGGGTCGTCGCCGCGTCGCCACGCGCAACTCGTCGCCCACCAACTTGCCTTCGTATTTCACACGGCGGTCGCTCGTCCCATCCATCATCCCCGCGGTCAGCGTGAAACCATCGGGCCCGCCAGTGCTTTCGACAATCTTGTAGTAGAACTGAGTCACGCGAATGGTTCCCGTTATGCGAGAGCCTTCCTCATGAAGATTCAGGTAGGTGGTCCGGAAAGTTCCGTCCGGCAATGGATCTTTCACCGCCCAGTTTCCGGTCAAGTCCGCGCCAAAGCAAGGAGTTGCCAGCAGCACGAGCAAAACAGTACGGAGTATTTTCATCTCAATCGAAGACTACAACAAACAAACTTCAGCTCAAAATGTTTTGCGCGCGTCAATCTTTCAAACAGTCTCAACGACATGTTTAGGAAGACTTGAGCGTTTTCGGCTCCCAGTCTTGGTGTACCCTATCCATTTTCGCGAGAATTCCTCATTGAGAGTTCCATACGACGAGCTGTTCGAAGTCCTGCTAAGCGTGCTGCTCAAACACGGGTTCGAGCAGCAGCGCGCCCGCCTTTGCGCTCGGCTCTTCGCCGAAGCTAGCTGTGACGGAGTCTATTCCCACGGCTTGAACCGTTTTCCGCAATTCATTCGCATGATTCGAGGTGGTGTCGTTGCAGTAGGCGCCGAACCGCGATTGGTCGCAAGCTTCGGTTCCCTCGAGCGATGGGACGGAAGAAGCGGCCCAGGAAACTTAAACGCGCACCATTGTATGGAGAGAGCGATCTCCCTCTCTCGAGAACGAGGAATTGGCTGCGTGGCTCTCGCCAATACCAACCACTGGATGCGCGGTGGCAGTTACGGCTGGCAAGCCGCCGACGCCGGCGTCATCGGCATCTGTTGGACCAACACGCTGCCTAATCTTCCGCCCTGGGGAGCAAGCGATCCACGTGTCGGCAACAATCCCCTGATTATCGCCGTGCCGCGCAAGAAAGGCCACGTCGTTCTCGACATGGCGATGTCGCAATTCTCTTACGGCGCTCTCGCATCCTACCGATTGCGTGGCGAGCAATTGCCTGTTGACGGAGGCTTTGACGTCACCGGTCGCCTTACGCGAGATCCTGCCGCCATCGAAACATCAAAACGCCCTTTGCCCATTGGATATTGGAAAGGTTCTGGCTTGGCGTTGATGCTCGATATGGTTGCCGCACTTTTGTCAGGCGGCAGCGCCACTTTTCAGATTCCAGCAGAACCGGAACGAGAGACCAAGCTCTCGCAGCTCTTTATCGCCATCGCCCCGCATACGCTGGGGCAAAACGAAAGTGCTGACAAGTTAACCGACCAGATCCTGGACTTTCTGCATTCACCTGCGCCTGCATCGGGCGAACGCGTACGATACCCTGGCGAACGCACACTGCAAACCCGAAAAGAAAATCTGCAGAATGGCGTACCGGTCGAGCCAACAATCTGGCGCGAGCTTCAAACGCTAATCTGAAATTGGTATGTTTCGGATTTTCGCAGTTGGCACTGCAAGTCCGTTCAGTATCCCAGCTTCTTGTCCACGACATTGCGCAACGGTTCGCTCGACCGGAATCGTTGATATTGCTCGATGAAAAACTTCATCGCGTTATCCAGCCAGTCCGGCGTATGGTCCGCGCAGTGCGGAGAGAGCAAGACATTTTCCATCCCGTAGAATGGATGACCCGCCGGCAATGGTTCATGGTCGAAGACGTCCAGCGCCGCTCCCTTAATTCGTCCACTGGCAAGCGCATTTACCATCGCCGCCTCGTTGATCACCGGTCCTCGCCCAACATTGATCACGACCGCGCTGGGCTTCATCGCCGCAAATTCCGCGTCGCCGATCATGCCACATGTTTCTGAAGTCAGCGGCGCAGCCACCACCACATAGTCGCAGCGCGGAAGCATCTCAAGGCGATGCTCAGGCGGGTAAGTTTGCTCGACTAGTTCGTCCGCTCCTCCCAATGGCGAGGCATGCCGCTTGACGGCGAGCACTCTCATCCCCATCGCCCTCACCCTCGCAGCCACGGCCCTCCCAATGTCGCCATACCCTATGATTCCCACGGTTTGGCCTGACACCGGCAAAACATCAAACCCCTCCCAAACGCCACGCATCTGATTCCGAATCATCCGCCGAAAATCTTTCGCGAAATACAAAATTGCGCCGAGCGTAAACTCGCCGAGAGATGCGCTGAATACTCCCACTCCATTTGTGAGCGGAACTGGACTTTCTTTCAACTCCGGGAACAGTGTTCTTTCCAGTCCGACGGAACGCGAGTGCACCCACTGCAAGTGCGGGCACATCCCGAACACTGTCTTGAACAAAGCGAGAGGGCCCGACCAATTGAACAACACTTGGGCGTTAGCGGCCTCTTGTTCGAATGCCTCCGCGGAATTTCCGACAATAATTCTTACTTCCGCGAGCTGCTGTCTAAGCATCGCAAGCTGCGGCTCACCAGGATTCGCTAGGACCAGAATCGTATCGTTTCTCATCGGTGTCGAAGGAACAGCGCAAAAGATTACACCATATTCGCCGCGCGCTGAACCCTTGCCATTCAGTTTAGAAATATCAAATTCGGCGTTTAATCCTTCGAATTTGACACCGCAAAATGAGTCCTCCTAAACTACCTCGTTTTGCAACGACCTCGGATGGTTGACCCTGCGGTTTCAAAGTTCTACGGTTGGATGCATCGAGTTACAGAGTTCGGAAGGAATTTATGCCGCCAAGAGATTCCAAGTCCTTAAGAAGCTACCGCTGGTACGGCCCTGACGACCTGAGATCATTCGGCCACCGCTCCCGCGCCGCATCCATGGGTTGCACGCAAGCCGACTACGCAGGTAAGCCCGTCATCGCGATTATCAACACCTGGGGCGACATCAATCCTTGCCACAGCCATCTTCGCGAGCGCGCCGAAGACGTAAAGAAGGGCGTATGGCAGGCCGGCGGTTTTCCCGTCGAAATGCCCGCGTTCACGCTCGGCGAAACTTTTCAGAAGCCGACCACCATGATGTATCGGAACTTGCTAGCGATGGAGACGGAAGAATTGCTGCGCTCCTATCCCGCCGATGGCTGCGTCCTGATGGGCGGGTGCGATAAAACCACTCCGGCACTTTTGATGGGCGCGATCAGCATGAATCTCCCCGCGATCTACGTTCCTGCGGGGCCGATGCTTCGCGGAAATTGGCGCGGCCAAATTCTCGGGAGCGGCTCCGATGTCTCCAAGTACTGGGCAGAGCGCCGCGCCGGCAACATCGATCTGCAAGCCTGGACCGAAATCGAAAACGGCATCGCGCGCTCCGCCGGAACATGCATGACCATGGGCACAGCTTCCACCATGACCAGCTTGACCGAAGTTCTCGGATTCACGCTTCCCGGCGCTACCTCGATCCCCGCGGTCGATGCCAATCACCCCAAAATGGCCAACCGCTCGGGACGCCGCATCGTCGAAATGGTCTGGGAGGATCTGAAGCCGCGCGATGTTTTGCGCGAAGCTTCTTTCAATAACGCCATTGCCGCAGTGTTCGCTCTGGGAGGCTCGACGAACGCCGTAATTCACCTGCTTGCCATGGCCGGCCGTGCGGGTATAAAGATTTCGCTGGATCGTTTTGATCAGTATTCGAAAAAGACGCCCATGCTCGCGAACATCCGTCCAAGTGGCAAGTACCTGATGGAGGATTTTTATTACGCCGGCGGACTGCCTGCTCTGTTGCGGTCCCTCTCTCCGCATTTGGATCTCACTTGCCTGACCGTCACCGGAAAAACGCTCGGCGAAGATATCGCTGGCGCGGAAATTTACAATGCGGACGTAATCCGCACTCTCGATAATCCAGTTCTCGCCTCCGGAGGCTTGGCGATTCTCTACGGAAATCTCGCTCCCAATGGTGCTGTCATCAAAGCTTCCGCAGCCGAGCCGAGACTCCTCAAGCACACCGGGCGTGCAATCGTCTTTGACAGTTTCGATGAAATGAACGCCCGTCTGGACGATCCTGCTCTCGATGTGGATGCCAACAGCGTCCTTGTGCTGCGAAACGCTGGTCCAAAAGGCGCTCCAGGTATGCCCGAATGGGGAAATCTTCAGCTTCCACAAAAGATCCTGAAAACCGGCGTCCGCGACATGCTCCGTATCTCCGACGCCCGAATGAGCGGCACGAGTTACGGTGCCTGCGTGCTGCACGTCTCGCCCGAATCCTTTGTCGGCGGCCCGCTCGCCCTGTTGAAGGAAGGTGACCTCGTCGAACTCGACGTGCCCTCCCGTCAACTGAACATGCTCGTGAATGAAGATGAGCTTGCTCGCCGTCGCGCCGCCTGGCGCCCCAAGGAAGGAATTTATCCCCGCGGCTACGGCAAATTATTCATGCAGCACATCAAGCAGGCTCACGAAGGTTGCGACTTTGATTTCCTGGAAGGAACGGCACCCATCCCCGAGCCCGAAATTCACTGAAAAGCGATCCCACCATCGACCGTCACGAAAGGCAGAGAAATCCTCCGCTAACTTGTCCCCTCTTCACCTACCCTCTGCAAAGACGGACGCCCTGCGCCGATAGCCAGCATCAAAATCCCGGAAAGGCAGAGACTTCCCACTAGGTACAAAAGTCCCGCCGTAAAGGAATGCGTCCGGTTGACCAGATAGCCCATCATCATCGGCCCGAAAAAGCCTCCGAGATTTCCGACCGAATTAATCAATCCGATGGAGGCCGCCGCGGCGGATTCACTCAAGAACGCCGTCGGCACGGCCCAAAAACAAGGATGGAATGAGTAATAGCCGGCTCCCACCAGACAGAACAGCGCGACCGCGATCGCGAGACTCGAACCGTAAATCACTGCCAGTAATAGAGAAACTCCACAGAGGAAAATCGAAACCGCCGCATGCCAGCGTCGTTCCAAGGTCCGGTCCGAATGCCATCCGTTCAATTGCTGAACCAAAAATCCGGCAAGATAAGGCAGTGCCGCGAACAGTGTGACCCGCAGGTCGCTTTGCCCGGAAAGCCGTTTCAGAATGCTCGGCAACCAAAACGCTACTCCGTAGCCTCCTGTCGTTGCGCAGAAGTAACACAAAGTCAGCAGGATGACGTCGCGTTGCGCAAACGCTTGCCAGATCGTGTAAACACGAATTTTCTGCTTCGCCTGTTTTTCCTTTTCTAGCTGGCCATTGATCCAGTCGCGTTCCACCGGTAACAGCCACTTCGCGTCTCGCGGCCAATCAGTTAGATAAAAAATCGTGATCACGCCAAACACGACCGCGGGAATTCCTTCCAATATGAATAGCCATCGCCATCCACGCAATCCGTACCAGGTAATTCCCAGCAATAGACCGGCGAGAGGCGAGCCCACGACGTAGGAGAGCGGACTCGCTGCGTAAAAAACGGCGATGGCTTTCGCCCGGTCCTCATAACGGAACCAGTGCGACACATAAACTATAATGGCTGGGAAAAAGCCCGCTTCCGCGGCCCCCACCAGAAATCGCACCACGTAGAATTCCCGCGACGTGTGGATAAACGCCATCAGCGCGGTTATGATTCCCCAGGAAATCATGATGCGGGCAATCCAGCGGCGCGCGCTCCATCGTTCGGCAATCAACGCGCCCGGAATTTCCAGCACCAGGTATCCGATGAAAAACATGCCGGCGCCCAGTCCGACCACCTTGTCGTTGAAGCCCAGGTCGTGCGGCATCTGCAGCGCTGCGGCGCTGACATTCATCCGGTCCAGAAATGCGATGATATACAGCAGGAATAGAAAGGGAAGTAGTCGCCACGCAATTCGCTTTCGCGCGCGTTGTGCGACGGCCAGTTCACGCGGTGTGACGGCCATGCTCCCTCGATTCGCGGTTTCTCAAAGAATGGCGCAGTTATCCTGCACTATTTTTTCGCTTTTCGCGGCGTAAAATTTGCGCCGCGTAGTATACACAATAATGAAACGCGCCCGGTCTCCGAATTATAATCGTGCGGGCCGTGAAAGCGTGGCTGGGCTTCGAAGGTTCTCAAGGAAGATGAATCAGACAATCTTTTTCCGGAGTTGAAATGCGGGAGCATGCGATTGCCGCCATCCCCGCGGATGGCATCGGTCCAGAAGTGATTGCTGCCGGCCTTGAAGTCTTGCAGGCACTCAGTCAAAAGGACGGCGGTTTTCAGCTAAGCGTCGAGAGCTTTCCGTGGGGTTCCCACTACTACAAAAAACACGGCGTAATGATGCCGCAAAACGGCCTCGAACTCTTGCGGCCCTTCAGTGCAATCTATTTCGGAGCCGTCGGCTCCCCCGATATCCCCGACCACATAACTCTTTGGGGTTTGCGTCTGGCGATCTGCCAGGGCTTCGACCAGTACGTTAATCTTCGCCCGACGCGTATTCTCCAAGGCTTGTCATCGCCCCTGCGTGACTGCAAGCCCGCCGATCTCGACTGGGCGATAGTCCGCGAAAATACCGAAGGCGAATATTCCGGACAGGGCGGCCGCGCCCATCGCGGGTTTCCCGAAGAGGTCGCCACCGAGACTTCCATCTTCACCCGCCGTGGCGTCACGCGCATTATGCGGTTCGCTTTCAAACTCGCGCACGATCGGCCGCGAAAGCTGCTTACCGTTGTCACCAAATCCAACGCGCAGCGCCACGGCATGGTCCTCTGGGACGAAATCGCCGAAGAAGTCTCCACAGAATTTCCAGATGTCACCTGGGACAAGATGCTCGTCGACGCTATGACCACTCGCATGGTCGCCAAAACCGCCAGTCTCGACACCATCGTCGCTACAAATCTTCACGCCGACATCCTCTCCGATCTCGCTGCGGCACTCGCAGGCAGCCTCGGAATCGCTCCCACCGCCAACCTCGACCCCGAACGCCGCTTTCCTTCCATGTTCGAGCCTATCCATGGCGCGGCCTTCGACATCACCGGCAAAGGCATCGCCAATCCCATCGGTGCATTTTGGACCGCCGCGTTAATGCTCGCCCATCTCGGCGAGGCCGATGCGGCCCAGCGATTGATGCAGGCAGTCGAATTCGTCACAGCTTCCGGCCCGCTCACCCCCGACCTCGGCGGCAGAGCGACAACCCGAGAAGTCACCTCCGCGGTCTGTGACGCGATCCACAGTTCGAATTCATAAGCAGCCAACTTGGTTTCGCCGGGCCTCCTGACTTGACTTCAGGTGTAACCTATTCGGCGCGTTTCGGGCGCAGATAAAATTTCAGCATTTAAATTTTGGCCGGACTCAAGAAAATGCAAACGATGATCGCAGTACTGCTCCTCGCCGTTACATTTTTCTCGCCGCAACCCGATTCATCTCCAGCGTTGGCGGGCATCGCGCACGTCGCTTATCGTGTCGCCGACGTTCAGATATCTCGCGACTTTTACCAGTCTTTGGGCTTTGAACAAGCTTTCGAATTCACCGATCCCGGAAAGCCTCCTGTCTCCTACATCAAAATAAACGATCGCCAGTTCATCGAACTCTATGGCCGTTCCAACGAATCTCAAACCACCGGTCTTCTCCATGTCTGCTATGAAGCCGCCGACATCGAATCGCTCTGGAACGAATATGTAAAGCACGGCTTGCATCCGCCTCGCAGCCGCAAAGCCCGCGCGGGCAACCTGCTTTTCGTCCTTCACGATCCGGAAGGGCAAACTCTCGAGTACACACAATATCTTCCCGGCTCGCTTCATTTTGATGATCGTGGCAAACATCTCGGTGACCGCCGCGTATCCCAACATCTGCTGCGTGCAGTCATTCCCGTGCAAAATGTTGACGCGGAACATGGCTTCTATACATCCAAGCTGGCGTTCCGGGACGTAGTCGCCGAGGACACGATCCGCCTGCGCCTTCCGGGAAACTCCGGCGACGAAATAGCCCTCGAAGCCACGACTCCTGCAACGAAACCCATCATCGTATTTACTGTGGCAAATCTCGCTCGCGCCGCGGACCGATTGCGGAGCCGCTCACTCGCCGTGAAAACCGGCAAAGATTCAATCTCTGTTATTGATCCCGACGGCGCGATAATCTTGTTCACTTCGGAAATGAGCGAATCGCGAGTAAAACCGTAACAGGCATCGAGACAGTACTCCGCTACTGAAATATACATTTAAGGCAGGAAAGGAAACTTAAGGCGCCGATGAAAATGGATATCCTGGCTTTCTATCGAACCTCAGCCTTCAAAACGGTTGTGCTGTTACTCGTCGCACTTGCACTTCCTTGGCCCGCTTGCAACGCACAACAGAAGGAATTCAAAAAATGGCCCGCCGGAAGCTCCCCCAAAGAAATTGGCAAGCGCGTCGCAGAACGTTTTGCCTCCGGCTCGCACACCAATTTCAACCGGAGCACCCCGCCCGCCCACATCACCTATCCGGAATCCGTGGCGTGGTACGGCGCGTTGACCTTCGCCCAATTAAGTGGCGACACTGATCTCACCTCCCGCCTGATTTCCCGCTTTGATCCCCTCTTCACCGAAGAATCCGCGCTCGTGCCGCATCCTGTCAATGTGGACAGCACCATCTTCGGTTCCGTCCCCCTGGAAATCTACATCCAAACCAAGCAACAGAAATATCTGGCCATGGGCCTTTCCCTCGCCGACCAGCAGTGGGAAAATCCCACCCCCGAAGGCCTGACCAACCAAAGCCGTTTTTGGATCGACGACATGTACATGATTACCACCGTGCAAGTGCAGGCCTATCGCGCCACTGGAGACGCCAAGTACATCGATCGCGCAGCTCTCGAAATGGCCGCCTATTTGGACAAACTTCAGCAACCAAACGGACTTTTCTACCACGCTCCCGATGTCCCGTTTTTCTGGGGTCGTGGCAACGGCTGGGTCGCTGCGGGCATGGCCGAACTCCTGCGCTCGCTCCCCGCAAATCATCCTCTGCGCGTTCGAATCATGGAAGGCTATCGGAAAATGATGGCGTCTCTGTTGAGGTATCAGGGCAAAGACGGCATGTGGCGTCAGTTGCTCGATCATCCAGAAGCTTGGCCTGAATCTTCGTGCACCGCGATGTTCACTTTCGCCATGATCACCGGCGTCAAGAACGGCTGGCTTGACGAAAAACACTATGGCCGCGCCGCTCGCAAGGGCTGGCTCGGCCTCGTCAGCTATCTCGATCCCAACGCCGGCCTGAAAAATGTCTGCGAAGGCACCAACAAAAAAAATGACCTCAGCTACTACCTTAACCGCGCGCGTAATACCGGCGATCTTCACGGTCAAGCCCCGCTGCTATGGTGCGCGTCCGCACTTCTTCGTTAGAGAGAGAATTTGCACCGTGACTATCCAGTTGGATCCAGGCTCCTGGTCTGGAGCCCGAGTCACCAGTCACGAGTCACCAGCCACCGGTCGCTTTGCGCTTTCCTTTGCACCCCCATTCAGCTTTAGTCCGGCTAAACCACTCCTTTAAATTTTCGGGATTGACATGTTTAGGACTACGCTTCTAATGTCCCCTCACTGGGTGTATTCAAGCAGTTGATTGCGACTATCCAGCAAACTGATGGTCAGAAGCGAGTGCTGCGTCTCGTTCGTCTCTAGGTGCGAAAGGCGTTGCCGTGTGTTCGAGGCACACGCTACGCCGCAGCCGGCGGGCACGGCCAAAACGATGGTCCTGGCCGGCCCGCGAAAGGGAAAAACAAAAATGAAGAAGAATGTGCTGATTGTTTTTTTCGCGCTTCTATTTGCTCCCCTATATTCGCACGCGCAAGGCTTGGGAAGCATTCTTGGCAGAGTCACCGACCCCGCCGGTGCCGGCGTCCCGGGCGCACAGGTCACAGCCACTCAAGAAGGCACGGGATTTTCCCGCTCCGCCATCACGGATACCGATGGGCTTTACGTTCTCCCCTCTCTTCGCCCCGCGGTCTACAACCTGACCGTCGAGGCCAAAGGCTTCAGCACCTCCAAGTCCAGCGGCATTACTTTGCTGGCCGATCAAACGCTTAATGTCAATATGGGCATGAAGTTGGGCACCGTCGCTGAAGTTGTCACCGTAGAGGGCAATGCCCTGCAAGTGGATACGGCCACCTCCACTCTCCGGCAAGTCATTGAGCAGAAGCGTCTCGTCGAACTACCCCTGAACGGCCGTAACGCAGCACAACTCTCCTTGCTTGTCCCGGGCGTCGTCGTCTCCACAAATGGTGGCGCCGATCAGGGACAAACCAAGACTTTCCCCGGCGCCGTCACCTTCTCAGCGAACGGTGCGCGCCAGGACATGATCAGCTATCAACTGGATGGCGGCAATTATCTGGACGAGTACACCAACGTCAACCAGCCCTTTCCGTTTCCGGACGCTCTTCAAGAATTCAGCGTGCAAACCAGCAATTACACAGCGGAATACGGCCAGAACGCTGGCGCTGTGGTCAACGTCATCACTAAATCCGGGACTAACAATTTTCATGGCGATGCGTTTGAGTTCCTTCGCAACGCCGTGTTCAACGCAAGAAACTTCTTCGCCCCACTGACTCAGAATGGCGTGCCGACCAAAGACATGGGCCGGGATCAGTTGAAGCGCAATCAATTCGGCGGCACCGTTGGCGGCCCCATTCGCCGCGACAAGACGTTTTTCTTTGCCGGCTTTCAGGGCACTCGTTTGCGCAACCTCGGCAATCCCACCAATTCAACTGTGCCGTCTCAAGCGGATATAAATGCCTTCACGGCGGGCGGTGGTGTTATCGATCCTGCTGTCTCGAATCTCTTGGCCCTCCTGCCCATTCAGCCGACCTCCGAGTCGGTGACCTTTGTCCGGCCGGTGAAGCAGAACTTCAACGACGTCATCGGCAGGGTTGATCACGCCTTCAGCCAGAATGATCACCTTTCCGTCCGCTACGACTTCAACTACTTCAGCAACGCGGCCGTTTTTGTCCCCACCAATATCCTGACTTACGCGGACGGTTCCAAGATCACCAACCAGAACTGGCTGATTCACGAGTCTCACATTTTCAAGCCAACACTAATCAACGATTTTCGATTTAGCTATGCGCGTGAAAAATCCAGCCGCGGTCCGGCCGCTACCGTGCCCAGTGTCCAGACCCTCGGTTCGTTGATTCCGTTTCAGCCGCCCGTGCATGCCATTCAGCAGATTCGCGTCAATGGTTTTTTTAGCTTTGGCGATAATCCTCCGGCCGCGTTCGTCAGAAACAATTTCACCTGGAGCGATGACGTTAGTTGGGTTAGAGGAAAACACGACTTCCGATTTGGCGGCGTTATTGAGCGGAGCCGCGTTGACCTGGACAACCTCTTCTTCCAGCCGGGGGAGTTTAGCTTCCCCAGTCTCAATTTTTTCCTTTCCGGCAGGCTTGGCGACTACCCCGGCCAAGTGGCATTCCGCCAAGGTGCTGGGGAGTTCAAAAATAACCGCGATATCTTCGCCGGTGTCTACGTCCAGGACAATTACAAAGTCACTCGCCGCCTGACAGTCAATCTCGGACTGCGATATGAACCTGCTCTTCCTTGGCGCGAAATCAAAGGACGAGTGCAACAGTTCCGTTTGAGCGGTCTTCTTGCCAATGTTCGCTCCACACAATTCCCCAACGCTCCTCCAGGCGTGTACTTCCCTGGCGATCCCGGCGTTCCCGCAAACGGCGTCGGCTCCAGCCTCAAGAATTTTGCTCCGCGCTTGGGATTTGCCTACGATGTTTTCGGCGACGGCAGGACCAGCCTCCGTGGCGGGGCGGGCATTTTCTACAATTCCCGCATCACGGGTATCATCAACAACCGTTTCGTCGATCAAACCCCGTTTAGTCCACAGCTCATCTTGTCAAATGCAGCCAAAACTTTCCCCGGTACGCTCACGGATCCCCTTTGTACCCTTAGTGCAACCCAGACTCTGCAAGGTTGCACTCCGCAGGCAAATCTCTTTCCTGCTCCGTTTCCGCCGCCCTCTAACTCGGCTTTTGCACTCGGCGGCCTCTACTTGAGCTGGGACCCTGCTCAGAACTACCAGGTTCCTACGGTGTACAACTGGAACCTCAGCATCGAGCATCAATTGCCTTCCAATATCCTCGCGCGCGCTGCCTATGTCGGTTCTCACAGTTCGCATCTCACGGAAACCATGAATCTGGACCCCTCTCCCTTCTCTCCCACAGGAACGAAGGGCACCCTCAGGCTGAATACTATCGTCGCTTCCTTGGGCATCACTCCGAGCAACTTGTTTGGCACGGTGCAGCAGGACTCCCAGGACATCAATGCCTCGTACAACTCGCTTCAACTTTCCGTTGAGAAGCGCATGACGCATGGCCTGACAATTCTCGGGAACTACACTTGGTCCAAGAGCATCGACGACCTTGCACCAGGCGCAGGCGTCACAGGCTTCGATAACTCCTCCGCTCGGCCATGGGATGATCCCCTCCGCCATCAATTTGATCGCGGACCATCGGAGTTTGACCACACTCACCGCTTCGTGGCGTCCTTCGTCTGGGAGCTCCCCAGTTTCTCGGCTTCCAACGGCTTTCTCCGCCGCGCCTTCGGCGGATGGCAATACAGCGGCGTTGTTTCCGCGCAAACCGGCCGCCCCTTCACGGTTCTGCAGGGCGCGGAACTCTCCGGCACCCAACTTGGCACCGATCGCGGAACGCTAGTGTCAGGCGTCAACCCGTATATCTCTGGCGCATGTCCCACCACAGCAAACTGCGTGAGTTGGCTCAACAAGGCGGCGTTTGCCACCACGGCAGCCTCCCTCGGCACCTACGGCACAACCGGCAAGAACGCCTTCCGTATGCCCGGTTACTACGATTGGGACATGGGACTCTTCAAAAACTTTACCTTTACGGAGCGCTGGAAACTCCAGTTCCGCGCTGAGTTCTTCAACGTTTTCAACCGCGCCAATTTCTTTGACGAGGGTATTCCCTCTCAGCCCAACCTTGGCAACTTCCAGAAACTTAACGGCAGCACTTTCGGCCAGTTTAGAGCCGGTCAGGTTGGCGATCCGCGTATCGGACAACTTGCACTTAAGATCTTCTTCTAACCACACCCCAAAGAGGAAGGGTCGGGGCGCCTTTTACTTTTAAAGGAGGCGCTCCGATTTTTATTAAGTCGCTCTCGGCCCGGTTGACTTTCTGCAGTAACCGGCATAGATAGAATCCGTGGTTCGTACATGATTTCAGGATGCCCTAGCGGGATGTTTCGCAGGCTCTGGCGAACTGCCGCCTTCGAAAGCCTGCTGGCGCTGACTTTTGCAGGACTCGTCCGAGAGAATGTTGAGGGGTAACAAAAGATGAAGAAACTGTGGTTATTGTCTTTGATAGCGATTCCTTTCCTCGCGGTGGGATCCCAAGAGTCGGTCCCCGCAGGCTTCGAACATTGGCCAATCGCCTCCGCTCAATCCATGGCCCATGTGCTCGCAGCCGAGGCTACCAAAGATCCGCATCATTTCGCCGTCAAGCAGCTCTCGGATTTTCCCAATGAAGCTTTTCTGTTAGTTCACAGGGAAGCCGATGGATCCCCCGAGCTTCACGAGACTCAAGTCGATGTGATGTTCGTGCAATCCGGCTCCGCCACCCTTGTTGTAGGAGGCACGCTGCTCAACGCGGAAACTGTTGCGCCGCATGAACAGCGCAACGGCACCATTCAAGGTGGCACTCGGCAGAAACTCTCGGCGGGGGATGTCGTCCGCGTTCCTCCTCGCACGCCACATCAGCTCTTACTCGACGGCGCCCACGAGATCACCTATTATGTAGTCAAAGTAAAGGGCTACTAGTTCTGCTCGAAATTTTCTAGACCGCAGCGGCTTAGCGATGAATCCTAGCGGCCCAGCCGCCTCCCGGCGCTAGATGGATTTTTAGCCTGGCCGAGTTGGTGACCTGTGTCTTCACCAACTTGTAGTCGCTGGCGAAGCGGTCGGCATTCACGCCGTCCTGGTAGGCGTCCACCTGGAAATTGCCTTCGGGCAAGAATGGCAAGTCAATTTCCAAATCGCGCGGCGTCCAGTTCGTCATCGCTCCGACGAACCAGTCCGTGCCGTTCCTGCGAGCGACTACGACGTACTGCGCGATTCTTGCGTCCAGCACTTTCGTTTCGTCCCATACCGTGGGCACCGCAGCCAGAAATTCCATCGCTTCCGGCTCGCGCAAATAGTTCGACGGACTGTCCGCCAGCATCTGCAACGGGCTTTCAAACACTACGTACATCGCCAGTTGATGGCAGCGCGTGCCCAGGCTCATCGGGCGTTTGAAGACCGGGGCAAAACTATCTTTTTGCGCGTTCAGCATCGCGCCGGGCGTGTAGTCCATAGGACCAAGGAACATTCGCGTGAACGGCAGCGTCACATTGTGCTCGGGTTCCGTTGCGGCGCTCCATTTGCTCCACTCTAGGCCGCGCACTCCTTCCGCGCTGATCAGGTTTGGCCACGTGCGCGTCATAGAAGCCGGCTTCTGGTCGCCGTGAAAATCCACGAGCATCTTGCGCTTCGCCGTTTCCCGGGCTACTTTGTGATAGTAATTCATCACCAGTTGGTCGCTTCGCTGCATGAAATCGACTTTGATTCCCGCGACGCCCCACTTTGCATAGTGATCCAGCGCGGGGATTAGCTGATCGTCAAGCGTTTTCCACACCACCCATAAGATGATTCCGACATTTTTCTGCCGTGCGTAGGCCGTCAGCTCGTCCATGTTGATATCAGGAACGACGTCCAGGACGTTCCCGAGTTTGTACCAGCCCTCGTCCAGAATGATGTAGGGAATCCCGTACCTCGCCGCGAAATCGATGTAGTACTTGTACGTTTGCGTGTTTACTCCCGCCTTGAAATCCACGCCGTAGATATTGTTGTAGTTCCACCAATCCCATGCCACCTTGCCGGGTTTGATCCACGAGGTGTCCTGCACCTGGGACGGTTTCTCGAGCAGCCACACGAGCTGATTCGTCAACAAGTCCCCGTCTTTTTCCGCGATGCCCATCACACGCCACGGAAACGTCCGCGTGCCGTTCGTTACCGCGATATAGTCCGCGCTCTCCACCACTCGAAAATCGCGGTCGTTTTCCAGCTTTTCCTTCAACGGATAGGGCGGAAAAGTTCCGGCTAGTCCGTTTCCAGCTGTGCCGCGCAGCCAAAGTCCGGGATAATCCTCTACGTCCGATTCCGCGAGGGCGATTTTTACACCGCTCCCTGCATCAACAACCGCGGGCAAGGTGGCGATAAACGCGGGTGCAATTTCGCCGAGATGCTGCGGGACATATCTCCGCTCGTTGTGCGAAAAAAAACTGTCTTCCTGTGGATAGTACGTGAGGAAGTTAGCGGGGAAGCGAAAGCTAACTTCTTCGCCATAAATTTTCACTTGAGGCTGAGGAAGCGATGTCTCGAACCGGTAGGCGGCGCCTTCGTTGTACGCGCGAAACACTACGGCGTAGCCGCCATCCAGTTCGATCCGGAGCTCGTTGAAGTGTTCGGAGATTTGAGCAAATTTCTGCCGCACTGCAGGCGCTAGCACATCGTTCACGCTGCGCTGCTTGGACTGAATTACTTTTGCTTCGTGTCCCAGCGTCTTGTGATCGACGTCCAGAGAAAGTGCGCAGTTCTCTAGCAGCGGCTGGCCTTTGAGCAAGACGTCATAGCGGACGCTTTGTGCTGTGCGAATTCTTATTTCGATTCTGCCGTCGGGAGAACGCAGATCGTAACTGGATTGGGCAAACGCGCCAGTTGCGAAACCGAATGCCGCCAGTAAGAACAGGCAAACAGGGAAGCACAGTGTCTTCGAGTAGTTTCTTCTGCGCGAGAACTTCATCGATGTTCTGACGCCCTCAGGCATCTGCGCCCGGACCAATCGCCACGACAAAATAGTTTGCGGCCGTAGTTCCGGAATTTGTAATTCCATGCTCATCGTTCGAGCGGACGAAACCTACGCCGCCCGGTCCGAGTTCGTAACTCTTGCCATTCACGGTTATTTTCACCGTGCCTTCCCGGATCAGCCACATTTCGGAATGGACATGATGGTGCGGCGGATGCGGAGCGCCGCCGGGAGGCAGCGTCGTCTCATGCACTTCGAGCGCTTCTCCTGTGGCGAGCTTGCCCTTCAGCACGTGGCGGCTCTGCACGCCGTTGGATGTTCGGACCGGCAGCTTGTCGAAAGGAAACATCGCAGAAGGCATCGCCTTGTCTCCCTGGGCCGTCGCCTCAAGCGGAAGCAATGCGGGAATCAACGCTGCGGGAAGCATGGAACACAAGTCACGCCGCGAGATGGACATGATTTCTCCTTTGCCAGTTCTCGGCCTGCCGGTTCGGCAATTCAAGCCCAGCCACGCGAAAGGCCGTTCGAGTTCGGGACAAAGAAACATCAGCGCGAAGCCGTTTGTCAATACGCGAAATTGCCCGAAACCTTCGGGCGGTGTAAAGAACTGACGGGACAATTGCACGCGCTGGAGAACCGCGAGGGCGAAAAGGTCGAACGTACGGAAAAACGTGGGGATGAGTCGAGTCAAGTCCTCTCGTCTGGACAAGTGGGGCGCTCGCCCACGCTGGATGATGCCCATGGAAATTCGTAGGCGAGTAGCTGATCGACAATTTCGCCCCTCCCCAGCCCCGGTTTTTTCGGAAGTGTTCATTCTAAAGGGTTTTAAATCCCGTGTTTTGGAAGTGCGGATTCTTCGCGGCAAAACCGCGCGAAGGCGCAGAGTAGTAAAGGAGATAGTGGCTAGTGGTGAGTGTCGAGTGGTTAGGTTAGGGAAAGAGGACATCTCCCGCTGAAGGCTGTACCCCCACCCCGGGTGTTTTTTGTAAGAGTGGCAAACACTGGACTTATGCTTGACGCGGCTCGTAAGAGTGGCAAATGCGAGACTTAAAATAGCTGATTTTTCAGGTCTTTGCAGATGGCTTGTAAGAGTGGCAGGCAAATAGGTTAGCTGAGGGCATGCGGGACGTGCGAGGGTAGTGGGGGGGGCGAAACCGTTCGGGCTCAGGGCAAACATAAGATTATGATAGCAGGAAGATGGATTACTGTCAAGGTACAGTACCTGGGTACTTATCATTCGAATGGGACGCGGGGAAGTTGAGGAGATGAAAGGGGTTGGCGGGAATTTTGTAGTTTGGTGAGACAGTGAGACGAGGGTTGAGAGACAGAACGTGGACTGCCGAGGAGAAATTCAAAACCCGCACCCTTAAAAGGGTGCGGCATCGCCAAAGTCAAAATCAGCTGCCAAGGCTTCGCCATCCGCCTCGTGGCTGCGGATCATGATTTGTAGATGCGTCTGCCGAAAGGATCATATTTGAGGGTGACTCTCTTTGATGTCGCACGACCCTTCAGATATTTGGTAGTTGGCTCCACCACAGGCACATAATTATCAAGATGATGGCAAATAGGAATGCTAACCCTCGAAGAAATCTTTGCTCATAACGCAGCAGAGCAACAGTTGCGGGGAACAATAATCCTCCTAGTGCGGCTGATATGACCTGGCTCCCCGTCGTCGTAGACGCCGGGGGGCCGAATTGACGAAACCACTCTCTCAGCGGCCACAGCAGCCCCAGAAGCAAATTCACATAGATGACCGGACCTTTTTGGCGAAAAAAGAGGGCCAAGCTCACATAACAAACTGCAAATCCGGAGATGTAACATCCCAACAACAGGCGACCGGTGGGCTTCCAGGTCCCGAGGTGACTCATGGACGTAACCCCGTGTCCCCGCCGTGGGCGCCGATTGGAAAATCTGCATACCCACCGGCCAGTCCACGCTTACGAAGTTGTTCGAGGACTCGCCCACGCAGTGCGTTGTCGTCACCATACTGAGACAGCAAACGCTCTAGTTGGGCCAAGTCTGCAGGTGGCCGCGAGTATGCATTCACAAGATATCTTTCTGTTTCTTCGTAGAAGTGCGGCGCATTTCTCTTGAGCCAATACTGATCATTGTATCGTCGAGCTTTTGCCGAATTCTGAGCAACCGCGATTTTGTACTCAGCGCGCAATTTTGGATCCTTAATGCTCTCTGGCGAGGACCCAGCGGGCGCGCCCGATCCCGCCGGAGTCGGCACGTTGAGGAAGGGCCGATCTTCAAAGTCAAATGTCGGATTTAAGCTCTTAGCGACGCGTCGCCGAGCGGCGAGCCATAATTCTGCTTTCTGCTCGCGAAGGCTCCTCCAAGATGTTTCGTCTACTGCGGGTGGGTCAAACATAAGGAACTCCACAAACTGTACTTGGTCCCTCAGCGATAGATCACCGCTCGTCAGCACGCGAATTGCGTATTTGCTTAACAGGGAAGCTCGTTTCGAGATATCTCCGACATCGTAAGAGCTGAGTAGGCTGCATGCTTTGGACATGTAGGCGATAAATGAAATTCGGTCCTTTTCCTGCCATTCCATTGCTTTGCGGTTCACTACAGATTCCAAAGTGTCTAGGTCCCGATACGAGAGATATGAATCGAGCTCGACAAGATCGCGGGGCAAATCATACTGAGCTTCCTGCCATTGGCATGGCCGGATCTCAGGATGAACAGTCGCCGCAGGGCCATCCTGAACAAGAAGCAAGGTCAAGGCGAGATAGAGTGGGCGGTGGCGCAGAGATGTTTTTTCTTGACGTGGGCGCACTAGAGTAGCATACCACTTCTGCAATTGGCCGAGGGTGATAGGGTGCCGCACCCATAAGCGTTAACTTAACGGTTGACTTGGGCCTGGTTGGCGCATATGCTGCGCGCATGGCAGGGGAGCGGAAAGACTCGCCAATCGATAATTGGGCGGTGCTGCGCTCGTTTTTGCCTGCGG
>Ga0247680_1000127_pt1 | contig 32402 bp, 32 predicted proteins | sample CNK21_metaG_FD_182803 | JGI IMG/M metagenome (GOLD analysis project Ga0247680, IMG submission 182803) | Soil microbial communities from Purdue University Martell Research Forest, Indiana, United States - CNK21 | ecosystem: Environmental > Terrestrial > Soil > Temperate forest > Bulk soil...
GATCAGGCGCCGAAGCTCATTCTGTTGCTCAGCGGAAACCTCTAAGGTTCGAATCGGCCGCGCCACAAACGCACGGTAGCACACGCTTCCTGTTTTGTATAGCTATTTGCGAGACACTACACTAGCGGGTTTCCCACTTCTCGACGAGCACTTGCTCAGCGCGCGGCTGCAGGTGATAAACGGCGCCCGAGCCATCTACGATCAGATCGCGCGCCGGAAAGGTGTTGTTATCGATCGGAATGGTGACGATCGCGCGGAGCACTCCGTCCGGGGAGTACTTCCTTACGGTGCGACGCACATCCGGTACGTGCGTCGGCAGGAGTTCCTCGACGATGACGTAGATGTTTCCACGGTCGTCGACGCCGAGGGGATTCAGCGCACCGAGGCGTTCATTGGTCCGAACCGAAAATGATTGGCCGGTTTGCGCATCCAGCACGATGCCGGCGTGATCGTCTACGAACTGCGTGTCGTAGCGCGATGGAACGATATCGGCGAGAGGAGCTGCCTCCGTTCGCGCCCGGCTCGATGATGCGACCGTAGGTAGTGCGCGGAGAGACTCGACTGTCTGGCCAACGTGAATGCGTTCGACGGTCGCCGAAGAGACTTTCACAACATCCTGCGATAGCGGATCAGCAACAAGCAGGTTGCCATCACGGGTCGCGACGAGATCCGTGCCTCGGCCAACGAGCACGTCGCGAACGACGGCGCCGGTCGTCGTGAATTCCTTCACTCGCTCGTTCACCGTGTCGAGAATCACGACATTGGCGCCATGGAGCGCAAAGCTCTCCGGCCCGAGCGGCAATTCGTCCGCAGCGCCTTCGGTGCGGCCGATTTGTCCTTGCCCCGACCCATACTGCAGGGCAAGGACGGGGGACCTGACATAGGTTTCCAGCTTCGGTTGCGTTTCATGCGACGGCATTTCACGCTCGCGCGCGACGAGAGCCACGGCAAGGAAAAGCGCAGCCACTCCAGCAACGGCGATGAGGCGTCGATGGCGGGTCATAGGGGTCTCCGGCGGTGTTGGGGGTTAGATCTATGTCGACAAGTGGACGAAGATAGTTATTGTGACGAACGAACGGTGAGATCGTTACATTCCCGCAATAGGTAAAAGAAACGCCGCGCCGAAAAGGCGGCGTCGAGTAGAGGGAGGCGCGAAGAGGCGAAGGCGCTCGTAAGGCCGCGATCGATCGAAGGGCACCTTGGGCCGTGAACGGATCGTTGCGGATGCTCGTTCGCGAAAACGCTACCAGGCAGCGAATCCGGTCAGCGGGCCGACACAATGGGTGCCGACGCAGGTCGTCGTCTGGCCGTTCGTCTCAGGTGTCTGCAGATACATCTCATACCCACTCGTCTTCTCGCAAATGAAGACGCGCGAGGACGTGTTGGAATTCGTGAAGATCAGCGTCCGGCACGAGCCGCTCGTGGTGTCGCTCTGCTTCGTGCATGCCGGTCCGCCGGGATACGCCGAACACCGAACATCGAGACCGGCCACGCCCGCCGGCGGCGGCGGAGACGTTGTACCGCTCGCCGTGCCCATAAATGCAGCGAGATCGCGTCCGATCGCAGTCGCCAGATTCAGCGCAAACGGCGCGTTCCGGTAGACGCCCAGACACGGTGCCCAGTCCCACGTTCCCTTCTCCACGCTGTAATGCGTCCCGCCTTCATTCAGGCGGGCGCTGAGATCCTGCGTGCGCGTAGCGAAGTTTAGCGCCAGGGCGAGCCCGTTCTCCCACACACCCCCGGTGGTCGCGTTCATGGGCGTTCCCCCGAAGGTGTAACGCGTGCTGTACGCCTGGCTCTGGACGCCGGGGTCGTTCAGCCATGCGGTGCAGTACGCATCGAGGTCTGACGGGAGGCTGACGCCGACGAGCCCCGCGTAGTACCTGGCCTTGCAGATCGTGACGGCGCGGACAGCGTCGCTGTCATCCCAACCACCGCTCTCGCAGTTGCGCGTGCAGACGCGCTGCGGCGTCGCGCTCGACGTGTCCCACGTGAACGCCATCGGCGGCACCGAGAACGATGTGCCGTTGAACTGCGCGGCGAGGAGGTAGACATTCACCGTGTCGCGCGCGGCGTCGAGGAAGTTCTGACCGCCGGTGTTGCGGTAGGCGGCGAGAAGCGCGATGACCGCGTCGCCGTAGTAGCCGGCGTAGCTGAAGTCGTTCCACGTGAGGTCGCCGTGGCCGGTGGCGGCGCCGCTCGCGAACCAGGAGCAAATCTGGACGCCGTTTCTGCCCGGCTTACACGTCTTCACGAAATCGTGCTGCAAGAAATCAGCGGCCATCTCGTCCGCGAGCTGTTTGTATCTCGTGCGGGCTGCGGCGTCGAAGTAGGGCGAGTTCGCGGCGACGTAGAGGTACCACACGAACCGGGCGTCCGCGTCGGCGGCGGTGTCGCCGTTTCCCGTAACGGCGGTGCTGATCGTGTTCCCGGACCGGCTCGCCTTCCACACGGGCAGGCTGCCGTAGAGGGGGCTTCGCAGCGACTTCAATGTGTTGACCGTGGCATCCATGCGGGCCTGATCCTTCCCCGCGGCGGTGAGGCCGACGACCAACGAGAACTCGTCCGTCACCGTACAGGTATGCGTTTCATCGACCGTGGAGAGCGGACAGTCGGTACCGCGTTTGAGGTCCGGGACGCTGCAACTGCTGCTCGTGCTGTACCACGGGACCCAGGCGCAAGTGCCGTAGGCGCAGGGGAAAGGTCTGCACGACCATGCCGTTCAGCCACCACGCATTCGTCAGCCGATCAAGGTTCGCTTCGCGGGTCTCATTGGCAAACCCCGCGCTTGCGGGATCGACGAGCGGCGTTGGGCTGCTCGTGGGCGGTGGAGGTGGCGGCGGAGGCGGAGATGAACCGCCGGGCAGCGTGGTGCCGGTGAACGACGCAAACCCGGTCATCTGGTCGACGCAGCCGCTCCCCGTGCATCCCTTAAAGGTAAGGCCGCTCGGCGCGGCCTGGCGATAGAGTTCGTAGTGATCGGACTTGTCGCAGACCTGGACTTGGACGAGGCCGGCCGCCGTCGTGAACTTGATCGTGCGGCAGACGCCGCTCGTTACGTTGGAACTCGTGGTGCACGCGCCAGAAGCCAGCGTGCATTGCGCCGGCAGTTGTGAAACGGGAACGCTCATCGCGAACAGATTTCCTGCCGCGACGACTGCGCCACAAAGAACAACCCTTTTGATGCGATACATGGGACTCCTGCGGTTCTGGGAGTCCTGAGTGCCAACAATGTGCCAAATAACTTCGGAGCGACTCGAGATCGTCCACCTCCCGAGTCGCCGATTGGGAAGTGGCTGGCAGGTGGCGGCGAGCGGCTTGACCAAACGAGCGCCCGACGGCTTGTATAGGTGCGGATCGACTTCCACATCGGAAACCGCACCTGACGCCTGTTGTTTATCGCAGGGCAACGAGAAGCCCGAGCGCGACGCCGTAGACGACCGCCGCGGCCGCGAAGGTGAGCGGATACCGCGCGATCGCATCACGCAGCCACTAACTTAACTAAACTAACCGCGCGTACGACGCGCGATAGGCCCCGGCTCGGCGCGAAGGCCGATGATCTCGGCGAAAGGAAAAGGACGGCCGTCGGCGGAGGAGCGCACACCGACTGGACACCGGCCACGATGCGCGGCGGGTACGTGGGTGTCGAACGACGCGACGGCGAGGTCTTCGCCTCTTTGACGGCGGTCGAGCTGGGCGATGCGCCCTCACAGAACCAGATCGGCGCGGCGGGCGTGGAGGCCGCCCAGGTTCGGTAGGAATGGTTCCAGCAGGTAGGGAAACGACTCGGCACAGCACTCCTATCAGAGAAAGGAGTGCTGTGCCACCGGAAGCCACTTCAAGCTACACTGGCCGCTGCGGACGCTTGACGGAATCGCCATATGACGACGTAACGGGCTCATGTGCTGGACAGGGCAACCTCGACGCGATATTCATTCCCACATCCCGCCCCTCAGCACTCCTCCGACGCCAACTTGCCAGTTTCGCAAGTGTCGCTCGGCATGTTTTCATTCTGACTTCAGGCGATGCGACATTCTGGCTGAAGACAGAGGGCCTTCCCTCAAATGTTCGGATCATCCCGCTCAGCCCGACGAACGAGGAATGGTTATTGTCGGTGTCTTCATCCAAAAACCCGACTGCTCTTATCGATCATACATATGACTTGCCAGCGAAAAGAAACCTCGCTCTCGCAATCGCAGCAGCATCACGTTTCGAACGCATCGCGCTTCTCGACGATGACATCGTAATCAAAGCCGCCCAAATGCGCGAGGCGTGCGCAGTCGTCAGCAAGGAGTTCCCGTTAGCGGGATACTATGCGTTGGAGTTTGGCGACGTCGGGACGATCGAGCGCCTAGCGCAGCGGGAATTCGGCACTTCGTCGGCACAAACGATGCCCGGCGGCAATTGCCTCTTCCTGTTTCTACCGGCGGTTACAGGGTTCTTTCCGTACATTTACAACGAGGATTGGCTGTTCGCCTTCTCGAATCTAACGTGCCGACGCGGCGTGGCACTCGGCTCTGTCCGCCAACTACCGCACACGCCGTGGCGCAACCTGCGGCGCGTTAGGTTTGAAGAATTCGGAGAAGTGATCATCACAGGAGTCCTAAGATGCCGGGGCATCGAAAATCACGACCTTCTGACCTTGCCCTTCTGGAATGACATTATTGCCACGCGAGCAGCAGACCTTCGCCAGCTCAACGAAGCAGCATCCGATCTGGAGTCTCGACTTGCCGTACGCGCTGCGGCAGATACGCTGAATAAATTGGTGAGCGGACGGTCATGCGTTGACTTCATCGAGCATTTTTTACACGATTTGGAGGCACAATTATGCCCAACGACGATTCCGATATTCCAGTAACGATTACGGCGGCGGACGGTTGCCAGATCCCCGCGCGATTCCGACATCGCGACGCCGATTCCGCGTGTGTATTGCTGCTCCATGGTATTACGACGAACAAGAACGAATACGCGAACTTCTACATTCGCCTATCCAACATACTAAGCGAACTCGCCATAGCCACGCTTAGGATCGATTTTCGCGGTCACGGCGATAGCGCGATTCCATCGGAACGCTTCACGATAGCGTCTCAGGTGCTCGATGTGATCGCTGCAATCGACTGGATCGCTGCGCGTGGTTTCGCGTCCACCCACCTGTTCGGAGCGAGTTTTGGGGCAGCACCGTCGCTTTATTCTAGTCAATGGCGCCCTAATGCCGTCGCATCTACCACTCTCCTGTGCCCGGTGCTCGATTACGACGCGACGTTCCTGCACCCTACGACGGAATGGGCACGTGCGATCTTCAGCCGCCAATCAATCGCGAAGGCATGGGAGACTGGTCGCTTAGCCTTCAATGATCAGTTCAGTGTGGGCGTCTCGCTTTTGGCGGAAATGTCGATGATTGTACCTTACATTCAGTTGCGGCAGATGCATAAACCAGTGACCGTCATTCACGGCACCGCTGATTCAATGGTGCCATTTGAAATATCGGCACGCTTGTGCGCCGGGCTTAGTCACGTCAACTTAGTATCGGTAGAGCATATGGAACACGGGTTCACAGATGTAGACGACGACGCCGGCACGTCGCAAGCCTCGATCAGCAATCTCAATCTGATCGCGAGTGAGATCGTACGCGCCGTGCGGGGAGGTGGGATTGCGTGACCGTATCCATCCAACCGCCGTTCTGGACGCGCAGTATCGGAACTTTCAACAGGGCAGACCCGCTGCCGGAGTTGAATATCGCGAAACGTCTATCGCCGATAATATTGCGATCGGCGCATATGCCGTTATTGGGCGCGGAGCGCATTTCGCGTCGGGCATCGTAATCGACCACCACTGCATCGTTGAGCCTAACGTCACGTTAGGACGAAACTGCTTGCTGATATACCGCGCTATAGTTGGTGGCGACACGGAGGTAGGATCCGACTGCGTGATCGGCGGCTTCATTTCCGAGGGATGCGTAATCGGTGATCGCTGCCGAGTGTTTGGTCAGCTCGTGCATAAACAGGTGGACACGACGCAGCCGTGGGATGAGCACGAGATACCGGAGCCATCCGTTCGGATCGGTGATGATGCTTTTGTGGGTTTCAACGCGCTGGTTATCGGTGGCGTCGACATTGGCTCTCGCGCGTATGTTGCGGCAGGTGCGATCGTCACGCGCTCGGTGCCGCCACGCCATATTGCGTACGGAATAAATCGCGTCGTGCCGTTTTCCGCATGGAAGGGTGCCCTCGCCAACAATCCTATCGCGGACGGTGAGCTATGAAGGTCCTCCTGACGGCGTTCGGGTTGCACAATCCGTACGCAAGGAGTGAACTTCAAGAGCACGCGATTATCCCGATCGCTTTTGACGCGCCGACCGGTGGCCTGGACCTGGATTATTCGGCACTTCTTGTTGCGGAGTCATTCATTCTAGACGAGCAGGCATTTGAGTACATTCGGCAGAATAGACGCACATTTCTAACAGCGATGTGGACAAGCGTTACCGCACTCATCGACGCTGGTCTTGTGGAGCTCGCGGATTACGGAGACGTTTGTGCGCCTCATGCGAAGCAAATCGTTGACAAGACGGAGCATCTTCTCCGCTCGGTGGAAGCTTGGCGGCCGATCGCGCGTGAACAGTGGCTGACCGTACGGCCAGAGTTTGAGGAGTTCGCGTCTCGTTATGGATCGGCGCCTCGTCAGATGGCGAACGCCGCACATTACGGGGTGTTGAACCACCTTCAGAACCTTGAGGCGGACGTGACCGTGACCGAGGTCACACGAGTGGAGCGGTTGCTATTGACACGGCGGACGCGACTGTCTCGCGGAGAACAGGATGTTCTTCGTGATGTGTTCCGGCCGCTCGTCGCCCAGGCTGTTATTTACGATCTGTTACGGACCCGGCTTGGTGCACCCTTTTTGGACTGGGATGATGCGGAGGCGTTCCACGAGCAACTTCGCGCCGCGCGATGGACAGCTGAGGAAGCTGTGGCAGAAGATGCGACGGGGGTCGCGCGCGAGGCGCGGCGGTTATTCAGTGTGGTAATCCCCGAATTTCGGCCAGGTCGTATCGAAGATGTCATCAAATTTTTGAAATCGAAGGGTGCTGTGGCGTCGCTGCGCGCAGAGTTAGCGGAAACTTTGGAGCGCGGTGAGCGAGTGTCTGCAGACTGGATGGTGCGTACGCAAGTGGAAGCTGCCCGCGCGCAACTTGTTGCGAGTGAGCGGGGGCGTGTCATCAAGTGGTTTGGGCGATGTATTTCGGCATGGATTCCTGGTGCGAGCCTGCTCACGGAGGCTGCGATCGAAGCATCTGAGGATATCGCAGAAACAGTAATGCGACCACGTGAGGCGCAAAGATTTGAGTGGCTTTACGCTTTGCAACGGCTCGCACCGAGAACCAGCGCGCGCGGTGTTAGACCCGATCAATGTGCCTCCTGTGACGCGGAGCTTTCATCGGACAGCGATGCATGTGCGGCGTGCGGCTGGACGTGGAATGCCGGGGGGGAAGTTTGAATGTGTCGTACAAGAAAACCGGCCTTCGTCCCGGAGGTGCGGACCGACTTCCACATCGAACACCGCACCGACGCGAACGCGCGTCTTAGGTCAGCGCGAACAAGAGGCCAATCGCGATGCCGTTCACGACCGCCGCGGCCGCGAAGGTCAGCGGATAGCGCGCGATCGCATCGCGGAACCACGAACGGCGCACCGAGGGTGCGGCAGGCGGGGGCGCAATACGCAGGCCGATGATCTCGCCGTAGCCGCACTGCGGCCTTCGGCACATGAGCGCGTGCACGTTCTGGATACCGTCCGCGAGCGTGAGCTCTTGGAGAAAGGACGGCCCTCCTGCTTGTTTGCCGCGGTGCTTGCAGCGGGGGCAGGGCGTCAGCGTGAGCCGGAAGGCATGCTGCTTCTCAAGCGCGGTCATGCGTGCAGCGGGTGCTTGAGCGCCCAGGCGAGATGGTTCCGCACATGCGGCGCGGCCTCGGATACCGGAAGCAGGAGCAGTCCGCGAAGCCACATGTACGTCGGCGGGCCTGGCGAATGGAAGTGTCGGACGACACCAAATTGCGTGCCGTCTTCCAGCTCGTCAACGTCGCGGACAGCGCCGATCGGCTCGCCGGAATCCTCGTCCAGGATGACGTGGGTGTAGCGAGAAACGTCCATGAGAGTGGGCGGAAGGGGATACACCTACGGTCGGTGTGCGTGTTTGCTGTCGGTCTTTTCAAAGAGCGCGGCGGCCTAGGGGGCCGTCGAACGTGGAAGTCGTCCGCGCTGGCGAGTGGATCACGACCGGGAGATGTGGCCGCGAACTCCGTCGAAGTGATTCACTCGATCCTATAACTGGCTGGCGCGCAATCAAGAAAAGAGGCGACGGAGATTGCTGGCTACGATCGCCTCCGGGAGCCGTCTCCCGAAAGCTAGTTCACGGCGGCGGCAATCGCTTCATCGATCATCGATGACGACGCGGCTGAAGCGCTCGCGGTTTCCGCTTGTCCATGCGGGATCGGACGAGCAGCCCGAACGCCTTCCGTGACCCGCGGCTTCGCCGGAACGAAGCGAATGAGCGTCCCCGGATACGGCGGGATGGCGCCGCCGACGTGCCGGATGGTGTGCGCGCGGACGAGGCCCTCGAAAGCCGGATAACGCCGGAGGAACGCACCGCTCACGCGGACGCGGTTGCCGGTGTGCAAGAAGATGTCCGCGAAGCGGGCCATCGTCCCGTACCCGACCACCAAGTAATGCTTGGATCGGAGCGACCCGACGCGCACGCCGAAGCTGATCCGGGGCATGCCGGATTTTGTGTACGAAAGCGTTCTCGGGGCATCGGTGACTGTACCGAGGAGCCGAAGTTGGATCGCCATAGGGCTTGGGGTGAGGTGATCTGAGAAAGAACCGTGCGGCGCGTAGCCCGACGTATTCGCAATCTCCCGTCGCCCACACATCGTTCGCGAAACTCCGGCATGCACGACGAACTCTGTCGAAGTTGGTTACGAATCCTGCGAGATTGTTTGAGGCGTTAAGCGTCCGAGCAGGACGCGCACGTGCCGCGCGATTTTCGATCCGTGGTGTTGAAGCAATCCCGCGGCACGTGCTCTCGTAGAGTGTGCCGCATCGCGCTGTCCGATTGCTTCGAGTGCGTGAGCAGCGCACAGCAAGGCGATCCCGTAAAGCACCTCGTTGACAGCGTCCGGTCGCCCATCTTCCATCTCCGGCGCGGTAAGGTCGCGGGCGGCAAGTTCCATTTCGCCGAGTTGGAGCCACGCGAGCCCGCGCGCGAGAATTGTGGACAACGCGTTGTCTTCAGCATTCGAGAGCTTGTCAAGAATTGCGCGTGCGGCGTCCGGGTTCGCAGCGCCAGCGTGTGCGGCCGCAGACAACGCCAGTAACTCATCCCGTTCGGTTGCCGAGAGAAGCCATCCTCGATGCTTAAGCCTCCAAGCGCAGCGTAAGTACCGCAGGCTTGCCGACCACTCCCCGCGAACGATCCGAATTGCGGAGGCAATGATGCAGATTTCAGCAAGGGCGGGTGGTGATCGATCCGAATGCCTGCGCAGTCGCGACGATCGATGCGAATGGCTGCGCATTCGGGAGTGAACCTGGGACAGGAGGAACACTGCTCGTCGAGTCCGTCCGAGCAGAACGTACGATCGAGCAGCGAGAATCAGGAGCTGGTCTGATTCTGCGAACGTTGGCGACCCGCAAGCAGCGACGGCTTCCTGTAGGCGTGCAACGTCCAAGAGCGAATCGTCCGAGTTGGTTAAGTCCAAGATGTGCGCAGTGCTGCTTGCCTAACAGCGGGAGCCGCGCCCGAACAAGTAGCTGCCGCGCGAAGTAGAGCGCGATCACGCTGGCGACCGCCGACGAAGCACAGGATCGCTCCCGCCGCCCGGTCACTCGCTTGCACACAGGCTTCGAGGAGGCGAAGTACCAAGCGTTGATCCTGCATGAGCAGGGAAGCAAACCGCTCTGATTCCGAGGTATCCTCCAAGACACCCTCGAGTAAGCCGGCAATCACATCCCGAGCGATCCTCTGATGTTTGGGGTCATCGGCGGTGGCGAGGCTTGCCGCCGTCCCAATAACCGCCACAGCCTCATCGGGATCTTGCTCCGCGATAAGAGCGTGCGTGCTCAAGTTCATCTCGCGTAAGGACTCGCGCAAGTAGATGAACGATGCATCGGACCAAGCGGCGCGGTTTCTGACCAGAAGGCCGTACGCATGCGATCGCGCTACGATGGGCATACGGTAGCGCCCCGTACGCGAGCTGCGCTCGAGCAGCCCGCGTCGCGAGAGTGAACTCAGTTCACTCGTGTCCAAGTAGGTCACCAAGGCTGCTGTCCTGATGTCGAACGAGTCACCGAGCACCGCCATTCGCTGGTACGCGCGCTTCTCCTCAGGCAAGAGTCCGGCATAGAGTTCCTCGAAGGCGTCCGTGTAGCGAGCGTCAGGCTTGCCGATAGCGTGAAACCGCGTGGAGATCCCACAGAGTGGCCGCAGGACTTGATCCCACGTGTCGTCGTCGAATGTTGTCAGGCGCAGTGCTACGTTGCGAAGAAACCCGGGAAGGTAATCGCACAGGTGCGCGATGAGGTCCGCCGTGTCAGGCGTCAGTTTTCGGCGGCGACCGAGATGCCGAAGTGACGCGACGACCATGCCGTCCATCGGCGGTGGTGCCGCGGTTCGCTCCGTCATCGCGAGTAGAAGCTGGCGCGCGCCATCTGGCGTGAGTCCCCCGACATGCGTCGATCGGGCATCGCTCAAGGGCAAGAGGGTGCGCGAGGTCAGGATGAACATCCATCCTGGAGGCGGGGAGAACTTCTCGATGCCGTCAAACATCTCGGGAATGCCGTCGAGAACCATCACGCCGCGGAGACCTCGAAGTCCCTCGTATGCATACGCGCGGAGCGTCTCCGTATCGTCGGTTGCCGGAACTTGGGTCGTAAAGCGCGCGAGTACGGAACGGAACAGCGCGTTCGCCGTCCAGACGTTCGAGAGATCCACCAGCAATTGCCGATCAGGAAACTCACGGCTCAAGGTCCGCGCAAGCGCGACGGCAAGGACTGTCTTGCCGCAGCCGGGAAGACCCCACAGGGTAAGCATGGCCGAACCCGTCCCGCGCACGCGGTTCGCGATGTTCCCGAGTAAGCGCTCTCGCCCGACGAAGAACTGCGGCAGCGGCGGCAGGGTGCTTTCGATGATGTCCGGATGAAAATCTGGGCGCCTACTCTCCTCGACCGTGAAGGTTGCGCGGAACCAGGCACGACTGTCCGTATCGTGGCGATCAACCTTCCGCGGACCGTAGAGCCTGACCCAGAGATTCGCCTCGGGCGCGTAGTAGCCTCTGTCGTCACCGGGTTCGAAAACCGTGCGCACATTGTGTGCGAGGGCCTGCAGCGCCTTCCGGACTGCATCCTTGTGGTCATTGGTTGAGATCTTCGCCTCCGCCCTTTTGGTACGGTCCCAACGAAGGTGTGACGGGGGGATGAGTTCGACGAACGGTGAATCCACGTCAATCTCGGCCTCTTCGACCGTGCGCCGGAGGAGCGCCATGAGATGCGAAAGGATCGCGCGATGGAGCCGATCCGGTTCCGTCCGGGACTCAAGCGTCCCTTTGAGCTGATCTACCGCCGCGAGGAGGCTGCTCCGCAGCAGGGCGGACATGCCGAAGTATCGCACGACTGGTAGTACCGACCGTGACACGGTCGCATCACACCTAGCGTCACGGCAGGCATCACGCCCCTTCACAAATTGCCAGTTGCGCCATCACGCTGAAGGAGACGATATTTGTGCATGGTTTTACGCACACATTCAAGCAGACCGCGGCCTAAACGCGATCTGCTTCGGTGGGCGGATCACTCCGTCACACCGGCCTGCCATGAACACCAGAGGAACGTCCATGTTCACAACAACGCGCACCGAAGCTAGCACCACCGTCCCCACCCGTCCAGAGCCGCTGCGCGGCTCGTCCATCACCGTCTCGTACGCACGCATTCAAGCAGATCACGTTCAAGGCGCGATCTGCTTCGGCAGACGGATCACTCCTTCCGCCGGCGTGTCATGAACACCGGAGAAACGGCCCATGTTCACAACAACGCGCACCGAAGCTAGCACCACCGTCCCCACCCGTCCAGAGCCCTTCGGGTCCGAGTCGGCGTCTCGACTGACGGCCTTCGCCGCTGGTCTTCACCCACCACCGCGCGCCTAGCACGCGCGGCCCGCGAATCCTCACGCGCGCCGATCTATCCCGGCGACCTTCCCAGGCAGACGGAATCGGCACGCAACGGGTAACCGGCCCGCTCGCTGCGCCCTAGCCGCGCATTTCCAGATCTCCAGGAGGACACAATGGAGTTGGCATTCATCCCTATCACCCCGACCGAAGCCTTCGCGATCATGACGGCCTGCCGCGAGAAACTCGACGGGCGCGCATGCGAGCGTGTAAACAAGGACGAAACCGCCCGTCTGTGGGTCTTCGCGACGCCCATCGCGAAGTCCGTCATCGTCGCTTGGTTCACGGGGAAGTTCTTCGTCCGCACGCGTGTGGACGACAAGGAGGTTCGTTATGACGCGTGACGGTCGCCCGCTCACTTGTCCGCGCTGCGGGGCATTGCTCCTCGGCGCCGAAACGCAGTGTCCCGATCCGGCCGCGCATGATCGCGCAAAGGGAGCGAGTGTCGAGCCAGTCCGCACGTACGGAGGCCAGGTGAAGACGGCCTACGATGTGGACGCGGAAGGCTACGTGCTCGTGCCCTTCCGGCGCTATGACGGGGCGGTGAGGATTTTTCGGACCATTTGGAACTATCTCAATCCCCTGACGGGTAGGCGGCTTCCGTTCACGTTTCCGGAGCCGAAGCTCGACAAGGAGGCGCTCTATTTCGTAACCGGCATGGGACCGAGCAGCTTCGAATCTGCGTCTGCGGCGTTCCCGGGTCGGATCCCGGGTGTCCGCAGTGTAGAAGTACTGACGATCACATTCTTGAACGACTTTCTGTTCGGCACCGTCGCGAGGAACGGGCGGGTGTGGCGGCGGCGTACCCGCCGGGAGCTGAAGAATCGCCATACTGCGAGTTGCAAGCCGAGATGCAAGAAACACCATCGGTAGCAGGAGCATCTCGACGCACGACGACACAGAATGCGTAAAGGACTGCCGGAATGCTTGAATCAGAAACGAAGATGGACATTCACGATTTTCCAGAACCTCCGCCAGGCATGGACCCGGTTTGCGAAAAAGTTGAGGGGATCGCACGCGAGGTTTGGACGGACGTCGCGGATGCCGCGACCCATCGGATCCATCTTGGCGAAGAGTCGATCACGGATCGAATCGCGCTTCAACTCGCGCGGGCCGCATCGAAGCTACCGTCGCGCTTGCAGTTTCGGACATACCAGCTCACGCGCGCTGAAGAGCATGCGTGCGGAGCCGATTGGGAGTGGTTCATCGGAAACAAGCGCCGAGGCTGGCACCGCTTTCTCGTACAGGCGAAGAAGCTCGATCCAGCGACAGGCCGGTACCCCGAACTACAACGCGCCGATCGACGCGAGCGCCAGATCGCCGCGCTGCGAGCCGCGGCAGCGGCGGCGACGAAGGATCTCGATGAGGCGCGGCCGACGCTGTTCTACGCGTTCTATAACGGCATGCCTTCGCGGAATGCGAACGCGCAATTCGGTGTCGCGGTGCTGCCGCTCGATGCGATCGCGAAGCTGGCGCCCGCTCAAGGCTTTACGTTCGATGCGATGCGCGTCGCAGGCGCGCTGCCGTGGCGTGTACTGGTCTGCCCGGAGGCGCAACCGAGCTTCGCTCTGGCAGAACCGGCGCGCGAACTCCCGCCGCGAATCCGGGAGGGCTCAACGACTGTCGCCCGAAAACGACAAGGGGCGGATGTGCCCAAGAGCGGGTCGGAAAGGCCAACGTTCGCCCGCTACACCGTGGCGATTGAGATTGGGACAGTCGCCAATGACGTGCAACCCATGGGTGAGGGATTAGCGTTTCTCTGAGTGGTCTTGCATGGGAGTGGTGAGGACGAACGAGGCCGAAGTGTGGGACGCGCAGGCGTGTATTGCGGCTGAGACGACTTCGGCGTGGTTAGCGGTCTGGCAGTAGAAGATGACCCGCAGATTGTTCGCAGCGTGAAGGATCGCAGGCACGCGCGTTCCGCATTCGAGGAGGCGCGCGTATCGGCGGACCTTCAACGCAACCTTTGCGGCACCCAAAGTCCCCGTCTCCGCCTCCAGCGCGTACCGCTGCCCCGCGATCGTAAAGAGACAATCGGGCTTAATTACGACGACACCGGCCGCGGTGATGAGATCGCGGTACTTGCGCGGCTCGGGCTCGCGGAAGGAGAGATCGGCGATGCCGTCCGGCTGGATGTCCTTGACGGCATCCCCGCGCATGCGCGCGTCAAACCAGAACCGCGCCAGGAACTCGGCCGCGAGCACATGATGCCGCACGCCCGAGCTTTCCCCGGCGTAGTGCTTGAGCGCGAGCTCGCTGTTGTTATGGAGGACACGTTCGATCTCCGGAGCCGGGATACCGATGAGTGTGAGCGCACGGCGCACGCGATCCCGCGCTGGAGCCGCTTCCGCGAGGACTTGCCGCCAGCGATCCGGCGAAATGTCCGCGGGACGTAAGCCCGTCCGCGCGGCGGCGGACGCCTTGCCGCTCCCGATCGTGTAGACGAAGGGCTCCGAGCCGTGGAGGTACAGCGTCTGGCGACTGTGGAAGCGCTCGATATAGCCGGCGCGCCAGAGCGCCGTGATGCGCTTCGGGATGTAGTGCGCCCCTGCCCCGGCGCTCGCCCACCGTGCGGAGAGATAGAGCGCGGGGGCGGCGGCGAAACGGAAGTAATAGAGATCCTGGAGGATCGCGAGATCGCGCTGCTGCAGCGCGAGCGGCGCGAGGAGGGGACCCCGATGGAGGCGCGAGCGCGCGCTAGGTGGCACCCGGCGACCCTCCGTTGCCGCGGCGACGCCGACGCCTCCGGCGCGGCTGCGACGGCTGGGCCGGGAGCCCGGGGAACGCCGGTGGTGGAACCGGCGCGCGCGCGGGCATCTCGCTGCTCGCGGCCGCGATCGGGCCTTGTGGCGGTGAGGCCGGATGAACCGTCTCGGGCGCGGACTGGCCAATGAGCGGCGCTTCTCCGCGCGCGGAGGGAAGCGGAACGTCGGAGGCGCGCGCAGGCGCGGGCGCACGGAGAGCGGACCAGGAGAGCGAGAACGACGGCGCGAAGGGCGTGTGGTGGATCGTGCGCGCGCGGAGGGAGGCGTCCAGGGCGAAATGGAAGATGTCGAGGATCGGGACGCCGAAAAGAATGTGCGGGAAGAGCGGCCCTTCGGCGAAATCCACCTCGGTGCCCCACCCCTCGGCGGTCACGACGCCGCGGAACCGCGGCCGGCGCAGGGCCGCTTGGGAGAGGAGTTTTACCTGATCGCCGAAGCCGACCACGTTCAGGACTTCACGGTCGCTCGTGCCGAACGCGCTCGCCGACCCGTACACGTTCGCTTCTCCGTGCGTCCGTCCCGAGCCGGCGAACTCGCCGTACTCGGAGTAGCGGAGCGCGTTCGCCCAGGACTTCGAGATCGTGGACGTGTCGGTGTCGGTGTTGCTCGAGCCCGACGCCCAAAACCGCTGCACGAGGCCGTCCGGCTGGATCTCGTGGGTGTGGAGGACTTCCTCCTCGGCTTCGTCGATGGTCGGCGGGCGGAAGCGGATCTGGAGGTTCGTGAGCGCGGGGAGCTGCTTCGCGAGCGTGCGGAGGCCGATGTCCTCGAACTGCGAATTGTCCTGGTGCAGGAGCGCGTAGGACACGCCGAGATTTCGCGACACGGCGAGGATGCCGGGGACATTCCGGCGCATCCACCAGAGCTCGTCCACGATCGAGAAGAGGCCCGGGATGCCGGGGATGTCCACGCGATGCAGGCAGAGGGCGTGGAGCATGGCATGGACGGCCTGGTACGCTTTGACCTTCGTAAGGTCATGGGCCTCGCGGTTCGTGATGCTGAGGCACGCGTTGCCGTAGGCCACGTCTTCGAGCGGGAAGCTCTCCGCGCCGAAGATTTCGCCGAGCACTTTCCCGGGCCCGAAATCCGCGAGGCTGTTATGCGTGGACCCGGTTTCGTCCTCGAACATGAAGCGCTTCTTCCGGGGATCGGCGGGACGGCGGGCATAGACCTGATCGAGTTCGCGAAGTTGATGGAGCACGTACTCACGCTCGCACTCCGGCACCGGATGCTTCTCGAGCTCGCGGTCGAGGAAGGATGGGTACTCGTCGTTATAGAGCGCGTCGAAACATTCCGTAATTGGCCGATTCGCGGCCACCAGCGCCGTGAGCACGGCGGTCACGATGCGGTCGAAGCGCACCCGCATTCCGGCGTCCGCGTCGTTCAATTTTACGAACAGGATCTCGAGGGCGCGCGAGACGACGTCTCTGATGCGTTCGAGCGATCCATCGGGCAGGCGGCGACGGCGCAGGAGATCGAAGCGGACGGCGGGCTCCGGGCCGCCCACGGTGAGAAAGGCGAAGCGGCGGAGGAAGGCCGCGGTCGTGCCGGCGAGCACGGGAGCCGTCGCCTCCGCGACCGCGATCGCGGTCGCCGTGTACGCGATCCACGCTTCCAGCTCGCGATGCCCGACGCCGATGAAGTCGTAATGCACCCAGGGAGCCTCGAGTCCGCGCTGGACGAGAATCTGCCGGAGGACGGAGGTCTTCCCGCAGCCGATGCCGCCTCGCAGGTGGACCCCCCTGGTGATGGCGTCCGGCGCCAGGAAGTAGGGGGCGGCGGTTGCCACCTCCGTCCCGAGATACAGCGCGCCCGCGGGAACGGGCGGGAGCGTCTTCGGGACACGCCGCGAACGCGGAACGAACGCGCTCATGCGGCACCGTTCCCGTTTCGCGGGACGTGCGGGATGGGCGGGACGCCCAGACGCGTCAGCGATTGGAGGAGCGATGCCCCGCGCGTCTCGGCGGTCTGCGCGTCGAAGCGCTTCTTCAGATCCTTATATTCACGCACGAAGGCGCGAATCTGGTTCGGTGTGAATTCCTCGGGCACGAGCATCTGCGAGACAAGCTCGGTGCGCGTGATCTCCGCGGCCGCGCGGCTGTCGGCGCCGTCGATCCGAGCGCGCAGGTACAGGCAGGCCGCGAAGGCGTGATAGGGCTGGCGGATCCCGGTGGGGACCGCGCCGGCTTGGACTTCGCTGACGATGCGCGCGGCATCGAACGTGAGGCGTTCCATGGTCGCGTCCGTGATGTCCGGGATGCGCGTGCCGAAGCGCCCGGCTTGCGCCGCGGGTGGGGGCGGCGGGGGTTGCTCCTTCTCGGCGGCCTCGGCCTCGAGCGCTTGGAGTTGCAGTTCGAGCTGCTTCTTCTGCAGCCGCGCCGTGAGCGTCCGCACGTCCATCTCCTCCGCGACGACGAGGGCGATCGCATTCTTGCGGGCCTCCGCTTCGGCGCGCGCGAGATCGCTCGCGGCCCGCTCGGCCTTCAAGGCCTCCATGAGCGTCCGGAGCTTCGCGACGTCGTACGCGCAAGTCGCGCTCATGCGGGCGATGGCGGCGCCGTCTCTGACGATGCGCTGGAGGGCGTCCGCGAAGTCGCAGGCCGTCCCGGCGGCATCGACGATCCGCTGCGCGCCGCGGAGGGAGAGGGAGCCGTTGGCGATGCGGGTGATGAACTCCTGGACGTTCGTGATCGCGAGGTCCGCGATGGGGTCCGGCGCGAGCAGGTCAAGGGTGCGGGGTTCCGGACGGGGCACCAGGTCGCGGTTCATCGCTGCTCCTTCTTGAGATGCTCGAGTTGGGTGCGAAGATCCTCGATGCGGCCATGCGCGCGGAGGACGATGTCCTCGGTGAGATCGTGGATGGCGCTCGATTGGTCGAGGAGGCCGGCGATCTGCAGGCGGTGGTACTTGGCGGCGGCGGCAGAGTCGGCGGCGCGGAGGAGGGTCGTCGCATCGCGCTCACCCCAGAGGAAACCGCCGACAAGCGCGAGATACATGAGGACGACGGCCGCGAGCACGAAGACGCCGATGCTCGCGGGTAGCGTGAGGACGAAGTACTGCGGCGAGGTCGGTTCGCGGATGGCCGCGCACCCGGTCAGGCAGATCAGGAGCGGGAGGAGCCGGACGAGCTGCGCGGGGAAGGTGCGCGGTTGGGTTGGGTGTGGTCGGAGGGATGCGTCGCGGGAAATAGTCGGCGTGATCCGACGACCGACGTGAGCCAGGCTTCGATCACGCAGAGGACGACGGCGACTCCGATCGATTCTCGACGCGACGGACGTCCTCCGGTCCGAGAACCGGGGGACCGACATGACAGGTACGGCGTTGCTCATGAGACTGTCCTTTCCGATGCGTTCATTGCATCGAAAGAACGGTCACACATGCGGCGTGCTGCGGCGGGGAATCGGTCGAAGTCGGGCGGACCGAAGTACTACGCTGCCTGACTCTCGCATGAGCTTGAAGCGCTCGGCCAGAAGATAGGTTTCCAGCGCGTAGTGAACGGCGGGCAGCGTAGGGCTCGAAGAGCCGCGGACTACGCCGTGTTCGGAAATCAAGTTCGCATTCGGGAACGGCGAGCCGAAGCGCCTGGCAATGACGCAGCTGCGAAGCCCGTCGTTGTTGCTCGCGTGAGACCGTCTTCACTCGTGACTACAAGCGCATTCGGCGGCCCTGACTGTACTGGTCGATTGCACACCTTGACGACGAGGCAAAGCAGTTCTAGTTTGCATTCGCGTCCCACCGATTCGCCCTTTCCCATCCCGCTTTACCAATCAATCCAAACAGCTGTGCCACATGCGCAAGCTCCCAGTCGGAGCAGGCATCACTGCACAGATCTTTTCAGAGAAAGAGGAGGTTCACCATGACGTTCCGTCGTTCCACGGTTCAGGTTGCCCTCGCGTGCGCGCTCGGCGCGCTCGCGTGCGGCGTGGTCGCGATCAAGACCGGCTACAACATCTGGTTCGGGATCCTCGCCGGTCTTATCACCGGCTACATGGCCTACGAGTTCCGCGCGGTATTGAAAGCGGTTCCACAGGCCTTCGCGGGATTCCTCCAATGGGCAGACGATCGCCGTTCGGATCTCGCCGTGTTCAACGCAGTACTCGCCCCATGCGCCGTCCTCTCGATCGTCGCGGTGGTCGCCTTCGCGCGCTCCCCCGTACGCCTTGCCATCAGGGCGGCCGCGGCAGGCGAGGCAGGACTCTGCACGCTCATCGTGACCGCCATCGTGCTCGGCGCCGTTGCCGGAACCTGGTTCTCGTATATGGCAACCAACCTTCTCGCCGCGGTCGGCATCGAATACGTGGAGAAAGGCCGCATCGTCGACAGTCTGAGCGAAGAGTTTGCCGACGTGAGCTATGGCCGATTCTGGACGCTCGTTGCGAAAGGTGTCGGTGCCGTTCTCGCGTTCCTGCTCTGGCGTGCGGAGATTGCTCTCGTCGTAGGGCTTTGCAAGAAGGTCGTTGTCGTCGCGAAGGCGTTGTGGACGCTCTTTAAGCTGATTCATCGCTACGAACGTGTCCTCTGCGCGATCGACGGCACGCTGGGCGGCGTCGTCGCCTACGTGCTCCTCATCCGCCCCGAGCGTTCCCTCGCGCAGAACGCCGTCGCCGTCCTCTTCGGGATGGTGCTCGGTGCCGGTTGGGGGCTCGTCAACTACGAGATCGTCTCGAAGCGCATCCTCAAGATCGTGCCGGTCACGGCATCGCGCTAAGAAGATCCGGCATTCCAGACGAAGGAATTGGAGGACACATGACCTATCCAGCCGCGCACGCGTGCGAAGCGCACCTACAAGTGCGGGAACAAAATGAACGACTCTGGCGCGAGGCCCTGAGCCGCTCGATCGGCCCGTCGTCCGAGGAAGCGGCCAGGATCATTCCCATGATGGAGGAAGCGATCCGCTCCACGAGCCGACAGCTCCGAGCCGTGCAAGAGGTAAGCGTGGATCGCCTGCCCCAAATCCGAGTTTTGAGCGGCCCCTTCTCCCGTTTTCAACCGGCTGAGAGCCATGAGCGCTATTGGCTGTCAGGACAGCGCCCGCGACTGACTGCCGGTGCCTTGGATATCAGTTACTATTTCCTGGAAGCGGGCTACCGCACGCTCATGCGGGTGACCGACCGCGGTGCCCTGCCGTACGCGTTTGTCCGTAGGGACGAGACGTCTGAGATCGTCTATCACCCGGATGGCGGCGATATCAAGGTTCAATCGGTCGACCTGATCGTCACCTGGGCGGATGACGTGACAGGAACGCCGGTGGAGCAATGGCGGGAAGCGCCTGCACAAGAACGGATTGAGCGTGGAGAGACTGGGGGGATGAGCAACCGGTCCGCGCTTCTGATGTGACAGAAGAAAAACGCGCTCGGTACATTCCAACGATGTGCATGAAGGGCGGCCCGCTTGGGCCGCCCTTTTTGGCGTGCAACTGTAACCACATCGGAGCGAAGCGCACATGTGCGCCGCCGCGCACGAGTACCCCTTCCCGTGGGGAGAGCGGAGCGGATAAGTCGCGAGAACGTAGCGCCAGGAGCAACGGGGATGGCGCCGTGCACGTCACGCCTGCTCAAGAGTTTGCGTTCCGCCCAGACTTTCGTTGAGACACCAATACCCCTCCTGCCATAGGACAGGAGGGGTGACATGACAGGTAGAGATTCGAGTCGCCGATAGTCTCACGCCGTTTCGTCGGCGAACACGCGCCGCGCGACGAAGAAGCCGCGGATCGGGACACCAGGAAACCGGATGGTAAGCAGGCGCTTCGCCGCGACGAAGTGCGCGCCGGTGGTGATGACATCATCAATGAGCGCAATGCTGGCCGGCGTGGGCGTTGCCGCCGCGTCGTCGATGTCGAGATTGGCGATCAGGGCATCGATGGTTGGGGTCGCGCAGAGGTTGAATGCGCCGGCGTCGTACTCTCGGAGAGAAGCAGAAGCTCCCGAATGTCGAGCTGGTGTTCCTCGTCCATCACGCGGAGCACTTGGAGCATCCGGTCGTCGTAGAGCAGGTCGTCCTTGCGCTTCGACGGCGGCATGGGGACGAGCGTGACCGTGCGGAGACGCGGCAGGTTGAAGGATGCGCGCAACTCGCGCGCCACCTGCTCGATCGCACGTTCCTTGTAGCGCCACTCCATGAGGCCGCGACGATCGGGCGCTTTCTTCAGGTTCAGGATGAGGCGGTTCGTCTCGCTATGGGCGAACCCACGACCGGAGGTGTACTCGCGGAGGAAGTAGCACTGGTCGGCGGCGGTGAGGTGAGCGTAGAAAGGGCGGAGGAGTTCATCGATCGCGGTGAACATCCCGAAGCGCCTCCACGATCTCCGCGTGATCGCGCACGCGGATCGCGCCGTGCCGGACGTACTCGTGCGGCCATTTCAAGTCGGGGTCGTGGAAGCAGCGATCGAGGATAAAGAGCTTCCGTCCCTGCTGGAGTGCTGCGCGCGCCTGGATGAGCGTCCCGGATCGATCGCTCGCTTCGACGATGACCGTCCCGAGCGTGAGCGCGGACATAGTGATGTTCCGCTCCGGGAAGAAGCTGCGGTTCTGCATCCACTCCTGCTGGTAGTACCGCAGCACCGGCACCTGACTCACCACGAGGAACGCATCCGCGATGCGGCGTTGAAGGTCGGCGTTCGCGCGGGGATAGGCTTCGGAGATTGCCGTGCCGATGACGGCAATTGTCCGACCGCCCGCGGCGAGCGCGGTTTCATGCGCCTGCGTGTCGATGCCCTCCGCGAGGCCGGAGACGATCGTCCAATCGTTCGCGACGAGCGCCTGCGCGAGCGCGGCGGTTTCCGTGAGTACTTCCGGAGAGGGCTTCCGCGTCCCGACGACCGCGATGGCGTTCGTCTCGACGAGGTTCCAACTCCCCAGGTAGTAGAGCATCTCGAGCGGGTGCCGGGCGTCGCGGAGCGCCTTCGGGTACTCATAGGTCTGGTTGATCGCGAGCCCGAACCGCTGCACCTCGTGCGCGGCGAGCGTGGCGACGACATCGTGTGCTGTCGCGCGGGCGAGGTCATGCGGAACGAAGTCCGATGGCAGGGCGTCCGGCCGCGCGCGAAACCTGTCCGCGATCTTCTCGAACGTCACGCCCGGTTGCGCCCACAGCCACTCGTACGCGCCCATTTCGAGAAAGGGCGAGAGGCCGCGAACGAAATCGTCCGCATCACGGAACGCGAGCGCACTCTGTTGCATCGAAAACCTCGATCGATTGTACGGCGTTTCGGCAACTCGGAGAGATTGTCTTCCCCTCGTAGAATCGCCCGTGCAGTGATGAGCATGCGCTGGTAAGCGCGTCTCCCGCCGGAAGCTGCGAACTGCTGCGTTGCCAACTGCGGAATCGAGCATGCGTTCCTCCTTTGTTGTTCATGGGACGTGGTGGCGATCGACCGACTGCCGCCGCACGGCCTGCGATCGCCGCGGACGAGCCGATGGTGCACCCTTCGGCGCCATCGGCACCGCGTCGCGGTCGAGCGCTCCCGCGATCGCGCGGGCCGATTCGTCCGACGGACGCGCGTACCGTTCCGCCATCTTGGTCGTGGTGTGCCCGAGCGCCTTCGCGATGATCTGCAAGGGAACGCCGCCGCTCGCGAGCCGGCAGGCGAAGGTGTGCCGAAGATCGTGCACGCGGAAGCGCCGCGTGATCCCCGCCAGCGCCTTCGCGAGCGCGAACGTCCGTCGAATACGCATGATCGACCAGCGGTGTCCCGCCGAATCCACGAACGCGAATTCGCTCACGACCGGCTTCGCGCGGCAGGCCCGCAAAGCCGCGCGGCAGGCTTGCGACATCGCAATCGAGGCCTCGCGCTCCGTCTTCTGCATGACGACGCGAATCCAACCCTCCTCAAAGTCGACATCGCGCCAGCGGAGATTCCGCAGGTCGGTCCGGTTGCGGAGACCGGTTTCGACGGCGACGATGAAGAACTCCCGAAGTTCGCGATACCGCAGGTAGTGCGCGTGCGTGGCGTCGCTGTCAGGATCTCGTCCGTTCGGCGGGCGGGTGCTTCGAATGTGCTCGCGAAAGGCGTGTTCGTCGTCGAAGGTCGCGAAGAAGCGGCGACGCTCGTCCGTCGAGAGCTCCAGGCGGAGCGGGTGTTCCCTCTCGTTCTTGGTCTTCTTCGTAATGGGGTACTCGGCGATCACGTCGCGTTCAACTGCTTGCCGGAGAAGCATCTTCAACAGACGCACGGCATCGTTGATGTAGCTCGCGGCGAGGCCGAGGTTTCGCATGTCGGTTTGAAAGTCTCCGACGCGAACGCTCGTGATGTGGGTGAGTTCGGTAGCACCGAAATACCGCAGGAGGTGCCGGTCGATGAGATTGCGTTGGGTGGCCCGCGTGCTCGCGGCGAGATGTGCGGAGATGATGGTCCAGTACTCCTTGATGAGGGTTGCGAGCGTGATCGGCCCGCGGACCGCACGGCCGCTCCCGAGATCGGCGCGAAATACCTTCCACGCTTCGCGCGCTTGGGCGATCGTGACGTTCTCGACGGTCTTTCGCCGGCGCACCTTGCCGCTCGTTCCGGCAACGTAGCCGTCGAGGTAGGCGGTTCGTGTCTTCGTATCGTAGCGGAGGCCGGTGAACTTCATCGCCGCACCTCGATGCCTAGCGCGGCTGGGACGTGGCCGCCGCACACCCCGCGATGAACGCACGGACGCTTCGCACCGAATACGTCACGAGGGTCGGCGTGACCTGGATCCAATCGACGGGGCCTCGGCCCTGACAGCGCCACTTCGCGAGCGTCTGCGTCTTGACGCCGATCATGCGCGCGGCGACGGGCGAGGGGATGCGTTCCTCCATGCCTGACCTCCCCGCGTACCGTAACGGACGGGCGGCAGGTCATGGAGGAATGCGTCGAAGTCGGAGGCGCGAGCGGCGGGATTCCGGAGGGGTTCCTGTGTGTTGAGAAAAAAGCGTTAGACTCCACGTTAGACACTCCTTCGAACGAAGTCGTGTCTCCGTGACGCTAAGTGCCAGTGTTTTCAAGCACGTCCCCGTAGCTCAGTCGGATAGAGCAACAGCCTTCTAAGCTGTGGGTCGCAGGTTCGATCCCTGCCGGGGACGCCACCGGGCACGGCCCGGCGCGTTGGTTGGCCCAGCCTGCGCCAACAGTGTCGGTTTCAGCACGATCTTCGACGCCGCGGAGAGGGCGGCCAGCGTTGTGCCGGCCGTCTCTCGCGATTCCGCGGATCAGGGGGGAAGCATGCCGCGCGACCGCGAGACTTCGCAGCCGCCAGACCCCTCCGCCGGCCTACATCGACCGGCGGTTGGCGCTGTCGTCGGGGCGGAACTCGTTGGTTTCCGGACGCGGCGACACGCTCCGTTCCGTTTCGCCGTAGATACCGCGGTCGCTGGCGCGGCCGATGTAGTTCTGGCGTTCGGTGTCGGTGGCAACGGGAGTGATGTTCTCCCCCTCAACCGTCTGGCGTGTCCGTCCGCGGCTGTGACCGCCCTCGCGGCCGATGGCGGACATGTGGGCGCGGTCGCGGCTCACCGCTTCGCCGCCTTTGCGGCCAGCCACGCGTGCTTCGTCAGACGTAAATTCATGAGCGGTTCCCTTCGAGTGGGCCGCTCGCCCACCTTTGCTGGCGATCTCGCGCTGTTTGGACGGATCCATCGAGGCAAAACCGCGCTTGCTTGTATTCGCCATGAGTATCTCCTTGAGCTCTTCGAAGTCGGTACCGCGAGAACTGCGTACGAACTGCATGAGGCGAGCTTATCGGGCTTCACGAACTGTGCCATGAACTCCGCAATAACTACTACTCCGCCCCCGGATTGCGCGGAGGGGGAATGGACCCTGCTCAATCCGCATTCTGCGGTGTGCATTTGGCACCACGGTCTCGCGCCACGGAGAGATGGGTGAGTGGCTGAAACCAACGGTTTGCTAAACCGTCGTAGGGTCTAAAGCTCTACCGAGGGTTCGAATCCCTCTCTCTCCGCCACCGGGCACGGCCCGGCTCGTTGGTTGGCCAAGCCTCCGCCACCATTCTTCCCTCTCACGCAACGACAGCAACTCCTCTCTCTGCGGCTCCTCGTGAAAGACCTTAAGTTCTACAGTGTGTACCGCTGGTCCCGCGCCGCGTACCCGTCCGTCACGCACCGTGTGACTCTCGGTTACGTACCGTGTGACTCCCGGTCACGCACCGTGTAACTCTCGGTCACGCACCGTGTGACTCACGGTTACCCACCGTGTCACTCCCGGTTACGCACCGTGTAACCCTCGGTTACGCACCGTGTGACTCCCGGTTACCCACCGTGTCACTCCCGGTTACCCACCGTGTCACTCCCGGTTACGCACCGTGTAACCCTCGGTCACGCACCGCGTGACTCCTGGTTACCCACCGTGTCACTCCCGGTTACCACCGTGTAACCCTCGGTCACGCACCGTGTGACTCTCGGTCACGGACCGTGTATCTCGGGTTCCGCGCCGTGGATCCCGCGGTACCACCCTGCGTATCCGTAGTTGACGTACCCTTTACCTCTCGGTTCAGCGGCATCGGCAGTCCGATCCCGCATCGTCTACCGCTCGGTCCGCACCGGCCGCCATAGGAGTTGTGCCGAGCGATCAGCAACTGATCGCGCGCTCCACCGCCTCGATCGTTGCGTCGATCTCGATGGTGCGCTCCGCCGGGACGTTGCGGAGGATCGCATCCGTATCCTTCAGCAAGTGGCCGGTCAGGACGCAGACGACGCGCTCTCCCTCCTTGATGACCCCAGCGGCGTGTAACTTTTTCACTCCCGCCAGGGTCGTTGCCGACGCGGGCTCGCAGCCGATGCCCATCTCGTCGATCGCGCGCTTGGCCTGCATGAGCTCTTCGTCGGTCACCTCTTCGACGATGCCGTTCGTCAGTTGAATGGCGGTGACCGCTTTGGCGTGGCTGACCGGATCGCCGATGCGGATGGCGCTGGCGATCGTCTCCGCGGCGATGCGATGCCGCTCGGTGAAGTCGTCCCGGTAGCTGCGGTAGAAGGGATTGGCGCCGCTGGCCTGGATCGACGCCAGCCGCGGCATGGTGGCGATCCAGCCGGCGTCAAAGGCCTCGCGAAGTGCCTTGCCGAAGGCGCTGGTATTGCCGAGGTTTCCGGCCGGGACGACGATCCAGTCGGGAGCGTTCCAATCCAGATCCTGCAGCAGCTCCCAGACGATCGTCTTCTGCCCCTCGATGCGGAACGGATTGATGGAGTTGACGAGATAGATGCCGAGGCGGTCGCTGGCCTGGCGGACGAGCTGCATCGCCGCATCGAAGTCGCCGCGAACCGCGAGCACGGTGGCGCCGTACGCGAGCGTCTGTGCCAGTTTTCCGGTCGATACCTTCCCGGACGGAATGAAGACGATGGCGCGCAGGCCGGCCTGCGCGGCGTACGCGGCCAGCGACGCGCTGGTGTTGCCGGTCGATGCGCAGGCGACGGCGCGCGCGCCGAGGCGCTTTGCCTGCGTCATGGCCACGGTCATGCCACGGTCTTTGAAGGAGCCGGTGGGGTTTTCGCCTTCGTGTTTGAAGAGGATGGTGAGGCGGTTGTCGGTTGTCGGGTGTCGGGTGGAATCCAACTCCCGTTCATACATCCGCGTCGCTCCCTCCGGATGCGTGACGATCTCGCTCTCATCGGCTACCAGCACCGCTTCGCGGAAACGCCAGACGCCGCTCTTGTCGATCGTGCTTCGGCTGGAGAGACGGGCATCGAATGTCTCCCGCCGGGGCATGACGTCGCGCTCGACACTCAGCAGCTCGCCGCAATCGCACGTGTACCGCACCTCGGAGGTATCAAAGCGCCGCCCGCAACCGATGCACTGGAGCCATTCGCTCATACGGCACGCACTCCCTGCCGCGCGATCGGCGACACGTTCGCGACGGACCCAACCTGGCCGAACGCCGTCTGCATCGCCTCGACGACCCGCCGCGCGGCATCGTCATCCTCACAGATCGCCACGAGTGTCGGCCCGGAGCCGCTGATGGTGCAGGCGAACGCACCGGCGTCGGTGGCCGCGCGCTTCACGGCGTTGAAGTGCGGAATGAGCGCCGCGCGGCGCGGCTCGGCATAGCGGTCGTCGAGCGCGCGGCGCAACAGTTCGCCGTCGCCGGTAGCAAAGGCATGGACGACGCCGGCGGTGTTGGCCATCTGCTGCACCCACACCGCGCGACCGGACGTCGATGGCAGCACCTCCCGCGCCGCTTTCGTTTGAATGCGCACGTCAGGAGTCACCAGGGCAAGGCGCCAGTCCGCCATCACCGTCAATGCGATGATGTCGATCGGCCGCACGGAGCGCGAGAGCGCCAGTCCGCCGAGGATCGACGGCGCGATGTTGTCGAGATGCTCGCCCGCGACCATCATTTCCCCTTGCAGCGCGGCCGCGGCCAGCTCGTTCGGAGCCGTCTCCGATCCCATCGCCAGCGCCGCCGCGAACGCGCCGGCGACGCTGCTGGCAGCGCTGCCGCCGAGGCCGCCGGAAAGCGGGAGACCCTTGTCGATCGTGACGATCGGATTGCGCGCGTCGCCATGCGCGCGGAGCCAGGCGATGGCCGCGATCGCCGCCGCATTGCGCTGGGGATCGAGCGGTACGTGCGTGGCGTCGACGCCGGTGATGGCATCGATGCGCGCCTCGCCATCCGTCAGCTCGACGGTCACGCGATCGCCGAGCCCTTCGATGGCCAGGCCGAGGACGTCGAAGCCGGGACCTACGTTGCCGATCGAACCGGGGGCGAACGCGCTCCCTTTCAACGGGGATGCCTCCGCCGCTCCTCCATGGCGATGGCCACGATGTCATTGAGAACACCGGCCGCGGTCACCGTCGCCCCCGCGCCCGGACCGGTGACGACGAGCGGGTTGGCCTTGTAACGCTTCGAGTAAATGGCCACCTGATTGTCGGTGCCGCGGAGATGGGCGAGCGGCGAGCTTTTGGGAACCGCCTCGATGCCGACCGAGATCGAGCGGCTGCGAATCCTGGCGACATAGCGCAGGACCTTCCCCCCGCGCCGTGCGCGCTCGACGCGTTCGCGCCAGGCTTCGTCGAGCGAGCCGAGGCTCAGGACGAAGGCGCGCGCGTCGGCGTGAACGCCGTCGTCATGGAAAAGCGGCTCCAGCTCGATCTGGTCCGGTTCCGCGCGGTAACCGAGCGTTCGCGCCAGGATCAGCGCCTTGCGCGCAACATCTTTGCCGGAGAGATCGTCGCGCGGATCGGGCTCCGTATATCCGAGCTCCCACGCTTTTCTGACGGCATCGGAGAATGCCACGCCATCCTCCAGCGCCGTCGTGATGAAGCCGAGCGTGCCGGAGAAACAGCCGAGGATCATCTCGATCGAATCGCCGGCGCTTTGCAGTTTGGCGATGGTGTCGAGCACCGGCAGGCCGGCGCCGGCGGTGGCTTCATAGCGAATTGATAGATGGCTCTCCTTCGCCGTGGCCATCAGGCGGTCGAATTCGAGCTGCGGCCCGGCCAGCGGTTTCTTGTTCGCGCAGACGACGTGGAAACCATGATCGAGCGCCTCCTGCAGCAGCGGCGCGGTCTCTTCGGAGGTCAGATCGACCAGCACCGGCCGGTACGACGGCAGCATCCACAGCTCGCTGCGCATCATCGCTTCGAGCTCGTGCAACGTCAGCGGCGAGCCTCGCTCGAAGAGGCGCGCGCCGGATGCCTTCTGTCTGGCAAATCGCCGCAGCGCGCCGGGGGCAAAGCCTTTGTCATCGATCTGAATGCCGGAACGGTCGGCGACGGCGACCACCTTGAGGTCGATGCCGAGATCGCGGCGAAGGTGCGGCTGCTGCGCGATGAGCTGCCGCGCCAGCTCGCGTCCGATCTGGCCGAAACCGAGGAGGGTGAGCTTGGCCTCGCGACCCGTCGTGTCAGCGAGCGGACGGATCTTGTGCAACTGGTATTCGGAGTGGAGCGCCAGGAGCGCGCGCGTGGCATCGCTCTCGGCGACGGCCACGGTGATGTTCAGCTCCGACGATCCCTGCGCGATGGCCACGATGTTGACGCCGGCCGCGGCGATCGCGGAGAAGGTGCGGGCAGCGATGCCCGAGGTGCCTCGCATGCCCAGGCCCACCACGGCGATCATCGCCACGCGCTTCTCGGCGTCGATGCGGTCGATCAGAAGAAGCTTCCGCTCGGATTCGAAAACACGCTCGAGCGCGGCCACGGCATGATCCGCTTCCGCTTCCGGCACGACGAAGCAGATGCTCGATTCGCTGGAGGCCTGGCTGATCATCGAGACCGAATGTCCGGCCATGGAGAGCGCGGTGAATGCGCGGCCCGCCACGCCCGGCACGCCGATCATCCCTTTCCCTTCGATGGAAATCAGCGCTTGGCGATGAATGGCTGTGAGTGCCTTGACGGGATACGCCCCCGCTTTCACGTCGCCGGCGATGCGCGTGCCGGTGCTCGTTTCGCGAAAGGTGTTCCGCACGAAGAGAGGGATCTTCCGATCGACGAGCGGGATCATGGTGCGGGGATGCAGCACGTTGGCACCGTAGTAGGCCAGCTCCGCCGCCTCGCGGTAATGCATGCTGGGGATGACGCGCGCGGCCGGAACGCTTTTCGGATCGGCGGTCATGAGGCCGTCGACTTCTTTGTAGAGCGTCAATGCGCGCGCGCGGACGCTGCGGGCCACGATGGCGGCGGAGAAGTCGCTGCCTCCGCGCCCGAGGGTGACCAGAGAGCCGTCCGGACCGCTGGCGATGTAGCCCGGAATGATCACGACCTTCCCCTTGGCGAGCAGCGGCAGAACGTGTTTCTTTGCCGCGCTCTCGCAACTCGCGAGCTTCGGCCAGAGAGTGCCGAGGCGATTCTCCGTATGGATGACGTCGACCGCATCGACGTAGACGGCGTCGATCCCCGCTTCCTCCGCGGCCGCCGCGAAAATCCGCGCCACGGCGCGTTCTCCGCGCGCCACGAGTGCATCCAGTGCGCGCGGCGTCAACTCCCGAAGCACGGCGATGCTTTCCATCATCGAGCGCATCTCGTGCACCGAATCGCGAATCACGCCCGTTAGCTCCTCGGCACGGCGCTTCGATTTGATCAGTTCTGAAACCAGGAGCATGTGCCGCGCTTCGAGCTCCGCCGCCGCATCTTCGCAAGGCCCGCGATCGCGCCGTAACGCCGCGTGCCCCGCGTCGAGCAGCAGGTCGGTGATGCCGTTCATCGCCGAAACGACGACCACGACATTCGGAGCCGCACACCGCACGTGCGCCAGCGCAATGCGAATGGCCTCGGCATCGCCGACCGCGACGCCACCAAACTTGAACACCTCGGGAGGGGACTTCGTCATGGGAATCGGAGTATAGGTGAGGGCATCGATCGGACTGAAAGTAGAGAATGCGTCTCATAATGATGCGTGGAGGTAACCAAAAATGACCCGAGGCCTTCGTGTCGTACTCGCCAACCTCGCCCCGCTTGCCTTGATGTGGATCATCGGCTTTGCGCTGGTGCAGACGGGCGAGCGCTTTTCCGCGCCGGCTACGCTTCTGGAAACCGGTCAAATGATCGGGATCATCGTCGGCGCCGCGCTCGCCTGGAAGCTCCGTGCGCGGGTCGCTCTTTTCCTGCTGGCAGTCTTCTTCGCGGAGGTCGGCTCGTTGCTGATCGCGCATCTGTACTACCGCGTCGATCGCGTGAACGGCGGCCCGGTGCAGATGGCAATTTTGTTGGCGAGCGTGCTCGGTGTCATCGTCGGCTCGGTCATCAACCGCGGCCGCGTGGCCGCCGTGACCGCTTGACGCCATCTTCCATTTCCGCGTATAACCTGACCCGATGACTTCCGAGCTCTCGATGGTGGCGATGACCTGCGCATGTCCAATGTGTCCTATGCGCGGGCACGATTTCTTCGAGAGCTGATCCAGGCTTCCACGAACGAAACTTCAAACCCGCGAGCGGCGTGCCGTCGCGGGTTTTCTGTTTCTGCCCACCTCTCACGCCGTCCGGGTCAACCAGAAAGGATGACCGATGGCGCCCCAGAGACCGATCGCGATTTACTACGAGCACCCACAGTGGTTCCGTCCCCTGTTTCACGAGCTGGACCGGCGTGAGACTCCCTACGTCCGCATCGATGCCGGCCAGCATCGCTTCACTCCCGGCGAAGGGCCGCGCAACGGCTCGCGTCCCGCGCTGCTCTTCAACCGCATGTCGCCCTCGGCGTGGAAGCGAGGCCGCCGTTCGGCAATCTTCTACACGCACGACTACCTCGCGCATCTCGAGCGCGAGAACGTGGCCGTGTTCAACGGCGCCGCTTCCTACCGCTTCGAGACCAGCAAGGCGTTGCAGCTCTCGCTGCTGTCGCAACTCGGATTTCCCAGCCCGCGCACGCGCATCGTCAACCATCCCTCGCTGTTGCCGGAAGCGGCGGAGGGACTGCTCTTCCCGCTCATCGTCAAACCAAACATCGGCGGCAGCGGCGCGGGAATCCGCCGCTTCGATACGTTTTCAGCGCTCGTCGAGACATCGGAAGATCCCTCGCTCGCCGACAGCGTCGACGGCACGCTTCTCCTTCAGGAGTACCACCCGCCGCGCAATCGCAGCATCGTACGCGTGGAAACGCTGGAGCACCGCTACCTGTACGGCATCCGGGTCCACCTCGGCGATGAGGAAGGCTTCGATCTCTGCCCCGCCGACGTCTGCAAAACGACCGACGGCCGTGAGCTGACGTCCTCCGCCTGTCCGGTCGATGCGGTGAAGCGCGGCCTCAGCGTCGAGCCGTACGAGCCGCCCGCGGAGATCATCGACGCCGTCGAACGGATCGCCGCCGCCGCGCATCTCGACGTCGGCGGCATCGAGTACCTCGAAAGCGAACGAGACGGCGAGATCTACTTCTACGACATCAACGCCCTCTCGAACTTCGTCGCCGATCCCGTCTCCGTCGTCGGTTTCGATCCGACAGCGCGGCTGGTCGACGCCCTCGTGGCCCGCGCGGAGAGTGTGTCATGAGCCTCCGATTCGGCTACTGGCTTCCGATGTTCGGAGGATGGCTTCGCAACGTCGACGATGAGCGGATGGAGGCGAGCTGGCGCTACGTGCGCGACTTGGCCGTGCGCAGCGAACAGATCGGCTACGACATCAGCCTCCTTGCCGAGCTCAATCTCAACGACATCAAAGGGGTCGACGAGCCGAGTCTCGACGCCTGGACCACCGCCGCCGCACTGGCCGCGGTCACCGATCGGCTGGAGCTGATGGTGGCCGTCCGTCCCACGTTTCATCATCCTGCGCTGCTGGCAAAACACGCGGCCAGCATCGATCAGATCAGCAAAGGGCGCATCTCGCTCAACGTCGTCTCCGCCTGGTGGCGCGATGAAGCACTGCAGTACGGTCTGGCCTTCGACGAGCACGACACGCGTTACGAGCGGACCGCGGAATGGCTGGCCGTCGTCGACGGGCTCTGGTCGCAGCCGCGCTTCAGCTACGAGGGGACGCACTACACGATCCGCAACGCCATCCTCGAGCCGAAGCCGGTGCGCAAGCCGG
>Ga0247680_1000129_pt1 | contig 31924 bp, 28 predicted proteins | sample CNK21_metaG_FD_182803 | JGI IMG/M metagenome (GOLD analysis project Ga0247680, IMG submission 182803) | Soil microbial communities from Purdue University Martell Research Forest, Indiana, United States - CNK21 | ecosystem: Environmental > Terrestrial > Soil > Temperate forest > Bulk soil...
ACCGCTCCGTTGGCACCAAAGAACGAGCGCATGACAACCGCTGAAGCGCACGAAGCTGCACGACCTGTCGAATCGCTTTCAAGCGAAGACGTTCCTACCTAACAGGCAGACCGATGTGGCACAGACAGGCACAGACACTCTTGTCTGTGCCGGTTCTCGCCACGACTCAAGATCGCAAGCCCTCAGGCGTGAACGGCTCCGACCGGGGCACAGACAAGAGTGTCAGTGCCACATTTGTCCCTGGCTCGCGACGGCCAATCCGGGTACTTCTAAGGCTTCAGGACGTCGCAATACGACTGCGCAAGTCACCGGCATCATCTTCACGAGGCGTTGCAGGATCGAGGTATAGTCTATACATATGACAAAAAGGCCGGCCTTCCTTGCCATCGGCTCCGCCAGTAGTCCGGCCTCGGGCGGTTCGACGTCGATCGGCACCGCGCCGAACTGCTTCGGCGGGTTTACGAACGGCACCGTGGCGTCGATCTCCGCATCGGCGAACAGCGGCTACAACTTCTCGAGCTGGACGGCGGCGAACTGCACGCTGGCCAATCCGAGCGCGTCTTCGACGACATGCACGATCACCGGCACCGGAGATGCCGCCGTCACGGCGAACTTCGCGGCAATCCCGTGCTACACGCTCTCAAGGAGCGTCAGTCCCGCGGCGGGCGGCAGCGTCACCATCAACACGTCGCAGAACTGCCCGGTCGGCTTCACGAGCGGTACCGCGGTCTCGATGACCGCGTCACCGAACGGCACTTACACGTTCTTGAACTGGACGGCGACGAACTGCACACTGGCCAATGCCAATGCCGCATCGACGACGTGCACGATGACCGGAGCCGGCAACGCCAGCGTCACGGCGAAGTTCCGCAAGCACTAATGGCGCGCGCCGTGCCTTTCCCAGGTCGTGCGCTGCCTCTCCCAGGTTGAGCCGTTCCTCTTCCAGGTTGGACCGTTCCTCTTCCAGCGCGGGCGGTGAATCTGATGGCGGCCGCGGAAACGCGTCGAGCGGACGCGGAAACGCGTCGAGCGAACACGGAAACGCGTCGGGCGAACACGGAAACGCACCGAGCGGGCGGGGAAACGCAACGAGCGAACACGGAAACGCACCGAGCGGACGGGGAAACGCAGCGAGCGGACACGGAAACGCAACGAGCGGGCGGGGAAACGCACCGAGCGGGCGGGGAAACGCATCGAGCGGACGGGAAAACGCAACGAGCGGACGGGGAAACGCAACGAGCGGACGGGGAAACGCACCGAGCGGACGGGGAAACGCATCCAGCGGACGGGGAAAGGCATCGAGCGGACGGGAAAACGCAGCGAGCGGACGGGAAAACGCATCGAGCGGACGGGGAAACGCACCGAGCGGACAGGGAAACGCATCGAGCGGACGCGGAAACGCATCGAGCGGGAGCTGAAACGAGTGCGGAGCCCTGGGAGCGCGGGCGTCTCGCCCGCGCTTGCAAGCGGCAGGATGGCGGGCATCTCAAACGCGCGCGCGAGACGCACGCGGTCCCAGGTTGTAACTTCTTCAACGGCCCGTTCAACGTACCTGCATTTTTCTCTTGACCATCTCGGCCCAACCGTGATATAACTCCCGGTTACAGAGTCTAAGATCGTAAGATCTCGGGCTTTGGCGGCCGTCGGCGGTACGGGCGTGCTGGATAGCACATCAGACCTGTACCGGCGCGGGAGTCGAGTTAGCTCCTCCTGCCGCGGGCTCTCGAGGTGTGTACATACCTCGAGTAATCATCAACCGGAAGAATCGGCGCGTAGCCGCGACTTCCAGCCGGTGGCCGCTCGCACTTGTCGACGAGTCGTGACGTCACCTCCGGCCTGACTGCTCGTGGTCTAAGGAGAACGACATGAATACCAAACAGGAAACCCAAAACCGGTCTGCCGCCGCGGATCTCCCGCAGCCGGCACCAACATTGGCACCCGAGGCGGTGGTCGAGGTATTGCGCGCCACACGCGCGCAGATCGGCGAAGTGGCGCCGTTGACGGCGGCGCAGCGCAGAGCGTTGCGCGACCGCATACGGACGTCCAATCCGATCCTGCAGGCGTCGATCAACGTCATCGGTGCGCTCGATAACGTCTCGCAGGCGGTCGGTCAGCCGGCCGACGGGGTACGCCAACTGTACGACGAGGCCAACCGCTGGACGGCGGTGGAGGATGAGCTCCGGGGGATGCTGAACGGCGTCGCCGGCGCGAACCTGATCCGCCGCCAGCGCATCGCCCTCATCACGGCGCAGGCGTACACCATCGGGTCGCAGTTGGCGCGCGATCCGGCCAACGCCGTCCTCGTGCCTCATGTGGAGGAGATCAAGCGTCTGAAGAGCTTCGCCCGCCGTAAGAAGGCGCAGGCTCCCGGAACGCCGCAGTCTCCGGCACCCGGCACGCCGGCACCGCAGGATCCCGGAACGTCCGGAAAGCCGCAAGTCTGAACGTAACGGGAGGAAGTGAGACCGGGCGCGCGCAAGCGCGCCCGGTCGTTTTCCTCGCGGCCGACGGGTAATGGGTGCCGACGATTTGAATGAGACTGAGAAATGCTGGTTAAACGCAATTCCGCGGGCTCGTCCGAAACAACCGTCTACTTCTCCGCGATCCGCTTCGCGTAATCCGCGGCGCGATCGAGAAAGCCTTCGATCGATCTTCCCAGCGCAAGCTTCTCGTTCAGCTCGGTGGCCTTCTCGAAGTCGATGCGCAGGCGCTCGGCTTCGGCGAGGTAGTAGTCGCGCAGGCCGGTCTCGATCTTGAACTCAGGATACTTCTCGGCCAGCGTGCGCATCCACTCCTCGACCTGGCGGCGGCGATCTTTGTCGCCGGCACCATTCTTCAGATCGGCCAGAAGCGTCGTCACCACGCCTGAGAGAATCTGCGTCCGCTCATCGTGCAAAGGTTCCAAAGGTTCCTCAGTCATGGGCGGTGATGTTAGCAGCGATTACAATGCGCCGCGATGAAAGTCCTGGTCGCGAATCGCGGCGAGATCGCGGTTCGCGTGATGCGCGCCTGCCGCGAGCTCGGCTATCCGACGGTTGCCGTCTACTCCGAGCCCGACCGCGCCGCGCTGCATGTGGTCTATGCGGACGAGGCAATGCCGATCGGTCCCGCGCCTTCGCGCGAGAGCTACCTGCGCATCGACCGCATCCTCGACGCGGCGAAGAGGACGGGCGCCGAGGCCATCCATCCCGGCTACGGCTTCCTGGCCGAGAACGCCGGATTCGCGCGCGCCTGCCGCGATGCCGGCATCACCTTCATCGGTCCATCGCCGGAATCGATCGAGGCCATGGGATCGAAAACCGAGGCACGGCAGCGGATGCAGGCAGCCGGCGTGCCGGTCGTGCCCGGCCTGCTCGAGGCGGTGAAATCGTTCGACGAGATTGCCGCCTTCGCCGCCGAGGCGGGATTCCCGATCATGATCAAGGCCTCGGCCGGCGGCGGGGGCAAAGGACTGCGCCTCGTCGAGCGTAAGGAGGACCTCCATCCGGCCTTCGAGCGCGTCACCAGCGAGGCGCAGTCGTTCTTCGGCGACGGCGCAGTCTACGCCGAAAAGTTCATCGCCCGCCCGCGGCACATCGAAGTGCAGGTTCTCGGCGATCAGCATGGCAACATCGTCCACGTCGGTGAGCGCGAGTGCACGCTGCAGCGGCGGCATCAGAAAGTCGTCGAGGAGTGTCCGTCGCCGGTCGTCGACCGGGAACTGCGCGAACGCCTCGGCGCCATGGCGGTCAAGGCCGCCGCGGCCGTCAACTACTACTCCACCGGCACCATCGAGTGCTTGATGGGGCAGGACAAGCAGTTCTACTTTCTGGAAATGAACACGCGGCTGCAGGTCGAGCACCCCGTCACCGAGATGGTCTGGGGCATCGATCTCGTCAAAGCGCAGATCCGCGTCGCACGCGGCGAAACACTCGGGATTTCCCAGGACGACCTTTCACCGAACGGACACGCCGTCGAATGCCGTATCTACGCCGAGGATCCGGCCCGCAATTTCGCGCCATCGCCCGGCCTGATCCGCCATCTGACGCTTCCGCAGGGTCCCGGAGTGCGCAACGACAACGGCGTCTACAGCGGCTACACCGTGCCGGTCTACTACGACCCGATGCTCTCGAAGCTGATCTGTCACGCCGCCACGCGCGGCGAGGCCATCGACCGGATGTTGCGCGCGCTGCAGGAGTACCGCGTCGACGGCATCCGGACCACCATCCCGTTCTTCACCTTCCTGATGCAGCATCCCGACTTTCGCACGGCCAACTTCGACACCGGCTTCCTCGACAAGCTCCTGCAGGAGCTCGACCTCCAGCATCGTCCGTCCAGCGACGCCACGCGCGACGCCGCGCTCATCGCCGCCGCCATCATGGCCTTCGAGGAATCGCAGAACGTCCGGCTCCCGGAGGAGACGGAGTCGCGGTGGCGCCAGGCCGGCCGTCTCGAATCACTGCGGGGGCGCGATTGAAGCTCATCGCCCGGTATCGAGACGACGAGACCGTGATCGAGATCGAGCGTCACGACGGACGCTACCGCGTGAAGCTGGGTGACCGCTGGGTGGTCGCCGATCTCATCGCCGCCGGCGGGCTCCGCTCGCTGCGGCTCGAGGACGGAACGCAGTTCGCGCTCTCGCACCACCGCGTAGGAACCACGCATCAGATCACGATCGGCGCCTCGCGGCTGGACGTCGACATCATCGATCCGCTAACCGTTCGCCGGAAGAGCGGAGACGACCACCTCGGCGACAGCGGCATCATCAAGGCCCTCATGCCCGGCCGGATCGCGCGGGTACTCGTCGAAAAAGGGGAGCAGGTCAGCCGCGGCACGGGCCTGCTCGTCCTCGAAGCGATGAAGATGGAGAACGAGATTCCCGCCCCCGCCGACGGCGTCATCGACGAGATTTTCGTGAAGCCCGGCGATACGGTGGAGGGTGGGGCGGATCTGGTGCATTTGAAGGCGACGTAGGGGGTCGGGGGTCGGGAGTCGGGGGTCGGTAGTCGGGCGTCGGAAGTGATCACTGGTCAATGTTGAATGTTCAATGTTGAATGTTGAATGAAAACCCAGACCACCGCATTCAACATTCAACATTCAACATTGAACATTCAACATTGAACATTCAACATTCAACATTTCCGCCCCCCGACTCCCGACTCCCGCTACTTCCTCGGAAGCGGATGCGCCTGAAAAAACATCCACATCTGACTCGTTGCGTCGATGCTCCGGCTGGTGGGCCCGACCATCCACTCCGGAAGCGGGCCGCCGCCTGGCCAGGAATGGCCTCCTCCTCGGACGGTAGAGAGCACGACGGCCGCGCCGTCAGCACAATTCGTGTATTCGCGGCGGGTGACGTCGGCCGCCACCGCTGATTCGGTGGGATTGGGCGCACAGCGGTTTCGTCGAGCCCAATTCGCGGTCCACGCCGGAATGCTCGGGAAGAGGTCGGGAGCGATTGGTGAACGGCCGCCGTTGTAGGGAGCCATTCGATCGGCGGACCCATGAAACGCAATCATCGGCACCGGCCGAGGATCGGTGCACCAGGTCCACGGGAGTGTTTGCGCGGCGCCTACCATCCCGACCGCCGCGATCCGACCGGACAGCGTGCACGAAAGAACAAAGGCCATGCCGCCGCCATTGGAAAATCCGGTTGCGTAGATTCTGGCCGGGTCGATGTTGTAGGCCGCTTCCAGCTTATCGATCAACTCGGAGATGAAGCGGACGTCTTTCCTGAGACCCTCCTCCGGTCCCACGCGCCAGATCGTCGGTCCGCCGCCCTCGACTCCCGACGGATAGACGACGATGAACCTCTGGCTCTCCGCCAGCCGGTTCCACAGGCTCAGCTCCATTTGCTGGGCCGGCCATCCCCCTGCGCCGTGCATGCTGATGACGAGCGGCGTCGGGCGGGAGCGGTCGTAGCTGCGTGGGACATAGAGGATGTACTCCCGCGCCTGGCCCGAGGAGACGATCGAGCCGTTGTTCCGATTCCGGACGTGGAAAGAGACCGCCTCGATCACGGCCAGCAACGCCGGCAGGATGATGAGAATCAGAACGGCGCCGACGGCTGCCTTCTTATTCGTCATGAGTCGTAGCTGAGCTTAGCGAAACGGAGCGCTGGCGTCTCGCCCCAGGTCTGACGAGCTCGCAAACGTTCATCGATAGCCTGGCGGCGTGAAGTCATCGATCGGTGGTTATCAACAAAATGTCGCGTATACGTTAGACCGGAGGCGAGACGCCTCCGGGCCAGCCGGCGAGACGCCAGCGCTCCGACGTCAACCGCTTACGTCGCTGCGGTCATCGATGCCGATTCCAGGCGAGCGCCAACGGCGCGGCGGAGAGCCGCACCAGGGGGACTGCCAGGATTGCGACCAGGGCGAGAAGGCTCCTACGGACGAGCAGCGCGGGAAGAATCCAGGCGAGCAGGCCGTAGAGGGCGAAGACGATCGCATCCCAACACGCCGCGCCGATGACGAGGGTGCGGTCGCTGAGCAGGCGGCTGTCACGGAGGCGGATGGCGATCCAGGCAGCGGCGGAGAGTTTGACGCAGACCAGGACCGCAAGGATCGAGGGGAAGGCGTTCCACAATGCGGCCAATACCCTTCGGTCCCTGATGATCCACAGGGCCAGCGGCCCGATGGCTGCGAGGAACGACAGGGCCAGAAACACGCTCGTTTTGACGACCCATTCGCGTCCGCTCAGGCCGATGTACAGACTCTGTACGAGTTGCTTCCATGTCGATGCCATAAGTGCCGAGAAGCCCAGCAGGACGATCGCGATCGCGCGGGGCGTTCCCACGGCGTCGGTCAGTTCACGCGTCCACTCGATCACCAGCGGGAGCGTGTGCGACAGTTTCAGCGCCAAAGGGATTTCCGCGAGGACCAACAGCCACGCGGCAAGCGTGCTCCCGATCGTCGCCTTCAGCCTGGCGGCGATGAGCGAGGCGGTGGTCATCGGCCGCGTTGCCACGAACGGCGTTATGCCGTAGGTATCGCTCCGATCAGGGTTCGACTTGCTGACCGCCGCGGCGGCGAACGCGGCCATGAAGGGCGGCGTGAGCAGTGCGCCGATCAGTATCTCGAAGACGATGACCGGTGTCTCGCGGAAGATGAAAAGCAAGGCCAGCTCGAACGGCAGCACGATTCCCACCATCGCCGGCAGCGAGCGGCCAACCCTCCGCCACTCGAACCACATCTGCGCGCGGCCGGCCGAAGGGAAGTGGTCCCGCCTTCGCGGGAGAGCATCCGCGCTCTCTCCTCGCCGGGCGAAGATCTCCCGCCAATTGGGCACGTCGCCGCGGCGCGCACGCGCGACGGCGAAGCGCGCGGCGAGATAGGCAAGGGGAACGTGTGGCGCCAGGATGGCCAGCATCATCGTTTCGGGCGCCTTGTAACGGAGGGCGAGGAGAACGACCGAGTCGATCGCCGCCAACCACAGCACGGTGACGACGACACGCAGCCCTGGCAAGGGGTAAGTCATCCACGTCAGCGCCTGAGTCCAGGCGAGAAGCGAGGCGGCAAGCAGCGCCGGCCAGATCACCGGAACGTCGACGTCGGGCGGCCATACCACCAGAAGCCTCATTGCCAGCCACAGCATGGCCATGGCCACCGCGCCGTAAAGCATCGGCCACCCCGCCAGCGCGGCGCTGGTCAGCGGCATGGTGAACATGCGGGCGGGATACATCGATTGGCGCGCGGCCACGTCGCCGTCAAGGCCGAAGGTGAATACCGCCAGGAGATACAGGAACGTCGCCGTCAGGGGGACGATCACCGCCAGCACAAGCTGGGTGTCATCGAAATGGATCGGCTGCCAATGCAGGAGCCTGATCGCCACGAGAACGAGCAGGTAGCCGGTCAGGATGATCAACCCCCAGCGGTGCCGGCGGCGAAACTCCCAGGCGATTGCAGCAGCGGGCGAGCGCATGACTTACGAATCCGAGCTCCCGGCATGAGCGACGAAAATCTCATCAAGAGAGGGAGCGCGCTCGGCGACGATGTTCGCTCCCCAGCCCGCGGCAGCGGTCTGCAGACCGGCCAGACTGCCGCAGACGACGGCCGTCCAATCCCGCCCTTCCCCTTCCCAGCGCAGCACCCCCGCAACAGCCTGGGGCTGCGATCGCGATTCCGCAAACCGCACGGTCAGGCAGCGGTGCGACTTCATGATCTCGTCCAGCGGCGCGCTCAGGACGATCCTGCCCTGCCGGATCATGGTGACGTGGTCGGCGACCTGCTCCACTTCCTCCAACAGATGCGACGAAAAGAGCACCGTGCGGCCGTCATCGGCGATCGTTCGAATGATGGCACCGAGAATGTCGCGCCGAACGATGGGATCAAGACCCGACGACGGCTCATCCAACACCAGTAATTCGGGCCGATACGCCAGTGCGATGAGCAATCCCGCCCGCGCTTTCTGCCCCCTGGAGAGATTCCTGATCTTCGCCGTGGGGTCGAGGGCGAACGTCTGCCGCAGCTCCTCCGCGTAGGCGTCGTCCCAGGCGGGATAGAAGGCGCGCGAGTAGCGAATGAGCTCGTCGACCCGCATCCAGCCCGGAAGGTCGTTCTCTTCGGAGAGATAGCCGATGCGTGAGAGCACGTCCACCGGATCGGCGACGGGATCGAGGCCGAAGACGCGCACCGAGCCGCTCTCCGCGCGCAGCAGGCCCAGAATATGTTTGATGAGTGTCGTCTTACCCGCTCCGTTCGCGCCGACGAGGCCGTAGACCGCCCCGCGCGGCATGGACAAGCTCACCGAGGCCAGGGCCGTCTTTGCACCGAAGCGGCGCGTCAGCTCGGAGACGTGGATGACGGATTCACTCACCCTCGAAAGCTTAGCCCGGTTTACGGTCGGAGCGCTGGCGTCTCGCCGGCTGGCCCGGCGTGCGTCCCGCCGCCGGGGTTACAAGTGAATGTTGCGAGTCTTGCCGGTTGGGGGCGAGACGCCAGCGCTCCGGGCGGCATCTATAATTCACCCATGTCCTCAACCGATCCGTTCGTTGCCGGGGGGAGCGTCCTCCACTTCCGGCTTCTCGATCACGTGGGCGCCTTGGTTTGGCGCGCCGAGGACACGCGTAGCGGCAAGACGGTGGCGGTCAAAGTCCTGACCAAACAATTGCCGCGCGATCCGGCACGGCGCGAGGAGGTCATCCGCGCCATCCGGTTGGGGGCGGCGATCTATCACGCCTCGCTCGTTACCGTGCTGGAGATCGTCCCTGCCGACGATGCCCTCCTTCTGATCATGGAGTGGTTCGACGGCATGCCGGTGGCGGTCGCCTATCGCGGCCGCGCCGCCGACCGGACGGAGTTCTTCCGCGTCGTCTACCAGATCGCGGATGCGGTGAAGCTGATGCAGGCCAAGAACGTGCTTCACCTCAACATCGCCGGCGATTCCGTTCTCGTCGCTCCCAACGGACAGGCCAAGCTTGCCGGCCTCAATGCCGCGACCTTCCTGCCGAGGCGCGAAGGACAGGGCTCGGCGTTCTCGCAGAAGGGGAGCGACCCGAACGCCGTCAGCTACATGGCGCCCGAGCAGATTCTGAATCAGCAGGTGACGACGCAGACCGATGTCTTCTCCCTCGGCATCGTCATGTACGAGGTGGCTACCGGACGCCGCCCCTACCTCGCGGCGACCGCGCCCGAGATCGCGCGCAAGATCGTCGACGAGCAGCCCCCCTCGCCCAAGGCCGTGAATCCGAACATCGATCCCGTCGTGCTCAACGTGACCGGGAAATGCTTCTTCAAGGACCCCTATCGCCGGCACAAGGATGCGAAGGCGATCATCGAGGACATCATCAAAGTCGATGGTGATGTCGTGGCCTGGGCCAATGACATGGCCCGCGCGTCGCTCAATTCCGTGGCCGACGCCAGGCACGCCGTGCAGGCCCGGCAGTCGTTCATTCTCGTCGCCGACGTCGCCAATCACGATGAGGTGAATGCCGTCGATCCGGCCGCGGCGATGAAGGCGGCGGCGCGGATGCAGCAGATTCTGGGCGAGGCCATCTACCTTTTCGACGGACAGGTCGTCGATCCCTTCGGGCCGCGGTTCGTCGGCGAGCTGCCGTCGCTGGAAAGCGCTCTCGAGGCGGGGCGCAAGGGGGAGTTCGATTTCTCGCCCGACCAGCAGGATGGCCAGGTTATCCCGGTCCGCCTGCTGCTGCACTATGGCGATGTAGAGACGCACGACGGCACCGCGGCCGGCCCGGCGGTCGATAAGGCCTTCGAGATCCTCAAGCAGCTCGATCCGGCGAAGCTCTACCTCACGGAAGCGTTCGTGAAGAAAGGCCGCATCGGTGTGCGGTTGCGGGATGCCGGTGCGCGGGCGGGGGTGAAGCTCCTCGCCATCGCGCCCGAAGGCGAAGCAGCCGAGGCGGCGGAGCGCGCGGCCGCGGAAGCGGAAGAGGCGGCGCGGCTTGCCGCGGAGGTCGAGGCGGAAGCGACCGCGGCACGCCACGCGCAGAAGAAAAAGATGCGGCTGGCGGCAATCGCGGCGGCCGCGGTCGTCCTCATCGGCGGCGCATCGGCATTTCTCTGGTTCGAGAAGAGGCAGGGAACGCCGGCGCCGGCCGCGGTGTCGAAACGTTCCGTGAGCCCGCCGCCCGCCACGGCCGCGACGCCGCGCAAGGTCGTCATCGAGCCGTTCACGGTCGTGCCCCCTGATCCGATGCTCGCGCAACGCGGCGACGCGATCCGGCTGGCGGCGATCGAGATCCTGCGGTCCTTCCCCGAGGTGCGCATCGTCGATGCGAAAGCAGCCGACGGCAGCGCCTACGGCGCGAAGCTCATCGGCGGCGCGGCCGCACCACAGATCGTGCCGGTGACCGATGCGAAGAAACCGGCCGAAGGGCAGCCCTCGCCGTTGATCGACGCGTCGAGCGGCATTCAGGCGCTCGTCTCCTGGGTCGCGAACGATTTGAAGATTCCCGCGCGCGGGGCCGCGAGCGCGGATGCGTACAACGCCTTCGCCGACGCGGTGGCCGCCAATGTGGCGAAGGATGATGCGAAGACCGAAGCGGCGCTGCGAAACGCCATCAAGGCCGACAAGAATTTTCTGCCGGCCGAGCTCATGGCCTTCCACTTCTTCGATGCCAGAGGGAAAGAGACCGACGCCGTCGCCGCCGCGAAAGAGATCGCGGCTCTCGATCCCGCGAACCTGGATGCCGCGCGCCGCGTGGCCCGGGCCAGCCTGGCCGGCGGCGATCTGCCGTCCGCGTTCAGCGCGTACGCAGGTGTCTTGAAGCACGATCGGTCCGACGCCGAGGCGCTCAACATTCTGGGACGCTACGCGCTGGCCGCCGGCGACAACGCCCGCTTCGCCGCCGCGACCAGCCGCCTCGGCAATTCTAATGCCTCAGCTCTGCACGGCCCTGACACGCTGGCCGCCACCGGCCACATCAACGACGCCGCCGACAAGTATTACGACTTCGAGCGGACCATGCCGCGCAATCCCGCGCTCGCGCTCAAGATCGGCCGGATTGCCGTGCTGCGGCACTCCACCGAGATCGCCGATCTCGAGCTGAAGAAGCTCGAGACGATGGATCCGGCCTACGGTGCGCACATCCTCAAAGCCTATCTCGCCGCGCAGTCGGGCAACAAGGCCGCCGTGGCCGACGAGCTGAAAGCGGCGGAAGCGGCATCGAAGATGGGAGACGACTACTGGACGAGCATCGCCGAGATCGCGGCCATGACCGGCGACACGCGCGGCGTGGACGACGCCCTCGACCGTGCCGCGGCCCGCAAGGAGCCGACGGCGAGTTACGTCCTTGCCAATCCGCTCTTCGGCTTCATGCAGAGCGACGCCCGTTTCCTGAAGATTCGTGAGAAGCTCGCCGCGCAGCAGAACGAGATTCGTTCGGCGCTTGCCGGCGTGACGCTGTAGATTTCACGTCCATGATCGTCACCGCCAGACTCACCTTCTCCGCCGCGCACCGGCTGCACAATCCGAAGTACGACGCGGAGTGGAACCGCCGCACGTACGGCAAGTGCGACAATCCGAAAGGGCACGGGCACAACTACGCCATCGAGGTCAGCGTGAAGGGGACCATCGATCCCGAGACCGGGATGGTGATCGACCTCAAGACGCTGAAGGACATCATCCGCCGGCAGATCATCGACCTGGTCGATCACACTAGTCTGAACGAGGACGTCGCGTTTCTCCGCGGCGTCATCCCCACCGCCGAGAATCTGGCGCGGTCGTTCTGGCAGCAGCTCGTCCCCGCCATCACGGAAGGCACCTTGTACGAGATCGCGCTGCAAGAGACGGAAAAGAACTCCGTCGTGTATCGAGGAGAAGACGAGGCATGAACTACGACCTGGCCATGATGGCGCTCGACGGCCTGATGCGCACCCCGCTCACCGTGCGCGCGGACGGCACGTCCGTGACCATCACCGGCGAGCCCGCCGCGTTCAAGGAGCTGGCCCGGCTGTGCCTCCTCCTCGGCGGAGCGAGCGATACGGATGATGCGTTCGAGCTGAAGCCAGGCGTGCACGTGACCGCGGGGTCGTTGGCGGTGAAGCTGGAACTGGAAGCGTAGCGGACCGGAGCGCTGGCGTCTCGCCGCCGACCGGGCGAGATTCCATACATTCTCTTGTAACCCGGCGGCGAGACGCCGCCGAGCCAGCCGGCGAGACGCCAGCGCTCCGGTTACGGTACGCGCGTAAGCACCTGCCCGGGCCGTGCCCCGGTGGGCTGTCCGTCGTGCCACACCGGTTCACCGTTGACGATCACCGTGTCGATTCCCTTCGACGGGGCGACGGGCTTCTCAAAGCTCGCCGCATCGTCGATCGCCGCTTCGTCGAAGAGCACCAGGTCCGCGGCGAAGCCCTCCTTCACCGCGCCGCGGTCGGCGAGGCCGAAGGTCCTGGCGGTCAAACCGGTCATCTTGTGAACGGCTTCTTCAAGAGAAAACAGACCGAGCCGGCGATAGTGGCCCAATACTCTGGCGAAGGTTCCCCACAGCCGCGGATGGGGTGCGGCGTCGTGCGGCAGCCCGTCGGAGCCGATCATGGTGTGCTCGAAACCGAGGATGCGCTGCACGTCTGCCTCGTCCATGGAGAAATAGATCGCCCCCGCGGGGAGCAGCTTCTGAACGGCTTCTTCTTCTGAAAGATTCATCGTTCGCGCGATGTCTTTCAGGTCCATCCCGGAGAGCTCGGGGTGGGGTTTGGACCAGGTGACCAACACCTTCGAGGCGATGCCGACGCGGCTCCAGGAAAGGATGGTTGACGATGCGCGGTAGGGATAGCAGTCGAGACCTATCTCCTGCGAGCGCATCGCCTTCTCGATGATCGGCAACGTCTCGGTGGATCGGCCGTAGTTCGGCGTCCCGAGCACCTTGTGGTGCGACACGACGACCGGGATGGCGAGCTCGCGGCCGATGCGAAAGGTTTCCTCGAGCGATTCGACCACGCCCTCGGCCTCGTTGCGCATGTGCGTGCAGTAGAGCGCGTTGCGCGCGCTCAGCGGCCGGCATACCTCGATCACCTCTTCCGTGGTCGCGGCGCGCGACGGCTCGTAGTAGAGGCCGGTCGAGAGGCCGATCGCACCCGCTTCGAGCGCCTCGTCGACCAGCTTCTGCATGTTCGCGATCTCGCCCTTCGATGCCGGCTTCCCAAGATCTTCCATTGTCTGGGCGCGCAGCATGGTGTGGCCGACGAGGAGCGCGCAGTTCGTCGCGGCCGGTTTGTTTCGCAGTTCCTCGATGTATTGCTTGAATGTTGGAAACCGGAACCAGCGACTCTCGTCAGCGATCAGGTCGAGCGGCGGCGTGACCGGCTTCGGCATGCCGCGCGGCGCGGGCGCGAGCGAGATGCCACAATTGCCCGCCACCACCGTGGTGACGCCCTGGCTCACCTTGGGCGCCATGTCCGGTCCCGAGAGCATCAGCCGGTCGTCGTGGGTGTGCGCATCGATGAAACCGGGGGCCAGGATCTTTCCCGAGCCGTCGATGACGCGGTCGGCGTCCTCCTTCCCAACGGGTCCGATTTTTTGAATACGGCCTTTTTGAATGGCGACATCGGCCTGAAAGCGAGGCGCGCGGGTGCCGTCGACGATGGTCGCGTTGCGGATGACGAGATCGTAGTGGGGCATGGCAGTGCCTACGTCTCGTAATCCGGCGCGTACATCACCAGCTCCCGCAGGAAGCTGGCCTTGGCGCGATTGGCGTCGTCGTCGATCTGGAGCAGGTCGCGGATGGAGACCATGCCGAGGAGGTTGCCGTCGTAAACGACCGGCAGGTGGCGGCACTTGCAGTCGTGCATCTTCTGGAGAGCCTCGTTGATGGCGTCGGCGGGAGAGGCGACGAAGAGATCCCTTGACATGACGTTTTCGACGCGCGTCTGCTCCGGATCGCGTCCCTCGGCCACCACTCGGGTCAGGACGTCGCGCTCTGAAAAGATGCCGACCAGCGTCCCGGCATCGAGCACGGCGATCGCCCCGATATTGTGCCTGCTCATCGTCCGCGCGACGTCGCGAACGCTGGCTGTCGAAGGGACATGATGGAGCGGATGCCCCTCAATGATCTCGCCGATCGTTTTCATGAAAGCTCCTGTGGGGGTTACTGGGTTGCTGAGTTGCTGGGTTACTGAGCAACCTCAGCAACCCAGCAACCTCAGCAACCCTACGTTCTCATCCTCGCTCCCAGCCCGTCATACGCCGCGTATTTGTACGCCTCGCTCAGCGTCGGGAAGTTGAAGACGCAGTCGATGAAGGCGTTGATCGTTCCGCCGAACTGCATGACGATCATGCCGATGTGCAGCATCTCCGAGGCGCTCTCGCCGACGATGTGCACGCCGAGCAGGTTCAGCGACTCGGGGTCGAAGACGAGCTTGATCAGCCCCTTCAGGTCGCCGATGATCTCGCCCCGCGCGTTGTCGCGGTAGAACGCCCGGCCCACCGCGAAAGGGACGCCCTTCTTGTGGCAGTCGTCTTCGTTCATGCCGACGGTAGCCACCTCGGGAATCGTATAGATCGCATACGGCAGGATCGGCGCCACGTGCGTTTTGTACTTGAGATTGAAGGCATGAACCATCGCCACGCGCGCCTGCTCCATCGAGGTCGATGCCAGGGCGGGGAAGCCGATGACGTCGCCGGCGGCGTAGATGTTTGGCACCGAGGTCTGGTAGTTCTCGTTCACGGTGATCAGGCCGCGGGCCGCGGTGGCCACGCCGGCGCCATCGAGATTCAGCCCCTCGACATTGCTCGACCGGCCGGCGGCGTAGAGGACGTTGTCGACGACCATGCACTCGCCGTCTGCCAGCGTCAGCGAAGCCTGCCGGTCGCAGCGTTCGATCGAGGCGACGTCCTGGCCGAGGTGCATCGTGATCCCGAGACGGTTCTGAAACTCGCCCAGGAGGATGCGGACGATCTCGCGGTCGATGTTCGGCAGGAGCGAGGTCCGGCCGTCGATGAGATGGACTTCGACGCCGAGCGCGGCGAAGATCGAGGCGTACTCGACGCCGATGATGCCTGCGCCGACGACGGCCAGCTTTTCCGGGATGCGGTCGATGCCGAGGATGGTGTCGCTGTCGCAGATCACATCCTCGTCGAACGGAACATGGTCCGGCCGGTGCGGCGAGGAGCCGGTGGCGATGAGGATCACGTTCCCGTCGATGACTTCCTCGCCGATGGCGTTGGTGATGGCCACGCGCGTCGGCGAGACGAAACGGGCCGTACCTCCATAGCGGTCGACCTTGTGCCGGCGCAGGTTGTCCTCGATCCGTTTCCACTCGTGGGCCACCACGCGCTCTTTGCGGTACATGAAATCGGCGACGGTGATGCAGTTGACGGTGAGATCGATCGATCCCTCGCGGAAGCCGCGCTGCCGGAAGCCGGAGAGGTGCAGTGCCGACTCCCGCAGCGTCTTGGACGGGATCGTGCCGGTATTGACGCAGGCGCCGCCCACGACCAGCTCACGCTCGATGAGAGCCACACTCTTCCCGAAGTAGGCCGCCTGCGCAGCCCCCTTTTCGCCCGCCGGTCCGGAGCCGATGACGATGAGGTCGTACATGGTTTTGTGGTGGTCGTTGGGCTCTCGTGATTCGGGTTGTCGGTTATCGGTTGTCGGAGGAAGTACGCCGCGACAACTGACAACCGATAACCGACAACCGACAACTTCAATATTCGATCAGTGCAAAGACAGGCGTTCCATCGAGTTTCGAACGTCCATCGAGGAACGCCAGTTCGATCACGAAGCCGGCGGCGACGACGGTGGCGCCGCATTCGCGGGCGAGCATCGCCGCGCATGCAGCCGTTCCGCCGGTGGCCAGCAGGTCGTCGATCAGGAGAACGCGGTCGGCGGCGGTAAGGGCGTCGTCGTGGATCTCCAGAACGCCGCTGCCGTATTCGAGCGTGTACTCGCCGCGGCGCGTTTTCCACGGCAGCTTGCCGGGCTTGCGGATGGGGACGAATCCGGCGCCGAGCACGCGCGCCACGCCGCTGCCGAAGATGAAGCCGCGCGATTCGATCGCTGCGACGGCCGTGATGCCGGAGTCTTTGTACGGCTCGGCCAACGCGTGTGAGATGTAGTCGAGCGCTTCATGCGAGCGCAGGAGCGGCGTGATGTCTTTGAAGACGATGCCGGGCTTGGGGAAATCAGGGACGTCGCGGATGTACGATCGCAGGTCCATCAGAACTTCACGTCGAAGTCACCGAGCCGCCCGGTGTAGTCCTTCGTCTCCTGTTCGATGCTGGTGACCTCGGCGTAGCGCGGGCCTTCCTTCAACTCTTCGATCCATTCGTCGATGACGCCCTTTTCACCTTCGACGATCGCTTCGACGTAGCCGTCGCGGATGTTCTCGATCGAGCCTTTCAGCCCGAGGCGGCGCGCCACGCGGGTGGCGAAGAAGCGGTAGCCGACGCCCTGCACCTTGCCGTGGATCTTGATGACTCGCTGTTCCTTGGCCATGGCGCGAGATTGTACGCAATCGCGGCGGGTCGATGGACTGGAAGTTCGTCATCGACGCTGTCAGCAGCAGGCTCCGGCGTGACGATGACCGGCTACAGCCTGACATCGGCAAGCTCTATCTTGTCGATGTCGGCATCGATCCTGACGACGACAGCATCGATATCCGCCTATTCCTTCCAGCCGAACTTCCCCACGAGCGGCACGAACTCCGCGACGCCGCAGTCTTCGACCTGCAGCCGCGTGCCGACGCGCATGACCCGAGCGAGTCGCTGGTTTCCCTCGGGGCCAATGGGGATGACCAGCTTTCCCGTCCGCGACAGTTGCTCGAGCAGCGGCTTGGGCACCTCGGGGGCGGCGGCGGCGACGATGATGCGGTCGAACGGGGCCTGGTCGGACCAACCGTAGGTGCCGTCGAATACTTTGACCGAGGCGTTGTGAATCTTGAGCGTGCGGATCAGCTCCGCCGCGCGCAACGCCAGCTCATTGATCCGCTCGATGGAGAAGACTTTGGCGCAGAGCTTCGAGAGGACCACCGTCTGGTAACCGGTGCCGGTGCCGATCTCGAGCACTTTCTCCTTGCCGGTGAGATCGAGCAGCTCGATCATCCGAGCCACGATGTACGGCTGCGAGATGGTCTGCTTCGCGCCGATGGGGAGCGCGCCCGCGCCGTAGGCTTTCTCGGCCACGAGCGTGGGGACGAAGAGGTGCCGCGGCACGTCGCGCATCGCCTGCAGGATCCGCTCGTCTTTGATGCCTCGCTCGGCCACGTGGCGCTGCACCATGGCCGCGCGCAGGTGCGCGAAGTCGGGCTGCCGCGGACTATCCTTTCGCGTCGTGGCCAAGGAGCTCCTCGAGCGATTTGAGCCGCGGAATCGATTCGTGGTGGGTGAGGTCGAGGTGCAGGGGCGTGATGGCGATGCAGCCGGCTTCGACGGCTTCGAAGTCGGTGTTCAGGCCGGGATGCCAGGTCGGCTTGCCGCCGCCGATCCAGTAGTAGGTCCGGCCGCGGGGATCTTTCCGTTCCAGGATGTCGCCGGCGTAGATGCGGTTGCCGAGCCGTGCCACGCGCACGCCGCTGAATTCGACCGGGAAGTTGACGTTGAGGATGATGTGCGGGTCGCGATGCTCGATCAGCGCCCAGCGGATGAGCCGCTCGGCGAAGACGGCGCAGCGCTCGAAGGAGAAGTTCTCGCCGACCAGCGTGGAGAAGGCGATGGAGGGAACGTCGAGAAGCGCCCCTTCGAAGGCGGCCGAGATCGTGCCGGAGTAGGTGACGTCGTCGCCGAGGTTGGGCCCGAAGTTGATGCCGGAAACGACCAGATCGGGGCGGTCGTCACGCATCAGCTTGAGGATGGCCAGGTTGACGCAGTCGGCCGGCGTGCCGTCGATGATGTACTCGTTCTCATGAAGCTTCATCATCCGCAACGGCCGGTTCAACGTGAGCGCATGCGACGCCGCGCTCTGCTCCCTGTCCGGCGCCACCACCATGACCTCGACCCCCTCGATGCGCCGGCAGGCATCCGCCAGCTTGCGGAGCCCTTCGCTGTAGATGCCGTCGTCGTTGGTAACGAGGATGCGGGCCATGGGGGCGCATGGTAGCGCATTGCGCGAGGGGCGCTGACGCGGCGCCGGCGGCTCGCCACCAGCCGTTGGCTGGTGCACGATGGTGCACACCGGTGTAGGATGAGCCATGACCCAGCCTCAGAAGATCGTCCGCCAGAGTGTCAGCCTTCCTTCGACAGTCGCGCGGCGTGTTCAGGCGCTCGCGAAACGCAGCCGCACCAGCGCAAACCGCGTCATCGTCGATCTGATCGAAAGCGGTCTCGAAGCGAAAGAACGCGAGAAAGCCGCATTCTTCGATCTCGCCGATCGGTTGGCTCACACCTCCGACCGCGCGGAGCAGAAGCGCCTCAAAGAAGAGCTGGCGCGGATGACCTTCGGGGAGCCGTAGGAATCGCGTGCCTCTCCATCCACCGTGGGATCAGTGGGCAGTGGGTGTGGGGACTTCGATCGCTTGAAGCAATACGTGCGCGTCGGCTACCGGAAGCGTGATCACCACGAATCGTGTGCTATCAAAAAGGTAGTCCTCGCCGGATTCATCGACGACGCGAATCATTCCGTCTTCTGCCGCATCCTCATCGGCAATGACCGGATAAACCTTCCCGAGCTCGAGCGATACCGGGTAGCCAGCATTTCTGACGCAGATGGCGAAGCGAGTTTCGTTTTCCATAATTCAATCAAAGTAACGGCTGATCTTCATTTCTCGTTTACCAATGCCGTGTGCTTCGTACCAATGTACTTCCACACGCCGAATGCGCCCTGACCGGCCTCGCACTCGAGTGACGGCTTTCAGTTTACGCCAGCGGCCCGATCCGTAGTACTTGACAAGCCTGGGCAGATCGCGAATGCCGCTCCCCGAGGCGATCGTTTCAATCGACTCGAGGGGGCCGATAATTTCGAAATCGTCGAAGTCGTCCAATGCAACCAACCTACTGCACGTTCGCGCTCGCTCGGATGAACTCGTCCACGTCCTTCTTCAACCTCGCCTGCGCTTTGCGGTCGATGTAGACCATGTGGCCGGTCTCGAAGTAGTCCATCGAGACGTTCTTGCGCAGGTCGGGGTCGAGCTGCATGCGGGCGAAGGTGTAGCGGGTGGCGGCGAAGGGGGTGGCCAGGTCGTAGTAGCCGTTGGCGACGAAGACTTTCATGAAGGGGTTCTGGGCAATGGCGCCGCGGAGGATATCGGCGACGTCGACGTAGCGGTTCTGGGCGCGGTCGAAGCTCCAGGGGCGCGCCTTGCTGGTGAGGATCTCGTAGGGGAGGTCGCTGTCGAACTTCAGCTCGCGGCGGACGTAATCGTTCAGCACGGCGGTGTATTCGCCCAGGATGGCCGCGTAGGAGGGATCGTATTCGGTCGATTCGCCGGCGGAGTCCTTATCGATGCCGATGAAACGTCCGTCGAGGCGGCCGACGATGCGGCGCTGGGCGCGCATCAGCTCCTTATCGAAGTGGTCGATCTCGACGCGGAGGTTGGTCTGTTCGATGTAGGCCGGTGAGAGGCCGGTCAGCCGCGCCAGCCTGGCCGTGACGTCACGGCGGTCCTGATCGCTGATGCGGTCGCCCTGCATCAGGGCGTGCGTGTATTCGCCGAGGGCGAACTGCTCCGACTCGGCGACGGCGTGTTCCAGCGTGCCATTCTGCAGATCGGCCCCCAGGCGTTTGTGGTACCAGGCGATGGCGGTATAGGTGGGGAGGAAGAGCTCGTACGCCAGGTCGTTGCCGCTGTCGAACGATGCGGTCTGGAAGTTGAGGATCGACGAGATCAGAACGATGCCGTTGAGGTAGAAGCCCTGCTGGGCGAGCCAGCCCGAGAGGCCGGCGGCTCGCGTCGTTCCGTAGCTCTCGCCTGCCAGGAACTTGGGCGACGACCAGCGGCTGTAGCGCGTGGTCCAGAAGCGGATGAATTCGCCGACCGACTGGATGTCGGCATCGACGCCATGAAACTTGCCGGCATCGGCGAATGGAATGGCCCTGCTGTAGCCGGTCGAGACGGGATCGATGAAGACGAGGTCGGTGACGTCGAGGATGCTTCCCTCGTTGTCGACGGTGCGGTAGGGAGGCTTGGCGGCGTGGCCTTCATCGTCGGCGTAGACCACTCGTTTGGGCCCAAAGGCGCCCATGTGCAGCCAGACGGACGACGAGCCGGGGCCGCCGTTGAAGGTGTACGTCACCGGCCGGCGCGAGGGATCGGCACCGTCTTTCGTGTACGAGGTGAAGAAGAAGCTGGCGCGCGGCTTCCCATCCTCGTCGCGCATGATCAACATGCCGGCGCGGGCGGTGTAGCTGATGGTCTGGCCGCCGATGGTGACGGTGTGCTGCGTGGTCGAGATTTTGTCTTTGGCGTCGGCCGGCGGACGGGCGTCGCGCTTTTCGTCGCCCTGCCGCTGTTCCTCGGAATCTGCCTGGACCGTCTCGCGCCGCGGGGCTGAGGGGGCTGGCTGGTGGTTCGGAGCGGGCTCCGGCGACTGCGCGAAGAGGGAGACGACAGACAGCATCAGGGCCGCGGCGGGGAGCGCTTTTCTCATTTGCGGCGCATTGTAAGACAGGGCCGGTGACGCTAAGATGAACAACTCACTTCAATAAGGAAAGGGCGACCCATGGCGAAAAACATCGCGGTGTTTCTCGACGGTACCTGGGACACGTACAAGGAAGGCGTCAGCAACAACAGCAACGTCGGCAGGATGTATGAGGCCGCGGTCGGCGATGACGCGCGGCAGGTGAAGCACTACACGCCCGGGGTCGGCACCGATTGGTACGACCGCGTCAAGGGTGGCGTGGCGGGCGTCGGGACGAACGACCGCATCCAGGATGCCTATCAGTTCATCACCGACCAGTACGACGACGGCGACGCCATCTTCATCTTCGGATTCAGCCGCGGCGCGTACGAGGCGCGCAGCCTGTGCGGGATGGTGGACCGGGTCGGACTGCTCGACCGGACTCGTTTCGCCGCCACGAACCGCCGGGACATGTTCGATATCATTTTCAACAACTACACCCGGCCCAAGGACGCCGCCAACAACAAGCTGGTGGCCAACTTCAAGGCGACGAACTGCGTCGATGCGCCGATCAAGATGATCGGTGTGTGGGACACGGTGGGCGCCCTCGGCGTGCCGGTGTTTGCTACGCAGTTGACGCTCTTCGTGCCGACGTTCCATGACCTCAGCCTCGGTCCGCGCCTGGAAAACGCCTATCACGCCATGTCGCTCGACGAGCAGCGGTTCGATTTCACGCCGACGTATTGGGATCCCGCCACCGTGCGCCCGGGCCAGCATCTCGAGCAGGTCTACTTCGCCGGGGTGCATTCGGACGTCGGCGGCGGCTACGACGATGACCACAGCCTCTCGGACATCACTCTCTGCTGGATGACCGAGCGGGCGAGGAAGCACGGCCTGCTCTTCACCTCCGATTCCTTCGGCACGTGCGCGGAGGATGCCGTTTTTGGCCGGCTGCACGACTCGTTCTCGCCTCTTCTGGCCAGCCGCGGACGCTACCACCGCGTCGTCGACGCCGGGATGACCATCCACAAGTCGGTGCAGGTGCGCTGGAACGACACGGAGGGGCGGGCCAAGCCAGGCGCATACGCGCCGGTGAACCTCGATAAGCAGATCAGCTACGACTTCGTGGAGTGAGGGGAGACGTGCCGCGAAGCGGCGCTCAACGGAGCGCTGGCGTCTCGCCGGCTGGCCCGGGGGCGTCTCGCCCCAGGGCTGCGAGACTCGATACATTCGCCTGGTCACCTCAGCGGCGAGACGCCGCCGAGCCAGCCGGCGAGACGCCAGCGCTCCGGCCGTGAACGGCGAATGCGCGGCTTCGCCGCACGAAAACGGGCGAGCCTTGCGGCTCGCCCGTTGAACGGATGCGTGTCGTTGATGCTCCTTAGTACATTCCGCCCATACCGCCACCCATACCGCCACCGCCGCCGCCCGGCTGGGGCTTCTCTTCTTCCTTGATCTCGGAGACGAGAGCTTCGGTGGTGAGCATGAGGCCGGCGATCGAGGAGGCGTTCTGGAGCGCCTGCTTGGTCACCTTGGCCGGGTCGATGATGCCTTTTTCGATCATATCGACCACTTCGTCGTTGCGTGCGTCGTAGCCGAAGTTGCCGCCCTTCAGTTTGACTTCATTGAGCAGCACGGCGGCTTCTTTGCCGGCGTTGAAGACGATCTGGCGGAACGGCTCTTCGAGCGCGCGGCGGATGACGTTGACGCCAACCTTCACGTCGCCGTCGGCCTTGATGCCTTCGACGGCCGCGACGCAGCGCAGCAGAGCCACGCCGCCGCCCGGGACGATGCCCTCTTCGACGGCTGCCTTGGTGGCGTGCATGGCATCTTCGACGCGCGCCTTCTTCTCTTTCATCTCGGTCTCGGTCGCGGCGCCGACCTTGATGACGGCAACGCCGCCGACGAGCTTGGCCAGGCGCTCCTGGAGCTTCTCGCGGTCGTAGTCCGAGGTCGTGTCCTCGATCAGTCCGCGGATCTGCTTGACGCGGCCGGCGATCGCTTCCTTGTGGCCCTTGTCCTCGGTGTCGGTAACGAGGGTGGTGTTGTCCTTATCGATCGACACCCGCTTGGCGTCGCCGAGGTCTTCCCACTTCACGTTCTCGAGCTTCACGCCGATGTCCTCGGAGATCAGCTTGCCGCCGGTGAGGATGGCGATGTCTTCGAGCATGGCCTTGCGGCGGTCACCGAAGCCCGGCGCCTTGACCGCAGCGACGTTCAGCGTGCCGCGAAGCTTGTTGACGACGAGCGTGGCCAGAGCCTCGCCTTCGACGTCTTCAGCGATGATGAGGAGCGGCTTGCCCTGGCGGGCGGTCTGCTCGAGGATCGGCAGGAGGTCCTTCATCGAGGAAACCTTCTTCTCGTAGATCAGGATCTTGGCGTTCTCGAGGACCGACTCCATGCGCTCCGGGTCGGTGACGAAGTACGGGGAGAGATAGCCGCGGTCGAACTGCATGCCCTCGACGACGTCGAGGACGGTGTCGAGGCCGCGCGCTTCTTCGACGGTGATGACGCCGTCTTTGCCGACCTTCTCCATCGCCGAGGCGATGATGTTGCCGATCTCCTCATCGTTGTTGGCGGAAATGCTGCCGATGTGGGCGATGTCCTTCCCCTCGACCGGCTTGGCCAGCTTGTCGATCGATTCGACGGCGGCGCGGACGGCGATCTCGATGCCGCGCTTGACGTCCATCGGATTCGCGCCGGCGGTGACGTTCTTGATGCCCTCGCGGTAGATGGCCTGGGCCAGAACCGTGGCTGTGGTGGTGCCGTCGCCGGCGGTGTCGGAAGTCTTGGAGGCGACTTCGCGGACCATCTGGGCGCCGGCGTTCTCGAGCTCATCCTTCAGCTCGATCTCCTTGGCCACGGTAACGCCGTCCTTGGTGATGGTGGGGGAGCCGAACTTCTTCTCGATGACGACGTTGCGGCCACGGGGGCCGAGTGTCACTTTGACCGCGTCGGCGAGCTTGTTGACGCCGCGAAGAATTGCCTGGCGGGCTTCTTCGCCGTACGTAATACGCTTTGCCATGTGTGTTTCTCCTTATTGATCTTGCTTACTCGACCACCGCGAGGACTTCGTCTTCGCGGAGGATGGTGTACTCGACGTCATCGATCTTGATGTCGGTGCCGGAGTACTTGCCGATGAGAACCGTATCGCCCTTCTTGACGTCGAGCTTCATGCGCTTGCCGTCGTCCGAGAACTTACCGTCGCCGACCGCGATCACTTCCGCCTGCTGGGGCTTCTCTTTGGCCGTGTCCGGAATGATGATGCCGCCCCGCACCTGCTCTCCTGTTTCTTTGCGCGTGACGACGATGCGGTCATACAACGGACGAAGTTTCATAGCCATCTGTGTCTCTCCTTTCACCCGATTCGTGGATTGCTTCGCGGCAGAACGCCGCGAGATTGATGCGGATCTCCTGAGGTGAGCGTTTAGCACTCAAGCCTCGTGAGTGCTAACAATATGTTCGGGACCTTATTTCTGTCAAGAGGGGCCGGCGGGAAGCCGGATCAGCGGCGAATGGCGCGTCCGCGAGGCGTTGACGGCGGGGCGATCGTGGCAATCGCGGAGGTCTGGAAGCCGCATCCGTTGGACGCTTGCGCGTAGAACCGACGCTTCGTGGTCACGTTTTTGACCGTGAAGGACGGCCCGGAGCCGATGGGGATGGGAAGTCCGGCGGCGTCGGCGTCGTACCAGGAGTAGCTGACCAGAGACGTGCTGAAGGCGGAGGCGATCGTCAGCACTGCCGACCCTCCCGGCGCAACGATCTGGCTGGCCGGCTGGGTGGTGATGGAGGGGGGCGTGCAGACGGCAATGCAGGTTGCGGTGAGCGAGAAATCACCTCGCGACTGAGGCGTAGTTCCGTACGCGGTGACCAGGTAGTTCGTCGTCAGGGGCGCTGTGAAATCGACGACTGCATCCTGCGTCGCCCGTTTGCCGAAGTTGTGAACCAGCGAGGCCGTTCCGTTACGGAGGTAGACGCCTATCGCCGGGTCGTAGACGTTCGAGTGGACGGAAAAGCTGAGGTGGTCTCCCTGCGCGAGCGAAATGGTGAAATCCGAGTATTGCCATCCGGTATCACCAGCAAACAGGCAGGAGGCGAACGTCACGGACGACGTGAACGTCTGGCCGCAGGAGAGCCTCTGGGTAAGGCAGTCCGCGTATCCGCTGGCGTCGCCGGGACCGCATTGAAGTGCGATCCGATACCGCCCGGCGTCGAAGAGTTTTTCCGTCCCGACCGCAAGCGTCCACGTGCCGGTGCTGCCCAGGTTGAATTGGAAGGAGAGAGGAGCGGGTCCGCGCACGGACAGGATCTCGGCGGCGTTCGATCCAGGAGGAATCAGTGCCAGCCGCGGTTTTTCGTACGAGGAATCGAGCGGTGTCAGCGTCGCCGTGATGCGCTGCCCTTTCGCGCCGGCGAAGGTCCAGAGGTCGTACCGCAACCCATCGGAGAGCGTGCAGTCGCCAGCGGTGAGCTCGCCGGTGTCGCTCGTATTGCAGGAGAGAGCCGAGGTGACGCAGCTCGCGGCCTGAGGAGCCTGGATCTGCGCTCCCGCGCCGAGCGCGAAAAAGGCCATTGTGATCGCGAGACTGGCCAGCTTCATCGTCATATGAGAACACACGCTGAGTGAAATTGCCGTGACGGCTTTTCGGGTCGCTAATGCCGCGCTGCCCGGTGGCGCGGGATCGGCTGCGCGTCGTCGTTCACGATGCGGCAGGTCGCGGATTGGCCGGCCGTGGCGTTGTCGGTGCCGGTGATGATGATGGTGAAGGTCTCGTCCGGCTCGAACAGCGTGTCGCCGATGATCGGGACGGTGAAGGGTTTTGACGTTTCGCCGGGCTGGAAGACGACCTCGCCGCTCGAGGCGATGTAGTCGGAGCCCGCCGTGGCCGTTCCATCCTGCGTCTGCCACCGTACGCGGCTCACGGCGACCGATGGGAACGAGAGCTGGGCCGTGAAGGTGGCGTTCTTCGTTCCGCTATCCCCTTCCGTCACGCTGATGCTGGGGATCGTGGCCACCGGGACGGGAGGGCCTCCCTGATCGTCATCGATGATGGTGCCGAAGGCGAGGTCGCGGTCGATCGAGGCGTTCACGGGATTCGAGAGCTGGACGATGAAGAGCTCGTTGCCTTCGTTGAGCGTATCGCCGAGGACCTGCACCGTGATCGTCTTCAGCGTCTCGCCGGCATGGAACGTCAGCATTCCCGCCGTTGCCACGAAGTCGGAGCCCGCCGTCGCCGAGTTGCCGGAGGCCACATAGTCGACGGTCGCGGTCACGATGGCGTTGGCGGGCTGCAGGTGGACATTGAAGACGGCCGGCGTCGTGCCGCTGTTCCCTTCGAGAACGCTGGCGTCGTCGATCGTCAGCTTCGCGGTCGCCGGAAAGAACGAGGTGTTGTTGTCCTGGCGTGGATCGGAGGTGCTGCTCGAGACCGTGACGCTGTTGGTCACCTCTCCGGACGCATTGAGCATGAGCGTGAACTCGGCGGCAACGGTCGTCCCTTCGATGCCGGGGAAAACGCTGCTGCTGCAGGTGATGGTGCCGATGCCCCCAACTGCCGGCTTCGTACAGTTGAATGGCGGGCCGCTCGTCTGCGTCCAGTCGGCGAAGGTGCTGCCGGAAGGGACGGCATCGGTGAGCGTGACGCCGGAGGCATCGTTCGGGCCGGCATTTCGGACCGTGACGCTGAACGTCGTGCCGCCGCCTGTGGTGGCGACGGAGACATCGGCGGATGGCGTCTGCGACGTGGTCGTCGTCGTCCGGCTGGCGGAGTTGTTCGAAGGGGCGGGATCGGGGTCGTCGGCCGACAGCGTGGCGGTGTTCGTCAGCACCGTTCCCGCGGCTACTCCGTTGTTGACGCGGAACGTGAGCGTGAACGTGGGTTGGTCGCTGCTCGTGCGCGGATCGAAGGTGGTGGCCGCGCAGGTGATGTTTCCGCCGGTTCCCGCGGCGGGCGTGGTGCAGGTGAAGGCGGCCAGCGGGTCAGCCACGCTTGCCGCCACGAACGTGGCGTTGGCAGGTACGGGATCGACCAGTTGCACGTGATGCGCGGTGAAAGGGCCTTTGTTGGCGATGACGATGCGGAAGCTCACGGTCGTGCCCGCGGCCACGCCGGAGGAGCCGAGCATCGATTCCACGGAAAGATCGGCCGAGGCGGTCGTCGTGGCGGCGATTCCGGTCGTGGCGGTGCTGCTGTTATCCGACGGATTGGGGTCGGATATCGCCGAGTTGACCGTGGCTGTGTTGCTGATGCTGCCTGATGGAGCACTCGGCGATGTCTTCACCGAGAGTGTGAACGTCGTGTCCGCCTGATCGGCCAGCGTGGCGGCGGTGCAGGTAACCGTGCCGGCGGCTCCCACCGCCGGGGTCGTGCAGGTGAAGGTCGATGTGCTGGCGGTCAGCGAGACGAAGGTCGTCCCCGCGGGGAGGGCATCGGTCATGGTCACGTTCTGCGCGTCCGACGGGCCGCCGTTGAACACGAAGATCGAGTAGTCGATGGTGTCGCCGGCGTTCGCCGATTCGGTCCCACTCTTGGAGATCAGCAGATCCGCCGACTGGGCACTGGCGGACGCCGCCCACAGAACGATGACGCCCGAGAGGAGAATGCTGTGACGACGGCGCATAGCCCGTATGACTATGTTGCCGGCTCGGCCTCGACTGTGTTGAACATCACACCGACCGGCTGTTCCTCGGCTGCCGGTTGAAGGGCGGCGAATTCGTCTTCGATCGCATCTCGGCCGTCGATGCGTCCCTTCGGCTTCCTGGTCAGCTTGTCCATGTAGACGTAGAACACCGGCGTCACGAAGAGGGTGAGCGTCTGCGAGAAGAGGAGGCCGCCGACGACTGCCAGGCCGAGCGGACGCCGCGATTCCGCGCCCGCACCGAAGCCGAGGGCGATGGGGATGGTTCCCATCAGCGCGGCCATGGTAGTCATCATGATCGGCCGGAATCGCACCACGCACGCCTCGTAAATGGCTTCGGTGGCGTCTTTCCCCTGCTTCTGCACCTCCAGCGCGAAGTCGACCATCATGATGCCGTTCTTCTTGACCAGACCGACCAGCATGATGATGCCGACGAAGGCGTAGATGGAGAGGTCGACTTTGAAGACGAGCAGGGTGAGCAGAGCGCCGAAGCCCGCGAACGGCAGCGCCGAGAGAATCGTCAGCGGATGGATGAAGCTCTCGTACAGGATGCCCAGGACCATGTAGATGACGGCGATGGCGACGAGAAGCAGCAGGCCGAGGCCCTGCAGAGACGACTGGAAGGCCTGCGCGGTTCCCTGGAATGAAGTAGTGACGCTCGCCGGCAGCGTGGTCTTGGCGGCGTCGTTGACCTCTGCGACGGCCGCGCCGAGCGATGTTCCGGGCTTGAGGTTGAACGACAGCGTTACCGACGGCGCCTGCCCGGAGTGATTCACCGCCAGCGGGCCGACGGTCGGAATGAGTTTGGCCACGGCATCGAGCGGAACAAGGTCGCCCGAGGATGATCGGACATATAGCATCGACAGCGCCTGCGGGTTCTTCATGAACTCGGGATCGAGCTCCATGATCACCTGGTAGGTGTTGTTGGGGGCGTAGATCTGCGACACCTGTCTCGTTGCGTACGACGAGTAGAGCGCGTCTTCGACCTGATTCGGCGTGAGGCCGAGAGTGGCGGCACGGTCGCGGTCGATCTCCACGTTGACGGTGGGATTGCGCAGGAAGAGATCGGTATTCACGTCGACGAACCCCGGCAGCGTGCGCATCTTCTCCATCATCTTCTGCGAGGCGTCGTAGAGGACGGCCGTGTCGGAGGACTGCAGCGTGTACTGATACTGCGAGTTCGCCTGGCGCCCGCCGAGGCGGATCGGCGGAGGGTTCTGCAGGGAGACGCGGAAGCCCGGAATGGCATTCAGCTTCGGGCGGAGGTCGTTCATCACGTCGTCGATCGACGCCTTGCGTTGCCCTTTCGGGACGAGGCGCAGCGAGATGACGCTGCTGTTGTTGGCGCCGCCGCGGCCGACGAACGAGAAGAAGGCCGCCACGCGCGGATCTTTGTTCACGATGTCCATGGCCATCCGCTGGTGCCGCACCAGCTCGGGGAACGATGTTCCCTGCGCGGACTCGAGGCTGATGCGGACTTCGTTCTGGTCTTCATTCGGGATGAAGCCCTTCGGTACAGCGATGAAGAGCCAGACCGTCGCGGCCAGGATGGCCAGCGACGCGATCAGCGTCATCACGCGCTGCTTGAGCGCGAAACGGAGTCCGCGCTCGTACAGCGCGAGCATGCCGTCGAACATCCGCTCGGTGGCCTGGTAGACCTTGCCGTGTTTCTCTTCCTTGTGCGGCCGGAGGAACTTCGCGCTCAGCAGCGGAGTGAGCGTGAGGGATACGAAACCGGAGACGAGAATCGCCGAGCCGATCGTGACCGCGAACTCGTGGAAGAGCCTCCCGAGGATGCCGCCCATGAAAAGGATGGGGATGAAGACGGCGGCCAGCGAGATGGTCATCGAGATGATCGTGAAGCCGATCTCCTTCGAGCCGTTCAGCGCTGCTTCCATCGGTTTCTCGCCCATCTCCATGTGGCGGACGATGTTCTCGAGCATGACGATGGCGTCGTCGACGACGAAGCCGACCGAGAGCGTGAGCGCCATGAGCGAGAGGTTGTCGAGGGAGTAGTCGAACAGATACATCACGGCGAACGTGCCGATGATCGACAGTGGCAGTGCCAGACTGGGAATGATCGTCGCCGAGACGTTTCGCAGGAAGAGGAAGATGACCAGGATGACCAGGAAGAGGGTGAGGAGCAGGGTGAACTTCACGTCATCGACCGAGGCCCGGATGGAATCGGCGCGGTCGCGATGCACCTGCAGATCGACCGACGCCGGCAACTGGCTGCGGAACAAAGGCAACAGCGCGCGCACGCGGTCGGAGACCTCGACGGCGTTCGTTCCCGGCTGCTTCTGCACGGCCAGAATGAATCCTGGCTTTCCTCGGAACCAGGCCATGGTCTGGTTGTTCTCGACGTCGTCGAGCACGTTTCCCAGCTCGCCGAGGCGCACGGGGCGGCCGTTGCGGTAGGCGACGATGATCTTCGCGTAATCGGCGGCCTTGAAGAGCTGCCCGTTCGCCTGCACGGTGTAGTTCGTGAAGGGGCCGGTGAGCACGCCCGCGGGCAGGTTCACGTTGTTGTTGCGGATGGCACTGGCCACCTCATCGATGCCTACGCCGCGCGTGGCGAGCTGGCGCGGATCGAGCTGGGTACGCACGGCATACTTCTGCGCGCCATAGACCTGGACCTGGGCCACCCCTTCCACCGCCGAGATGCGGAGCGCCATCATCGTTTCGGCGTACTCGTCGAGCTGGTACAGCGGCATGTTCTCGGAGGTGATGGCCAGGTAGAGGACGGGCGTATCCGCGGGATTGACCTTGTTGTACGACGGCGGCGCGGGCATGTTGGGCGGGAGCTGGCGGCCGGCGGCGGCGATGGCGGCCTGCACGTCCTGCGCGGCGGCGTCGAGGTTGCGGTTCAGGTTGAATTGCAGGGTGATGGAGGTCGATCCGAGCGATGACGACGAGACCATCGAGTCGAGGCCTGCAATCGTCGAGAACTGCCGCTCCAGCGGCGTGGCCACGGAAGAGGCCATCGTTTCCGGGCTTGCTCCCGGCAGCGATGCGTTGACGTTGATCGTCGGGAAGTCGACGTTCGGCAGATCGCTGACCGGCAACTGGCGGTAGGCCATGATTCCGAACAGCACGATCGCCAGCATGACCAGCGTCGTCATGACCGGGCGGCGGATGAAGAGGGCGGCTATGTTCATATGGTTGGTCGCTCGGTTGCTGGGTTGCTCGGTTACTGGGTTGCGGGGTCTCGCGGTGTCTGGAATCCCACGTACCTCGCGACCGCGAAACCCCGCGACCGCGAAACCATGGAACCTAGCAACCTTGCAACTCAGCAACCCCTCACAACGACTTCTTCACATCCACCTTACTCTTCGGCGTCAATCGGATCTGGCCGTCGGTGACCACGGTCTCGCCGGGATTCACCCCTTTACTGATTACGGCCTGATTATCGACCTGTTGAACGATGGTTACAGGACGCATCTGGATGCCGTCGTCGCCGGTGACGACATAAATGTACTGCCCTCTCTGGCCGTTCTGCACGGCCTGAAGCGGTACGACGGTGGCGTTGAGGCGGTTGGAGAGGGTCATGGCCACGTTCACGAACTCGCCCGGCCAGAGGATGCGGCCCTCGTTGGCGAAGGTCGCTTTGAGGGTGATGGTGCCCGTCTGGGCGTCGACGGCGTTGTCGACGAACGTCAGCTTGCCGTCCTGAGGCGCTCCGCCGCCCTTCTGCGGCGATGCCGACACCGGCACGTTGCCGAGACCGCGGGCGCGGATATCGCCGAGCTGCGATTCGGGAACGGAGAAGGTGACATAGACCGGGGTGATCTGGTTGATGGTGACCAGCGGCGTGGTGTCGTTCGCCTTGACGAGATTACCTGCCTGAACCTGCAGGCTTCCGGTACGGCCATCCAGGGGCGAGCGGATCTCGCAGTAGGCGAGTTGAAGCCGGGCGTTCTCGACGGCGGCACGGTCTGCCGCGACGACGGCGCGAGCGGCCTCGGCGCCGGATGTGAACTTTTCGTACTCCTCGCGCGTGACGTAGTCCTTTTTCACCAGCTCCGCGTAGCGAGTGGCCTCGGCATCCGCATTCCGCGCCTGTGCCTGATCGCGGGCGAGGTTCGCTTCGGCCTGCGCCAGGGTGGCCTGATACGGCCTCGGGTCGATGGTGAAGAGGATCTGTCCCTTGCGGACGTCGTCCCCCTCGCGAAACGAGACGCGCTGGAGCTGTCCGGCCACGAGCGCGCGGACCGCCACGCTGGAAATCGGCTGCACGGAGCCGATGACACGCACCTGCACGGGGATGTCTTTCTGTTCCGCCGTGGCTACGGTGACGGGGACGCGCTCGTCCGCCTGTTTTTTCTGTTTCTCGCCGCAGCCGAGAAGGGCGGCT